>Ga0326726_10000626_pt1 | contig 32329 bp, 28 predicted proteins | sample MHFenrmetagenome_2_FD_207603 | JGI IMG/M metagenome (GOLD analysis project Ga0326726, IMG submission 207603) | Lab enriched peat soil microbial communities from Michigan Hollow, Ithaca, NY, United States - MHF15MN | ecosystem: Environmental > Terrestrial > Soil > Wetlands > Peat | place: USA...
AACTGCGCGCGCAGGGCGTGAAGGATCCGCAAGTCGACACCGTGCGGTTCGCCGAAGTGAAGTCGGGCAAGATCGTGATGCCGAAGCAGCCCGCCGCGATGTACCAGCTGTTCGGCGGAAAGTTCGATCCCGCGAGCGGCAAGGTGAATGGCGCGCAATCACTCTTCGTCATCTACATCCCGGGCGCGACCCCCGCGTCGACGGGATTGAGCGACAAGCCAGCGGAGGGCACACCGTGGATCATGTTCGCCGGAACTCCCAAGGCGCACATCATGCTTACACCAAAGATGTGAATCACACGACGACAGAACGCCGCGTGAGCGCCGACCTCGCGCAGTACCGGTACAGCATCACGGTCGAGACGCAGGACGACGCCGTGCTGTTTTGTCTTCGCGCGCTCTGGCAGTACGCCGAGCGACATCCGCTGCCGCCGAGCGATCGCGAGCTCGCGACGACGGGCGAATGGCGGCTGGGCGACGGCCGCATCACCTTCCGGTTCAGCAACCCGTACAACCGCGGCGATTTCCTCGGCGAAGCGACGCGCCTGTTGGCGGGCAAATGGACGCGCATCGCGACGAGCGACGACGACGCGCCGCCGAGCCGACCGATAAACTCCGAGCCGTAACGAACTACACGTTCAGGCGGCGAGGCACTCCGAGTCAAGCAGGCGTCAGCTTGCCGAGTATGCGAGCGCCGCGCGCGCCGGTCGCGCGGGGAACGTTGCTGGTCTCGCCGTTGACATAGAGGTACGCGAGGAGAGCAAAGGCGACCGCCTCCTTCGCTTCGCCGTCGAAGAAGCGATCGGCGAACGCGCGCACCGGAATGGGCGCGATCTCGCGCGCGAGCATCGCGACAAGCGCCGGATTCTTGGCGCCGCCGCCGGAGACGAGCACTTCGGTCACGGGCTCCGGCATGAACCGGCGGTATGCGTCGGCGATGCTGCGCGCGGTGAGCGACGTCGCCGTCGCGATCACGTCTTCCATGCTGCTCTCGGCGCGGACGGCGCGGCAGCGCTCGATCAACCGCGCGACATATGCCGCGTCGAACAGCTCGCGCCCCGTCGACTTGGGCGGCGGGCTGGCGAAGTACGCGTGCGCAAGCAGCTCGTCGACGACGGCCGTGAGCGCCGTGCCGCGCGCGGCGAGACGTCCGTCGACGTCGAACGCCGATGACGGCACCAGCGCGCGCACCGTCGCGTCGATCACGGCGACCCCGGGGCCGGTGTCGAACGCCCGCACACCGTCGAGCCGGCCGTTCGGCGGAACGATCGTCACGTTCCCGATGCCGCCGATGTTCTGCAGCGCGCGCCACTCCGGTCCCGAAAAGAGCAGCGCGTCGGCGACGGGCACCAGCGGCGCGCCCTGCCCGCCCGCCGCGACATCCCGCACCCGAAAGTCGCTCACGACGTCGAGGCCCGTGCGCTCGGCGATCACGGCCGCCTCACCCAGCTGCCAGGTGGAATGCGGCGGCTCGTGCCAGATCGTCTGGCCGTGCGAGCCGATCGCTCGGATCTCGTGCTTCGCGACCCCCGCCTCAGCGATCACCTCAATGGCGGCGTCCGCGAGCCAGTGACCCACGTCAAACGCCAGGCGACAATACTCACGCGCCGAGCCGGTCTCGAGCGCACGGGCGAGCCGGTCGCGTTGATCCGCGGTGTAGCTCGTGCCGATGAAGGCGAGGAGGTCGGCCTCGAGCGCGCCCGACTCGGCGCGCGTGAAGCGCACGACCGCGGCGGACACGCCGTCGAGCGACGTGCCGGACATCAGTCCGACGTAGACGCTCACGGCAGGCGCACGGGCGGCGGCGCGCGATGGACGGCGCGGCGGATCACTCCGCCGGCGGCGTCGAGCTTGCGTTCGGCGGCCTCGCGTGACGTATCGAGAAAGTGCATGACGATGGCCGTCTTCACGATGCCGCCGCTCCGGTCGAGGAGATCGCGCGCCGCCGGGCGGTCGACCTCGCAGACCTCCATGAGGATTCTCTCACTGCGGTCCTTGAGCTTCTCGTTCGTGGCGCGCAGGTCGACCATCAGATTGCCGAACGTCTTGCCGAGCCGGATCATCGCGCCCGTCGTGATCATGTTGAGCACGAGCTTGGTCGCCGTGCCCGCCTTCATGCGCGTCGACCCGGTCACCACCTCGGGCCCGGTGATCGGCTGGATCAGGATATCGACGACCTCCAGCGTCTCGGCCGGCGGCGGCGAGCACGCGACGAGCGCGGTGGACGCCCCGAGGGATCGCGCGTGCGCCAGCGCGCGACGCACGTACGGCGTCGTTCCCGACGCGGCGATGCCGATGACGAAGTCGCCCGCGCGCACGCCGTGCGCGTCGAGATCCTCCACCGCGCTCTCGATCCGGTCCTCGGCGCCCTCCTGCGAGCGCGTGAGCGCCTTGTGCCCGCCGGCGATGATGCCCTGCACCATCTCGGGATCGGTGCCGTAGGTCGGCGGACATTCGGAGGCGTCGAGCACACCGAGCCGGCCCGACGTCCCCGCGCCGACGTAGAACAGGCGGCCGTCCGCGCGAAAAGTGCGCTCGGCCCGCTCGATCGCGCGCGCGATCGACTCACGCTGCGAGGCAACCGCGTCGGGAACGGTGTGATCCTCGGCGCTGAGCAGATCGACGATCTCCAGCGGCGACGCGAGGTCGATGTCGGCGCTGCGCGGATTGCGTCGTTCGGTGAGGCGCGGATCAATGAAGGTCACGTCGTAGTCATCCTGATGCGAGTCCGAGCGAAGGGGATGCGTTCGCGTCAAGGCGACACGGTCGGCGCCCAGCCGGGTTCGTACTCCCGGATCCAATAGTCCATCGCCCGCTCGTCGCCGGTGACATGACCATTCGTGGAATCGACATTGAGCCTTCGTCCGGTGAACTGCGCGATGTTGCCGAGGTGGCAGACGATGTTCGTCTTGACGCCGTCCGACACCGGGGCGCGCAGCGCGTCGCCGGCGCGAACGGCGCCGACGAAATTCTCCATGTGCCGGAGCGTGGCCGCGTCGTCGCCGACGACGTCGATCCCATTCCCGCGCTTCGGCTCGATGTTCTGCTTCACGACCTTCCCCTTGAGGTCGTAGATCACGTAGCCGTCGCGGTCCAGGACGAGCGTCCCCTTCGTGCCGTACGTCGCGGTACCGCGGCTGCGGTCGAAGGTGTTCGTCCCGTTGCAGCTCTCGCCCGTCCAGATGATCCGCGTGCCGCCCTCGAACTCGAACGTCGCCTCTTGCGAGTCCGGAAACTCCCAGTCGTCGGCATAGTGAAAGCGGCTGCCGCTCGAGGTGACGGACGTCGGATAGCCGACGCCGAGCGTGAGACGCGCGATGTCGATCTCGTGCGTGCCGTTGTTGTGGATCTCGCCCGTGCCCCAACGCCGGAACCAGTGCCAGTTGTAGTGGATGTAGTTGTCGTGGTACGGCGTGCGAGGCGCCGGTCCCTGCCACAGCTCGTAGTCGAGGTTCGACGGCACGGGAACCTGCTTGCCCCTGCCGATGCCGACGCGATTGTTGGCGTACCAGGCGCGGGTGAGATACGGCGTGCCGACGATGCCGTCCTTGATCGCCGCGAGTGCCTCGATCGTTCGCGGCGACGACCGCTGCTGCGTGCCAAGCTGCACCACGCGATTGTACTTCCGCTGCGCCGCGTCGAGGAGCTCGGCCTCGCGCGGGTTCTGGCTCGACGGCTTCTCGAGGTAGACGTGCTTGCCCGCCTTCATGGCGAGGATCGCCATCGGAGTGTGCCAGTGGTCGGGCGTGGCGATCGAGACGGCGTCGACGTCCTTGTCGTCGAGCGCACGCCGGAAGTCGCCGATCGCCTTGGGCGCCCGCGCGTCGGACGCCGACGACTTCATCGCCCTGGCGAGTACCGTGGAGTCGACGTCGCAGAGATAGGCGATGGAAGCGTTCTTCATCTGGCGGCCGAAATTCTGCGCGTGCACCCCGCCGCGGCCATTCAGTCCGATGGCGGCGACGACGACCCGTTCGTTCGGCGAGCCGCCGCTGAGGAATGACGGAAGACGATTGGTGACCGCGGCGCCGAGTCCGGTGGCTGCCGAGGTCTTGAGGAAGTCGCGGCGTGTGGGAGTCATGAGGTCACGTGAGGGGACGAATCTTCAGGTTTCTGAAATAGATCTCGTCGCCGTGATCTTGCAGAATGATGTGGCCGGCCCGGCGATCGGCGAAACCCGAAATCGTCCGGTACTTGCTCCGGGCGAGCGCCGCGTCCATGAACGGCGTGCCGAGATCGAAGTCCACGATCTTGGCGTCGTTGAGCCAGTGCTCGCCGTGGCTTCCGCGGAACACGATTCGCGACGTGTTCCATTGGCCGACGGGAACGAGGTGTTTCGCGCTGTTCGGTTCAATCAAGTCGTAGAGTGACCCGGCGCGGTGCGACGGAATCTTGTTGTCGTCGTTGAGCGAGTCGTCGATGAGCTGGTACTCGAAGCCGAGCGCCGCGTGGTTCGACGCGTTCGCGAGCGAGAACTCTTCCGACACATTGTATTTGACGCCGCTGTTCATCGCCGGCGTCGCCTTCCATTGAAAGGAGAGCTCGAAGTCGCGAAACGCGTCGACCGTCATGAGGTCGCCGCCGTTCGCGGGCTGCCCGTCCGGCATCTTGGGCACGTTGCCGCTGGCGATCTTCATGATCGAACCGTCGACGACGCGCCAATGGGCGGTGGGTACGCTGTCGTAGCCGAGTCCGCGCCAGCCGGCGAAGGTCTTCCCATCGAAGAGCAACTGCCATCCTTGCGCGCGCTCGGGCGCGGTGAGTGTGTTCTGCGCGCCGAGCGTCGGCGCGACGATCGTCAAGGCGGAAGCGATTGCGACGGCAACACGCACGCGCGGCTCTCCGAGAACGTTGGCCACGACTATACGGCTCGTGAGACGCGAGTCAACCTCGAGGAGCCACCCTGCTTGACACGTCCCCGCCCGCGCACCAGTTCCGTCGCATGCGACACTCCCGGTCACGCCGCGAGTTCATCAAGTCCGCCGCGGCCCTCGCCCCCGCCTTTGCCCTTCCCCCGTCGTCTCTCTTCCTTCCCGCTTCCCCCAGACTCGGCTACGCCGCCATCACCTGGAATGGAAACGATCTCGCCGCAATCGACGACATCGGGGCGCTCGGCTTCCCCGGCATTCAGCTCCGGTCGAACATCCTGCCGAGCTTCGGAGCGCGACCGGCGGCGCTTCGCGACCTGCTGGCGGCGCGGCGGCTGACGTTCGTCGCGTTCTCGAGCGGCAGCGTCGGCATCGACCCGGCGACGCGTCAACATCAGATCGACGATCATCTGTCGCACGCGCGCTTCCTGCGCGAGGCGGGTGGGCTCTATCTCCAGCTGACCGATGATCGCCCCACCGGACGCGCCGTCACGCCGGACGACTGCGCCCGGCTCGGCGAGGTGCTCACCGCGATCGGCCGGCGGACGGCGGAACTGGGGATCCCGGTCGGGTATCACCCACACATGGGGACGATCGGCGAGCGGCCGGACGACGCGGAGCGCGTGCTGGCCTCGGCGGATCCGCGCTACGTGAAGCTCCTTCTGGACGTGGCGCACTACCAGCAGGGCGGCGGGGACCCGGTCGCCGCCATCCGCCGGTATCGCGACCGGTTGTTGCTCCTGCACATCAAAGACGTCGAGAGTCGGAAACCGTCGGACCCGACGTCGGGGTATCGCTTCGTGGAACTGGGCCGCGGGCGTGTCAATATCAAGGCGGTGTTCGCGGCGCTCGCCGACGTCGGCTTCGGCGGGTGGGCCATCATCGAGCTCGATGCCGTGACCGATCCAGCGCGAACGCCGAAGGAATCCGCCGCGATCAGCAAGAAGTACCTCCAGACGATCGGGGTGAGCTTGAACTAGGAGACATCGTGATTCGACGCATCGCAGTGGCGCTGTTGTTCGCCGGGACGCTGCCGGCCGGCGCGCAGATCGGACGGCGTTCCCGGCAGGGCGCTGGCGCGGATCCGGGCTATTGGGTGGGACTCTCGTACGGCTACGTCTCCGGAACGACGATCGCCGATGAGTCGTCGGCGACGACCTGGCAGTTCGGCTATACATCCCAGCTGCGCGCGTCGCTCGAGAAGACGATGCAAAGCGGCTTCACGATCGGGGCGAGTGCCGGGTTCGCGACGGCGCCGCTCACCTACGTGTCGAACACGTTCTCCGGCGCGTGCGCCGGGACGTGCGCGGCGAACGCGAACATCACCCAATACATGGCCTTCCTGCGCGGCGGCAGCGGCGTCGGATTTCACGGGATGTATTCGATCGAAGCCGGGATGACAGAGTTCTCGAACTTCCGCACGCGCGACGGCAACGCGTCGCTCGCGCCGACGAATGCGAAGTACGACTTCAGCTTCGGATTCGGCGCGGGCTTCGGGTACGGATTCACGCAGGCGTCCGAGGTGTACCTCGGCCAGCAGTGGGATTTGGTGCTGCATCCCCAGGGCGACAACGCGGGTCGTTCGACCAACGCACCGCGCATTTCGACCTTTCGCGCGGGGTTCCGCATCGGCTTCTGATCGCATCCTCGCTCGCGATGCACATCGCGGGTGACCCGGAGCGCCAGGGTCCCGGTTCTGCTCTTCGAAAACTCGAGCTCGAGGAGATGGAATGGGACGCTACTTCGTGATACTCGCGGCGTGCGCGGCCGCGGCTGCCGCGTGTGGAAGGGATGAGGTGCAGCCGGGCGGCGTCCGGTGCGGCGACATCACCATTCCCGGCGTCGTGGTCAACGTGCCGGGAATCCAGTTGGCCATTCGCAACCGACAGGGACTCGCGGTGGCCGTGGGCACGACGGTCACCGCGTTGACCACGAGTCAGCAGCCAACCACCGGGTTCGTCGAGGACAGTCTCATCTCGAGCGTCTTCGTCGGCCCGGGAACGTACAGTGCCCGAGTCACAAAGCCGTTCTACCGGGATACGACGCTCTCGAACGTCGTCGTGGTGCCGGGAGTCTGCACGCCCGCGCAGATCACGAAGCTCCCTGTGGTGCTCACGCTCGCCCCCGGCGCGCCGCCGGTTCGATCGGTCGCGGTGTTCAGCACGACGTTCTTGGCGACGCCCGGCACTCAGGCGCACCTCGTGGCGCTCGTGGACGCGGATTCCGGATTGTCTCGTGCGGCCACGTGGCGCGTGAGCGATACGACGATGGCGCGAATCGATCAGGCCGGCGTGGTCACGTCGAAGTGCTCGACTCGCGGTGGAACGGACACGGTCATCGCGACGTCGGTCGCAGACCCGACCGTGAGCGGGCGGACGACGTTCGGTGTTGGAGCCACGGCGAGCTGTCCGTGAAAAGCGTCATCGAAGGAAGTGCTCGGGATGACTATGGACTTTCGAGTGCTAGGCCTTGACCGTCGCCGGCGACGTGAGCTTCACGATGATCGGGCCGCCGGACTGAATGCATCCCTGATAGTTCGCGGTCGCCGCCGCCGCGGCGGCACCGGCAGCTGCGCCAACCGCACCGCCAATGACCGTCGCCTTGGTGCTCTTCCCGAGAATCTTCCCGGCGATCGCGCCCGCAACGGCACCGACGCCGACCTTCTGCACGTCCTTGCCGGTCGGCTCGTCCTTCACTCGATCCACGTTCGGGGCCGACACCGTGCCATCGATCGGGTACGTCCTACCGCCAAAGGTCACCGAGTTCACGGCGAACTCCATGACGATCGGATCGTTCGAGTTCTCGCTCCGCTTGAGCTGCGTCACCGTCAGGTTGACCGTCGCGCCGGCGGGAATCATTGCGCCGTTCGAGCCGGCCACTGAATTGTCGAGCGTGGCGGTGACGTGATCACCCACCGCATTGGTGTTCGTGCAGATCTTGGACGACGCGTGCGCGTTGAGCGTCGAGCCGGCTGCGATCGTGCCCACCGCGCCGCCACCCGCGTTGCCGCCGGGCGTCACGGTGTTGCCGCTGGGCGTTGTCGTCGGGAGAGTCGCGGCCGGCGCCGCTGGACGCGGGGCGGGGTTGTTGTCGCGCGGCGATGGGCGCTGAGGCGTCCGCTTGGCCGGCGTGGATCGAGACGGCTCCGGCGACTTCGGCGGTGCGTTGGCGGGCACGTCCTTGAGCTGCGGCTGCGCCGTGGTGTCCCGGTTCGCCAACGCGAGATCGCGGTTGAGCGTCGAGTCGGCGCCGAGCGCCGTGCTATCGGGCTTTTTGGAATCGCCGCGGCACGCGGCGAGCGAGGCGAAGGCGATGACGAGCGTCGGCACGCCAAGATGACGGATATATTTCGACATGAGGAATCCTCGTGAAGTGGGCTGAGCCATGGCAAAGCACGTGCCGGCCATGAGCTCCCTTCGGCGACTACTCCCTTACTACCGTCCCTACCGCCGCGATGTTGCGCTGGGTTTGGCGTTGGTGGTGGCGTCGGCAGCCTTCTCGAGCGTCGTGCCCTGGTTTCTGCGGCGCGCCTTGGACGGCATCAGGGCTGGGGCCTCCATCAAATCTATATGGATTCTGGCCGCCGCGATGGTCGGGACATCACTGATCGGTGGTGTCGGGCGTTACTGGATGCGCCAAATACTCAACGGCGTCAGTCGCTGGATGGAGTACGATCTCCGGAACGATCTCTTTCGCTCGCTCGAGTCGTTGGACCCGTCGTATTTCGCGCGCATGCGCACCGGCGACCTGATGGCCCGCCTCACCAATGATCTGAGCGCCGTCCGGATGGCTGCCGGCCCGGCGATCATGTACCTCACCAACACCATCGCCGGCGGCGCCTTCGCCTTGGGCTTCATGCTGTACCTCTCGCCGCGGCTCACGTTGATCGCGGCGCTGCCGATGGCCGCGCTGCCGCTCGTCGGCATCATCCTCGGACGTCGGATCCACGCGCGCTTCGAGGCGGTACAGGCCCAATTCAGCGACCTCACCACGCTCGCTCAGGAAAACCTCGCCGGCGTCCGCATCGTGCGCGCGTTCCGGCAGGAGAGCGCCGAGATGGCGCGCTTCGCCGCGCTGAACGACGCGTATCTCGAGAAGAACATGAGCCTCGCCAGGCTCTACGGCCTGATGCACCCGGCGTTTTCGATCTTCGCCGGGCTCGGGATGGTGGCGGTGATTGGTCTTGGCGGCACGTTGGTGATCGACGGCACCATCACCATCGGCAGCTTCGTCGCGTTCGGGATGTATCTCGCCATGCTGACGTGGCCCCTCATCGCCCTCGGCTGGGTGATCAACCTGTTCCAGCGCGGCGCCGCGTCGCACACCCGGCTCCTCGACATCCTCGACGCACGGTCACGGCTCGTGGTGCCGGAAGCCGCTCGCACGCTCCCGCCGTCCACGGCCGGAAGAACGATCGAGTTTCGGAACGTTGGATTTCACTACCCTACGGAGGCGGGACAGGAACCACGGTGGGTGCTGCGCGGTATCTCCTTTACCGCCCCGGCCGGCGCGACGATCGGTGTCGTCGGCGCGACCGCCAGCGGCAAGAGCGCTTTGATGGACCTCGTCCCACGCTTCTTCGATCCGCAGGAAGGGACGATTCTGTTCGATGGAATACCGATCCGTGATCTCGACCTCGCGGCGCTGCGACGTGAAATCGGCTACGTCCCGCAGGAGAGCTTCTTGTTCAGCGACACGATCGGCAGCAACCTCACATATGGCACCGCCGAGCCGGGCGCCGGACCGTGGGCGGCCGAGATCGCGCAGCTGGCGGAGTCGATCGGCGAGTTCCCGGGCCAATACGAAACCGTGCTCGGCGAGCGCGGCATCAATCTGTCCGGCGGACAAAAACAGCGAGCCGCGCTCGCGCGCGCGCTGGCGCGACGACCGAACGTGGTGCTGCTCGACGACGCGCTCTCGGCGGTGGACACGCATACGGAGGCGGAGATCCTCCGCTCGCTGCGAGCAGCGCTCGCGGGACGCACCGCGCTCATCGCATCGCACCGCGTGAGCGCAATTCGCGACGCCGCGTGGATCATCGTTCTGGACCAGGGACGCGTAGTAGAACAAGGACGCCATAGCGAGCTGATCGCTGCAGGAGGACGCTACTGGTCACTTCTCAGCCGCCAGCAGCTGGAGGAATCGATCGAATCCGGCGACGACGTCGAGTTGGCAGAGGCTGGTTCAGAGGGTACAATCAACGCATGAGCCGGTTCGAGAGCGTCACGAATATCCCGACGTCGCTGGACAGCAGCACGCCGGCGTCCCCGATCGCGGCGCTCGAGGCCAAACTGAGGGACGCGATGATCGAGATCGCCGAGCTCAGGGCGCGCGACGGCCTCAAGACGCAGTTCCTCGCCAACATCTCGCACGATCTGCGCACCCCGCTCACCGCGGTCATCACCCACGCCGAGATCCTGCGCGATGGGATCCTGGGCGACCTCACGCCACGCCAGCTCGAGAGCGTGCGCGGGATCATCAGCGGCGGACGACAGCTGCTCACCCAGGTGGGCGAGATTCTGACCTACGCGCGCGGGTCGGCCAATCAGCTCACGCTCGTGCCGACGCGCTTTCACGTGCGCGAGGTATTGGAGCAGGTGAGCGCGCTCAACGAGTCGCTGCTCAAGAAGAAGCGCCTGTCGCTGGCGGTGGACGCGGAGTCGGATCTGCCGCCGGTGATCGCCGACCGGGAAAAGATCGCGCACGTCGTCGGCAATCTCCTGGGCAACGCGATCGACTTTACACCGGCGGGCGGCCGGGTGTGGCTCCACGCCGCGCGGGCGGTCGGCGAGCCGGCGCCGTCCCTGCGAGTGGAGGTGGGCGATACAGGTGTCGGCATCGCCTCGGAGCATCACGACTTGATCTTTAGAGAATTCGCACAGGTGGACTCGACCGCTTCGCGACCGCACCACGGCACCGGCCTCGGGCTCACGATCGCCCGCCGGCTCGTCGAGCTGCACCACGGGCGCATCTGGGTCGAGAGCGAGCTCGGCGCCGGCAGCAGGTTCCATTTCACCGTGCCGCTCGAGGCGCCCGCCGACTAGATCGGCTCGACGTGACCGGCGAGTCGCACATCCTCCTCGTCGACGACAGCGAGCTTGTGACTGGCGCGCTGCGTCTCCTGCTCGAGAACGCCGGCCACCGCGTCTCGATCGCCGCCAGCGTCGCCGAAGCGCTCGGCATCTCGCGCACGGATCCGCCGGCGCTCACGCTCCTCGATCTCACACTCCCCGACGGCGACGGCCTCGCGCTGGTCGAGCCGTTGCACCTCGCCGGCTGCAGGACGGTCGTGGCGCTCACCGGCCGCGACGACGAGGAGACGCGCGAGCGCTGCCTGGCGGCGGGATGCGCCGACGTCCTCGTCAAACCAACGCCGGCGAGAGAGCTCGTCGCGAAGACGGGCCGTTGGCTGCAGACCACCCAACCGTGAGCCCCGTTCGGATCAGGAGGACAAAAAATCCGGAAGATGCCTGACTTGGCCAGAATTAGTTGACGCGTATACTATCTGCGCGTCATCCATCTGTGGTTGCAGATCGGAATCGGGCCTCAACCGCACCAATCAGGATCCCACACATGACTCGGACAAGAAGTCTACTCGGAGCGGCGGCAGTCACCGGCGTCCTCCTCGCTGGCTGCAGCGACTCGACCACCGCGCCCACGCGGATCGCGCCCACTGTCAGCCTCGCGTCAGGCGGCTCAGGATCTGGGGGCGGCAGCCTCGGCGGCGGCGGCGGAACCGGTGGCAGCGGCGGATCGCAGTCGGTTCCACAGGTCGCCGGGACGTGGCGCGGTCAGGAGCACTATGACCCGAGCCTGAGCGTCTTCTTCCTTCCTGCCTTCATGAATCCGCCGGTGTCTCTGACCATCGTCCAAGACGCCGCCGGCAATCTGACTGGCACGGACAACATCATGGGCATCGCCATCACCGGAAAGTCGTCGAGCAACGGCACCATCGTCATCCAGGATGGCTCGTACTACGGTCAGAAGATCACCGTGAGCCTCGGCTCAGTCGTCTGCTCCGACGGAAGCAACGGCTCGGTGTTGAGCGGGAAGTTCCAGCGCAAGGAAGGGTTTGGAACGATCTCGATGGACAACTGCGCCGCCAGCCAGCCGTAATCGGTCGCGCCGGCGCGATGGCAACCCAACCGCGCGGGTGACCCCCGCGCGGCTTCCTACAGAAGGTTGCGCAGGCCGGACGGGGTCCACGCCTGAAGGACGTTCGTGATCACGCGCAGGTAGTCGGTGATCATCAGCAGCGCGACGACGACCAGCGCCGCCCCCGACGCGCGCGTGATCCATCCCATGTGCCGTTTGATCACGGCGAACGCGCCCAGAAACCGCTCGATGGCCACGGCGGCGAGCAGGAACGGAATAGCCAGCCCGAGCGAGTAGGCCCCGAGCAGGAACACTCCGCGTGAGAGTCGTTCCTGCGTCGCGGCGTACGTCAGGATGCTGCCGAGGATCGGACCGATGCACGGCGTCCATCCGGCGCCGAACGCGATGCCCACGACGAGCGTGCCAAGGTAGCCCAACGGCTTGTCGGTGACGTGATATCTGCGCTCGCGCGAGAACGCCCCTAAGTTGAACACACCCAGCAGATACAGTCCGAAGGCGAGCACGAGCAGACCACCCACTCGGCTGATCCACACTCGGTACGTCACGAGCAACCGGCCGAGGAGCGTCGCCGACGCCCCGAGCGCGAGGAAGATGAGCGAGAATCCGACGACGAACAGCACCGCATGGATCAGCGCCACCCGTCGCGCGCGCTGCACGTCGTCCAGCGTCATCCCCGTAATGAAGGTGATGTAGCTCGGGATGAGCGGAAGCACACAGGGCGAGAGAAAACTGGCGAGTCCGGCGCCGAAGGCGACGGTCAGGGCGACGTCCACGGGTCACACGCTCCTTCGTTGGTACTTCGCGCTGAAATATCGTCTCTTCCGCCGCGAGCGGCGACCGGACGACGGCCGACGCGGTCTCGTGATGCTCCAGATCGACGCCCTGCCCTACGCCGAGCTCCGTCGAGCGATCGAGCTCGGGTACTGCCCCACCATCTCCGAGATGGTCCGCGAAGAAGGCTACACGCTCCGCCGCTGGTTCTGCGGACTTCCGTCGGCGACACCGTATTGCCAGGCCGGGATCTTCTACGGCGAGAACGAGGGCATTCCCGCCTTCCGATTCTACGACAAATCCGAGCAGCGCGTCATCACCTGCAACGCGCCGAGCGGCGTACAATACATCCGCGACCGGATCAGCGCGCCCGGCGCGCTGGCCGGCGGCTCCAGCTACGTGAACCTACTCGACGGCGACGCCGAGCGGGTCGCGTTCACCGTCGCGACGCGCCAGAAGATGTCGGTGTTCCAACGGCTCGGCGGATGGCGCATGGCGCTCCTCATCGCGCTCCACCCGATCCGCGTGCTGCGCATGGGAGTGCAGGCCATCCTCGAGTGGCTGCGCGAAGAGTACGAACGCACGGTGGGCGAGCTGGCGCGCCGGCGCACGCACAGCGAAGGCATCTTCCCGCTGGTCCGAATCCTCAGCAACGTCGTCGTGCGCGAGCTCCAGACGATGGCGATCCTGCTCGATGTCTACCTGGGCGTGCCGGTGATCTACAGCACGTTCATGCAGTACGACGAGCTCGGGCACCACTTCGGCCCGTCGAGCTTTCAAGCGTTACGCGATCTTCGCCGCACCGATGCACGCATCCGCGAGATCCGGCGGATGATCAACAGCGCCGGCGGCCGGGAATACGATCTCGTGCTGTTGTCGGACCACGGGATGACGCCGTCGTCGAGCTACCGCGTGCTCTACGGCGAGACGCTCGGTCAGACGGTCGCCCGGACGCTGGCGAGCGACGCGGCAACGCGCGGACAGCGGCCGCTCCGCTCGCAGGAGAGCTTCGCCGACACGTCGGAGTATGCCGACATGAGCGCGCAGCTGTTCGAGACCGCCGCCCACGCGACGCCGCAGCAGCACCGGCTCATTCGCCGGGCGCTCCTGCGGGCGCGCGACTGGGTCCGAAGCCGCTACGGAATCCGCGAGCTCATTCTCCCGGAGAAGTATCGCATCGAAGGCGAGCACGACGTCGTCGTGACGTACAGCTCGTGTCTGGCGCTCCTGTACTTCGCCGACGATCCGCGGCCGCTCGAGCTCAGCGACATCGGGGCCGACGCGCGGCGCGCGCACCTGTACGCCGAGCTCCTCGCGCACCCGGGCGTCGGCCTTCTCGGAACTCGCCACGGATCGTCCGTACATCTCGAGAGTACTACCGGCCGCGCGATCATCGCCGACGGACGCGCTCGAGTCCTCGAGGGACACAATCCGCTTGATCGTTACGAGTCGACCGAATCGATCGTACGGGCCATCGAACATCTCGTCTCGCAGCCCAACTCCGGCGACATCACACTCTTCGGCGCGTACGACGGCTACGAGATCGTGTCGTTCGACGATCAGATCGGCGCACACGGCGCCGCGGGCGGCAATCAGGTGCACCCGTTCCTGATCGGACCGGCGTATCTCCAGCTCGACGCCGCGCGCATCGAGGATGCGCGCGATCTGCACAGCGTCCTGATGCGTCGCTACACCGAATCCGCCCTCCATTGATGGAACGCCGACGGCGCATCGACGACGCGCGAGATGTCCGCTTCACCCGAATGGCGCGCAACGCCGCAATCATTCTGCTGTTGGCGGCGCCGACAAGGGGACACGCGCAGCAGCCGGCGACGCAGACCGGTGTGATCGCGGGGCGCGTCGTCGACGCCGCGACGTCGCAGCCGCGCGCCGGCGTCGCGATCGCCGTATTGGGATCGCCGCGCGGCGCGATCGCCGACACGATGGGGCGCTACGTCATCACGCTCGTGCCGGTGGGCGAGGTAACGCTGCGCGCACGCCTGATTGGCTACCGGACGCTCGAGCGAAGCGCGCGCGTCCGCGCCGGCGACACCACGCGGGTCGACTTGTCGCTCGAGCCCGAGGCGACGGTCCTCGGCGCCGTGCGCACCGAAGCGCGACCCGTCGAGCACGACGCTTTTGCATCGAGACCCAGTGTCGGCACTGTGCAGATGACGGCTCGCGCCGCAGAGGGGGTCCCGAAGTTCGCGGAGCCGGACATCATCCGCATCGTGCAATTATTGCCGGGCGTCGAGGCGCGAAACGACTTCTCCACCGGGCTCAACGTCCGGGGCGGCGAGGCCGATCAGAATCTCATTCTCATCGACGGCTACCCGATCTACAATCCGTTCCACCTCGGCGGGCTGTTCAGCACGTTCATCGATCCGACCGTGCGCGACGTGCAGCTCATGACCGGGGGATTCCCCGCGCGCTACGGTGAGCGTCTCTCCGCGGTGCTCGACGTCCACTCGGCGGACGAGGTCCGGCCCGGCGTGCACGGGACGGCGGAGGTCTCCGTGCTCGCGTCGACCGGCGAGCTGGGCGGGACGCTCGACGGAGGCAAATTCTCGTGGATGGTCGCGGGCCGGCGCACGTACGCCGACCAGTTCGTGAAGCTGATCAGCACCCAGCAACTGCCATATCACTTCCGCGACGAGCAGGCGCACGCCACGTACGCGTTCTCGCCGTCCACGAGGTTGTCGGTGACGGCGTACGAGGGGCGCGACGCGCTCGACGCGAACATCGCGCAGTTCGGCGACACGGCGAACGCGAGCGGCGGCACGTTTCTCTTCACGTGGGGCAACCGCGTCGCCGGCGCGACGCTCACGTCGACACGCGTGGCCCGCGACCGCACCGGTCTCGCGCACTGGCTGCTCGGCGACAGCACGACGCTGGAGCAGCGGGCGTCGCTGTCGACTTTCACGACGCTGCTCGACCTCGGCGCTGGATCGCTCACGCTCAACAATCGAGTGAACGACCGGCGGCTCGGCGGCGACATCACCGCCCACACCGCGAGCCATGATCGGTCGATCGGCTACGATGTCGCGTCCTACGGGATCAGTTACGATGCCACCTCGGTCACGGCAAATACGCGGCTGTACGATCTCCGGCAGGCGCCCACATCGGGCTCGCTGTACTTCGACGACGTGTGGCACGCGAGCGACCGGTGGATCGTGGAGACCGGGCTACGCGGCGAGGGGCTGACGGGCCGGCACTGGTTCGCCGCGTCGCCGCGCGTGTCGGCGAAGTACTTCCTCACGCCCGACTGGGCGCTCACCGGCGCCGTCGGCCGCTTCTCGCAGTGGACCCACTCGCTGGCGCGAGAGGACATTCCGGTACGCCTGTTCGACTTCTGGGTCGCGAGCGACGCGGTGACGCCGGTGTCGACCGCGTGGCACTACGTCGCGGGCTCGGAGCGATGGCTGTCGCCGACGCGGTACGCGCGGGTCGAGGCGTTTTATAAGAAGTATGATCATCTCCTCGAGGCCAATCCGCAGGAGGACCCGAGCCGCCGGGGCGACGAGTTCTTCGTCGTCGACGGCGATTCGTACGGCCTCGACGTGCTGCTCCGCCAATTCGAGCAGGGGCCGTTCAGCGGCTGGATCTCGTACACCTACGCGGTGGCCGCGCGCACGCAGGGCACACTGCGCTACTTCCCGGGTCACGACCGACGCCACGATCTCAACCTCGTGGCGAGCTGGCGGCTGAAGAAGTACCTGCTCGGCGTCCGCTACGGGTACGCGACGGGCACGCCGTACACCGACATCGTCGCGCAGATCGTGCGGCGCGTGTACGACCCCGGCGTCAACGCATACGGCACGCGCGGCGGCGGCACCGAGACGGAGTTCGTGGGCGGAGTGCGGAATGCGGCGCGGCTGCCCGACACGCAGCGCCTGGACCTCGACGTCTCGCGCACGTACGCCGTGCGCGGGATGACCATCGCGCCCTATCTGAGCGTCGTGAACGCGTACGACGCGAAGAACGTCTTTTTCTACGTCTTCGATTACACGACGAGCCCGCCGACGCGCGAGGCGATCTCGCAGTTTCCTCTTTTGCCATCGGCCGGTGTCTCGATTCGCTTCTAGGAGTCGCACCGCCCTGGCGGTCTTCCTCGTCGCGCTGCTCGGCGCGTGCGAGCTCGCCACGGTGAACATTCCGAAGACGACGCCGACCGTCGTCGTCCACGGCGTGTTGAACCCGAGCGCGCCGAATCAGGTGATCCTCGTCGAGCGCACCCTCACCGGCACAGTCAACGTGCCCGACACGTCGTTCGACGCGTCGGACCCGATCATCAGCGCGGGCGGCATCGCGATCAGCAATGCAACGGTGGAGATCATCGACTCCAGCGGGCGGGCGACGCGCGGCGTGGAGGACCGGACGGTGCCGGCCAACAACGGCAAGGGCGCCGGCGTCTACCGCGTGCCCATCTCCGGGGCCGCACTCGTGCTCGGAGCGCGCTACCAACTGCACATCCACACGGCGGAAGGCGAAGATGTGACGGCCTCGACACGACTTCCAAAGCCGTCGATCCGCATCGGCGGCGGACTGACGAGGACGTTCAACCGCGACCACGACGTGTTCGCGGCGCAGTGGGGCACGGCGCCGATCGCGCGCGCGTACACGGTGCGCATCGAGAGCCCGTTCGGCCCGTTCTTCCTGTTCACGGACAGCCTGTCGTTTCGCACGACCGGCGATCTGCGCAATCTCTTCTCGAGCGACCTCCAGCGCGTCTTCATCCCAGGATTTCGCCAGGACATTCTGATCGCCGCGGTCGACTCGAACTTCTACGACTACTATCGGACGAACAACGACCCGTTCACCGGCTCGGGGATCATCAGCCGCGTGACCGGCGGCCTGGGCATGTTCGGCGCGCTGGTGAGCCTCAACTCGGGAACGGTCACCGTCACCGCCGATCAGACCGAGCCGATCGAGGGACGATTCCGTCTCTCGCCCACGACCACGGATGTCACGGTGCCGACGCAGTTCACGCTCTACGTCGAGTCGCCGCCCGCGAAGGCCGACGCGCCGGCGGCGATCAGCGGACGGTACCAGCTCGGCAACTCGTCAACACGCGGCGACGGCATCATCGGGCAGCTTCGCGGGCCCGACGTAACGCTCGCGATCCTCGGCAATCAGCTCGCCGGCGACACGGTCGACGTGTTCATCGGCGAGCTGGCCGGCGATACGCTGCGCGGCACGTACCAGAAGCGCGGGACGACCGCGCTGTTTCTCAGGGCGCCTTAGCGACCGCCCCAGGCGAAGCCAAAGCCGAACGACATTCCGAACCCGCTCGGCTTCTGCGTCAGGACATCTTCATGGCTGAAGTGCCCGACGGCGTGATAGTCGCCCTCGACCGAGACCAAGAAGTGCCGCGAGACGAACCAATTCGCGCCCACGGCCGAGCGCACTCCGCCAACGGACTCCACGGTGGTCGTTTCGCCGCTGATGCCGCCGGCATCGGCGATCGTGTGGAAGTACGGACCCGCCGCCACTGACACGTACGGACGAATGGTGGGTGTGATCGCGAGCGCCAGCGGCGAGTAACTCGCGCCGAAGAGAATCGGCGTCACTGCAGCCGAATGCGACTCGCCGCCGACTACGTTCGCGTCGGTGCCGAGCGCCGCGGCCGTGATCGTGACCGCCACTTCCGGGTGAATCCAATGCACGAACCCGAACGAGCCAACTTCGCCCGTCGTGTGAGTGCCGACGCCGGCGAGGCCGACATTGGCGGTGCGCTGACCGGTGAGACCGATACCAATGTTGATGCTCGAGCGGCCAGTGAGGCTGAGCGTATCAGTGGCTTGCGCGCGCGCGGCGACCGGCACGCCAAGCGCGATGAGGAGACCAAGGTGTTTGACCCGCATGAGAACGTGCTCCAGGTAGTGAGGACAACGGTGGATTGTTGTACGACACCCGTCCTACGGCCACCCGTGCCGTTTGGGTTTCAGGAGGGGTTCACCGGATTCGATCCGGCGACATGCGCATGCACGAACGCGCGGACGTCACCGCCCTCCATCTTCGTGGGATCGTCGACGTCGCCAGCACGTCGCTGCACGCCGCGCACGACCGCATCGACCGTCACGAGCGGAGCGTCCGCCTCGGCGACGACGTTCGTTTCCCACTTGCCGCGATCGGGCCCCTTGAGCGTGTGCCGGTAGCGCGCCGTGTAAACGACATACCGGTCGGCGGAGCGATCCCGCCACCGAGCGTCCGGCTCGGCCGCGTCGTCCGTCACGTGGTCCGTCAAGTCCGCTGTCCCGTCCGCGGTCGTGTCGGCCGTCGCGGGCACGAGCGAGTGACCCGCCGGCGGCTCCGACCACGCGGCGACGACGGCGACGCCACTTTCCACGCCACCCTGCTTGATGGGCGGAAAGAAATGCACCTCGGCCACGCGCTCGGCGGGCACGTCGGCGAGGATGGCGCGGAGAAAGCGCTCGCGCGTTTCGGTGAGCATCGTCATCGGGCGGCAGAGGTCGCGCCGGCGTGCCGGGTCGTGCCTCGAGCCTCGAGCTCCCGCTCGACGTAGAGCCGCAAGATATGCATGAAATCCTGAGCGTTGGTGACCACGCCGAACGCCTGGTGCGTTCCGCGGTCTTTCAGCTTGCTGACGACGAATTCCGACGAATCGACGCAGATGGTCGGCAGCTCGCGCATCTCGCCCCCGGGCATGCCGACGAAGGCGGGGAGCATGTTGCCGGTGGCGATCGCGTGGAGAGCGGTGGCGATGAGGATCGCCATCGTCGCCTTGATGGTGTGCTCGCGCATCGCGTCCTGAGCCGCGAGCGCGTCGGTGATCACGTCGGGCAGCGGCCCGTCGTCACGAATGGATCCGGTGAGCACGAACGGGATCTTGTTCTTCACGCACTCGTACATGATGCCGTCGGTGATGATGCCTTGCGCGACGGCGTTGGCGATCGAGCCGGCGGCGCGCACGCGGTTGATCGCGCGCATGTGCAGCCCGTGTCCGCCCTGCGTGATCTCGCCGGTATTCGTCATGCCGAGCGTCGTCCCGTAGATCGACGCCTCGATGTCGTGCACCGCGACGGCGTTGCCGGCGAGCAACGCGCCGACGTAGCCGTTGGCGATGAACCAGCTCATGTCGGTACGCGCTCGCGAGTGGACGAGCGCGGGGCCGGTGACCCACACCGGGTAGCCGCCGCGCTCCTTCTCCTCGATGAGCACGCGCGCCATGTGCGCGTAGTCGATCGGCTTCTCGCGCGACACTTCGCTCGACATGAACGTGAACGCGTCCGGATCGACGCCGTGGGGCACGAGGTGCGTCTGGACGAAGATGCCGTCGCTTCCGTCTTCCTTTTCACCCACGGCGACGAGGTCGCCCTTCTTGAGCCGGCGTCCTTCGCGCACCCAGAGGACGCCGTCCCGATCGATCACGATGCCGGCGTCCATGCGTGGCTCGCGTGGCGGAACCCACTGTCCCTTCAGGCGGACGAAGGTCGGCAGGTTCGTCGTCGAGAAAAACCCGTCGGGCAGAACGCCATCGGCGGGGGCCGCGGAGAAGCGCGCATCGGGAAAGCCCGCGAAGCGCGGATCGGAGAAATCAGGAGGCGGGAAGTTGGACATTGCGTGAAATCTCGCCCGGACGGCGAGGGGGCGCCACGGGCTCTACAGCAATGCGACCGGATCCCGATCGAGCGTGACGCGAAGCTGCGCCTGCTTCGGCACGGGAAAGCGCTCGAGGAAGTACCGGCCGAGGCGGGTCAGGTCGCGCGGATGCTCGGCTTTGATCAGGACGTGCCAGCGCCAGCGGTTCTTGATCCGCTCGACGGGGCACGGCGCCGGCCCGACGATCGTGAGCCCCGGCATCGGACGCTTGCGGAGCAGCGCGTGCAGCCACGTGGTCCCCGAGCTCGCCAGGTGCGCCGTCGCCGCCTCGGTCGTCCCGCTGAAGACGACGTTCGCCAGGCGCACGTTGGGCGGGTAGACGGGCGTCGAGCGTCCCGACAGCTCCTGCTCGACGAACTTGCGGTAGTCGTGCGCGACGGCGCATCGCACGGCGTGGTGCTGCGGCACGCGCGTCTGAATCAGCACGCGCCCGCCCTTCGGTCCCCGGCCCGCGCGGCCCGCCACCTGGCTCAGGAGCTGAAAGCACCGCTCCGACGCCCGAAAGTCCGGCAGGTTGATGCCGACGTCCGCGTCCACGACGCCGACGAGCGTGACATTCGGAAAGTCTAAACCCTTGGCGATCATCTGCGTGCCGAGCAGGATGTCGACCTCGCCGCGGCCGACACGGTCGAGAATCTCGGTGTGCGCCCACTTGCCGCTCGTCGTGTCGACGTCCATGCGGGCAATCCGCGCCGACGGAAACCGGTCCGCGAGGAGCCGCTCGACCTGCTGCGTGCCGAGCCCCCGCTGCCGGAGCAGGACCCCGCGACAACGCGGGCACTGCGTCCGCTGCGCCTCGGTGTGCTGGCAGTAGTGGCACACGAGCCGCTCGGGCGCGCGGTGATACGTGAGACTGATCGAGCAGTTGGGACAGGTCGCGACGTCGCCGCATTCCGCGCACTGGATGAACGCCGCGTAGCCCCGCCGGTTGAGCAGGAGGATGGTCTGCTCCTCCTTCGAGAGCCGATCCACGATCGCCGCTTCCAGCTCGTCGCTCACCACCATGCGGAGCCAATCGGCCGCGTCTCTCTCCCCGCTTCCGCCTTCCCGCTTTCCTTTTCCCCCTTCTCTCCTATCAACCACCTCGACCTTCGGCAACGCAGCCTCCCCGACCCGCTCGGGGAGCTCGAGCAGCCGATACTTGCCCGCGGTCGCATTCACCCAGCTCTCGAGACTTGGCGTGGCACTGCCGAGCACGACGACGGCGCCTTCGTTCGCCGCGCGCATGATCGCGACTTCGCGCGCGTGGTAGCGGGGCGACTCGCCCTGCTTGTACGAGCCCTCGTGCTCCTCGTCGACGACGATCGCGCCGAGGTTGACGAGCGGCGCGAACACCGCCGAGCGCGCGCCGACGGCGATCCGCTTTCGTCCTTCGCGCAGCGCCAGCCACTCGTCGTAGCGCTCGCCGTCGCTCAGCGCGCTGTGGAGCACGGCGATCTGGTCGCCGAACACCGCGCGGAAGCGGTCGACGGTCTGCGGGGTGAGCGCGATCTCGGGCACGAGCACGATCGCCGACTGCCCTTGCTCGAGCACGACGCGCCGCAGCAGCTCGATGTAGACGAGGGTTTTGCCGCTGCCCGTCACGCCGTGGAGCAGCGCGACGTCGCCGCGCCCGGCGACGGCGAGGGCCTCGATCGCCGCGCGCTGCGCCGCCGACGGTGTGTGCGACGCGGGCGACGGGGCGGCCCGCCAGGCGAACGGATCGCGCGCCACGACCTCGTCCTCGATCGTCACGAGCCCCCGCTTCGTCATCGATCGGAGCACCGACGGCGAGACCTTCAATTGTTCTATCAGATGCTCGACGGGCGCGCGGCCGCCCAACGACTCCAACAACTCGTAGACGGCGCGCTGTTTCCGCGCGCGCGCGAAAACCTCGTCGCGCTGCACGAGCGACGCCAGCTCGACGCCAACGGCCGCCACGCGACGCGTTCGGCGCGTTGGCTCGGGATCGGCGTGTGAACCGAGGGCCGCCGGCAACACGCTGCGGATCGCGATGCCCAGCGGCACGATGTAGTACTCGGACATCCACCGGCAGAGGCGCAGCAGCTCGTCGCCGAGGACCGGCTCGGTGTCGGGGAGCGCGGCGACGGGCTTCGCGGTCACGCCGTCGGGAGCGCCGACCACCTCGACGATGACGCCGATCTCGCTCCGGGACCGAAAGGGCACGACGGCGCGCATGCCGACGCGCGCGCGGGCAGTCAGCGCGTCGTCCACCTGATACGTGAAGTTGCGAAAGAGCGGCAGCGGGAGGGCGACGGTGACGAACACAACTGAAACCTACAAGTCATCCCGAGCTCGGGATGACAGAGGGAGGAGCTCGGGATGACACTAGGAATCAGCTCGCGGGAACCGGGGAGCCCTGAATCACCATCGGCAGGCGCACGGCGAACGTCGTTCCCGACCCGTAACTGCTGCGGACGCTCACGTGGCCGCCGAGCTGCTGGGTGAGCCGGCGCGTGATGCTCAGTCCCAGGCCGGTGCCGCCGAACGACCGCGTGCGCGATTGATCCAGCTGCCGGAAATCCTCCCAGATCGCGTCGAGCTCCTCGGGCTTGATACCGACGCCGGTGTCGTGCACCTCGAGCACCACGGCGTCCCCGTCGCACCGAACCGACACGTGGATCGTGCCCCGGTTGGTGAACTTGACGGCGTTCGACAACAGGTTGAGCAGGATTTGCTTCACCTTGGTCTTGTCGCTCTCGATCGTCGCGCAATCGGGCGCGATGTCCGTCATGAACGACAGGCGCTTCGCGGCGACCATCGGCTCCACCTGCTTCGACACTTCGTCGATCAGCTCCGGCAGGGAGACGGGCTCGACATACACCGGCATCTTGCCGGCTTCGATCTTGGCGAGGTCGAGGACGTCGTTGATCAGCGACAGCAAGTGCTGCGCGGCGGAGCGGCTCCGGGCGACGAAGTCGCGCTGCCCCTCCTCCAACGGACCGGTGATACCATCGAGGAGCAGCGCCGAGTAGCCGATGACCGCGTTGAGCGGCGTGCGGAGCTCGTGAGACATGCTCGCCATGAAATCCGACTTGAGCTTGTTCGCCTTCGCCAGCTCTTCCGACTGCCAGAGGAGCTGCTCATTCTGCTGCGCGAGGTCCTTCGTGGCGGCCGCGATGCGCTCCTCGAGCTCGCTGTTCAGCTGCTTGAGGGCCTCGTACAATCGCTCGTTCTCCGCCTGCTGCGTGAGATCGTGAATGACCGACACGATCGCCATCGGCTCGCCGCGCTCGTTGCGGATCTTGCCCGACACCACCTCCACCGGCAGATCGACCCTCGAGCGCGGGTGCGTGAGCGACATCCGTTCGCGGCGCGTGCGCTCGTTCGTGAGCGCGAAATCCGAGATGAACGACGTGAACTTCATGTCGTTCTGGCGCACCGCGTGACTCGCGCGATAGCTCTGCGACGTGCCGGCGTCTCCATGGAAGAGGTGCTCCGCCTCGTCGTTCATGAGGAGGATGTTCGCGAGGCTGTCGGTCACGAGAATCGGATCGGCGACGTTCTCGAGGATCAGGTTGAGCCGGTCGCGCTCGCCGGTCGCCTCGATCTCGGCCTGCCGCACGCGTTGCACCTGCCGCTCGAGCTCGTGCGACGCGCGGCGGAGGTCGGTCACGTCGCGCAAGACGGACAGCACCGAATCGTCCGGCCCGACGCGCTCGCCGAGCGGATGCGTCAGCACCTCGAACAGGAGATCGTGGCCTTCGTCGGGGTCGACCAGGTTGAGCTCGCGCGGGCCGCTCGACGGCGTACCCGCCATCGTCGCGCGCGACAGGAACGAACTGAAGAGGAGGTTGTTCAGCTCCACGGCCCGCCGGCGTCCCGGGGAGTCGTCTTCCATGACGAAGAGCAAGTGCTCGGCCCGCTTGTTCTGGACGACGATGTCATTCGACGCGTCGGTGATGACGACCGGATCGGGAAGCGAGTCCACCATCCGCTGGAAGCGGCCGCGCTCGTGGCTCACGCGCTCGTAGCCGCGCTCCGCGTCCATGTGCGCGGCGACGCGGAACACCACCGGCCCGGCAAACATCACGACCGACGCGATGTCCTGGAGCAGCGGCTCGGGCACGATGGTGTCGACGATGACGACGCCGCCCGGCGCGCTGCTGAAACGGCGATCCTCGAGCCGCACCAAGCGGGCGGCGACGGGCGCGAGGACTTGCGCGGCGTACGAGTCCGGCCAGATCGCCGGCGCGCCGCGATAGTGCGGGCGCGGCATGGGAAGCGCCGTCCAGTGCTCGAACGATGGACTCACCCCGATGCGCGGCGGCGCGTCGCCGAGCACGGGAGACAGCGCCATCGTGGCCACCATCCATGGATGCGAGCGCTCGGCGATCGTCAGCTCGCTTGGAACCGGATCGTCGAAACCGGTCGCGCCGGCGAGCGTCAGATGCTCGTCGTCCGTATCGAAGCGGAGGAGGAGCGCTCGCCGGCCGCCGGTGCCGGCCAGGACGTCAGCGAGGAGAAACGTGGCGGCCGCGGCGAGGTCGGGCGCTTCGGCCAGCGCCGACAGGAGCGCCAGACGTCCCCGTTCCGCCGACGTCAGTCCGCTTTCTCCAGCTTCAGCTTGATGTTGACGAAGTTGTATGGAGGCCACGGCCCGGAGTACTTGAACGACAACACCTCTTCGTACTTTCGGCTCGTCTCTTTGACCCGTTCGTCGAACCCCTGCTCCTGCGCGCGATCCACGAGGAAGGCGGCGTTGAGAATCATCCGGTCGCCGATCGGCTTGTTCGATCGGCTCGCGACCGCAACGGACTTGAGGGCATCGTGGACGTCCGCCACGTACCGGGAGCTCATCTCCTCGAGCGCCGAGTCGACCAGCCGGCCGAGCTGCATGCGCGCGAAGTACGTGGACGTCGTGGTGTGGCGGCTGATCTCGTCCTTGAGGCGCCGGATCTCGTCGTTCTCACGCTCGAGGTTGGCGATGACCTTCTCGCGGTCCCAGAGCACCTTCAGGCCGAACTCGATCTTGTCCTGCATCTTGTCGAGCACGTCGCTGAAGGCCTGATAGGTCGACCGAAGGAGCTCGGTGACGTCGTCTTCCGAGCGGAACACCGTGCCGAAGGACATCGGAATCACGGTGAATTCCTTCATCACGGTCTCGTTGACGAACTCGTGCGCGAGTACATTGTCGCGCGTCGGGTCATAGATCACGATCGGCGTGTCGCTGACCACGGCCGCGAGGTCCTGGAACGCCACCGTGAATACCCGCTGCCCGCCGCCGATGCCGATCGATCCGAAGTCCCGCTGGCGATCGCTTCGTACGATGCAGTAGACGTACTTCCCGCCATCGACGCCGGATGGCGGCGTCGGTTCCGTACTTTCGATCATGCTGTGCCTAGTTTGCTCGAATCCCATAGCTAGCCCATCGGTTTACAACTCTGGCATGCGGGACCGTACCGCGCCAGATGGCCTGAGCAAGCCGCGGGCTATCGAGCCCGCTCGCGACCCGGAATCCTCGTCATGACACGACTCACGCGAATCATACGGCACAGCTTGGCGGCACTCCTCTGTGCCGCGACGCCGGCGTCATTGGCTGGCGCACAGACGACCGGAGCGGACGCGCTTCGGGCGAAGATAAAGTCATACTCCTCGGTGCACGACGCCGAGATCGTACGCGAGCTCAGCAATTTCCTCGCCATTCCAAACCTGGCAAGCGACCGGGCGAACATTCAGCGGAACGTCGATTTGCTCATCCGCATGATGAGCGCGCGCGGGATCACGGCGCGGGCGCTCGAGTCGCCGAGCGGTGGTCCGCCGGCCGTGTACGGTGAGCTCACGTCGCCGGGGGCGTCGCGCACCGTCGTGTTCTACGCCCACTACGATGGGCAGCCGGTGGATACCGCACGGTGGACGACGCCGCCCTGGCAGCCGGTCCTGCGCGACAAGACAATCGAGGCGGGCGGCCGCGTGATTCCTATCCCGTCGTCACCCGGGGCGATGCAGGGCGAGTGGCGACTCTACGGCCGGTCGGCGAGCGACGACAAGGCGCCCATCGTCGCGATGCTCGCCGCAATCGACGCCCTGCGCGCCGCCGGCGTCTCGCCATCGGTCAACCTCAAGTTCTTCTTCGAGGGCGAGGAGGAGGCCGGCTCGGGTCATTTGCGTGAGCTGCTCGAGCGCAACGCCGATGTCCTCAAGGCCGACGCGTGGCTCTTCGGCGACGGACCGATCCACCAATCGCGCCGCCAGCAGATCGTGTTCGGCGCGCGCGGCGTCATGGGGGTGAACCTGACGGTCTACGGGCCGGCGCGGGGGCTGCACAGCGGCCACTACGGCAACTGGGCGCCGAACCCGGTGACGATGATCGCGAATCTCGTCGCGAGCATGCGGAATGACGATGGAAGGATTCTCATCAAGCACTACTACGACGACGTCACGCCGATCGGCGCGGCGGAGAAACGCGCCATCGCCGAGATCCCGTCCATCGACTCGGCGCTCCGTGCGGAGCTGGCGCTCGGCGCGACTGAGTCGAGGAACGCGCCGCTCATGGAACGCATCGCGCTCCCGGCGCTCAATCTCCGCGGGATCCGCGGCGGAAACGTAAACGAGCTGAGCTCCAACACGATTCCGACGGAGGCCACCGCGTCGATCGACTTCCGCCTCGTGCCGAAACAGACGCCCGAGCACGTTCGGAAGCTCGTCGAGGCGCATCTCGCGGCGCAGGGATACTTCGTGGTAGATCACACGCCCACCGCCGCCGAGCGCGTGGCGCACGCCCGAGTCGTGAAGGCGACGTGGGAGCCGGGCTATGCGGCGTCGCGCGTGCCGCTGGACGCGCCCCTCTCCCGCGCCACGCTCCGCGCCGTGCAGGACGCGCTCGGCGGCCCGGTCGTCGCGCTCCCGATGCTCGGCGGGAGCCTGCCGCTGAGCACGTTCGAGTCGGTCCTGCACACGCCGCTCATCGTGCTGCCGATCGTCAACCACGACAACAGCCAGCACTCGGACAATGAGAACCTGCGAATGCAGAATCTGTTCGACGGCGTGCTGGTGTACGCGGGCGTGCTCGCCAAACTCGGGACGTACTGGCGGCCCGTGCTCTAGGACCGCGGGACAACCGCAAAACAAACGGGCAACGCGTTCGTCGCCCTATCGAACGCGGACTCCGAGTCCTGGCGCTTCCGGAATCGCGATGCGTCCCCCCTCGATCGTGGCGCCGACGTAGGGGTCGTCGGCGAGGAGCGCGGCGCCGTCGAAGTCGGCGTAGTCGAGCAGGGGCGCGAGGTGCGCCGCCGCGGTGATCCCGAGGCTCGTCTCGATCATGCAGCCGGCCATCACGAGCATGCCATGCGAGCGCGCGGTGGCGATGATCCGCAGCGCTTCTCGGAGTCCGCCGCACTTCGAGAGCTTGAGGTTGATGCCGTCCACGGCGCCGACGAGGCGCGGGATGTCGGTCGACACGACGCACGATTCGTCGGCGATCACGGGCAGCGGCGAGCGCTCGCGCACGAATCTCAACCCGTCGACGTCGTGCGCCGCGACGGGCTGCTCGACGTACTCCACGCCGCACTCGACGAGCACGTCGATCATGCGCAGCGCGTGCTTGGGCGACCACGCGGCGTTGGCGTCGACGCGCAGCACCTTGTTCGGCGCGGCATCGCGAACGGTGCGGATGATCGCGTCGTCGTGGTCGGTGCCGAGCTTGATCTTGAGCACCGGGTACGCCGATGCCTGCGACACCCGCTGGCGAAGCTCGCCGTCGTTCGCGGCGATGGCGATGGTGAAGCTCGAGAGTGGCGCCTTCTGGGGATCGAGCCCCCAGAGCCGATACACGGGAACGCCGAGTCGTTTGCCGGCGAGATCGTGGAGCGCGGCGCTGATGGCCGACTTGACGGACCCGTTGAACCGCAGCGCGCGGTTCATCTCCGTCTCGACGTCCTCGAGCGCCCACGTGTCGCACGCCTCGACCACCGGGGTGAGGCGCGCGAGCGCGCCGAGCGCGGTGTCGGCGGTCTCGCCGTAGAATCGATTCGGCGCGGCCTCGCCCCAGCCCTCCACGCCGTCGCCATCGGTGATGCGGACGCGGATCAACCGATGCTCGGTCGCGCCACCCCGCGCGATGACGAACGGATGCGTGGTGTGAACGACCGAGATGTCGTGCCGCAGCTTCATTGTGGCGAGAGACTGGCGAGTCGGGCGGCGAGCGACGTTCGGGTCGCGGTCGCGTCCGTGGTGGAGCGAAGGAAGGCGATGAGCGCGTCGGCCAGATCGAAGCCGCGCGCGTACCGGTCCGCGGGCGCCTTGTTGAGGCAGCGCATCACGATGTCCGAGAGACCTTGGGGCACGCGCGAGCTCACCTCGACCAGCGGGACCGCGGCCTCGTGCACCTGCTTGTAGCTCACCGAGAATGAGTCCGCGCCATCGAACGGCGGAAAGCCGACGAGCGCCTCGTAGAGCAGGATGCCGACGGCGTAGATGTCGCTGCGGCCGTCGACGAGCTTTCCCATGGCCTGCTCGGGCGACATGTAGTGGGGCGTGCCCATGGCGCGGCCGCTCGCCGTCAACCGGCCGTGAAAGCGCGCGGTCGCGATGCCGAAGTCGGTGATCACGGCGTTGCCGTCTTCGTCGAACAGGACGTTGTCCGGCTTGACGTCGCGGTGGACGACGCCGTGCCGGTGCGCGTAGTCGAGGGCGCACGACACCTGGACGGCGACCGCCGCGGCGCGCGGCGCCTCGACGAAGCGGTTCTTCTGAATGCGATCGGCGAGCGATCCGCCCTCGAGATAGGGCATGACCGTGAACACGACGTCCTGCGTGGCGCCGTAGTCGTGGATGGCGCAGATGTGCGGATGCGAGAGCTTGGCCGCCGCCTCCGCTTCGCGCCGGAATCGCTCGGCGACCTCGGCGTCGCGCGCGAGGTGCGGATGGAGCACCTTGATCACGACGCGCCGCGCGAGCTGGGCCTGCTCGGCGATGTAGACGTCCGCCATGCCGCCGCCGCCCAGCCGCCGGATGACGCGATAGCGCGTGCCGGTAGCCCGGCGAAGGCGCGAGATCTCCTCGTCAGGGCGCTCGAACGGCGCGCGATCGAGCTCGGGCAGGGGCTCGTTGCATCGCTGGCACGTCGCCGACGCCGCGCGATTCCACGTGCCGCACGCTGGGCAGAACATCCGTCAGCCGCCGAACTGCATGCGCACGAAGTCGTACGGCGCCCACGGACCCGTAGTCTCGAAGCGAAGGAGATGGTGCGCGTCGCGCTGCTCGTCGACGGCGTGGAGGAACTCCCTCCAGAGGTCGTGTTCGACCAGGAACGCCGCGCTCAGCGTGAGACCGGTGATGGCCTCGGTGCGGAGCGGGACCGATGCGACCGCTTTTCGGCGGAGCGCCCGGAGCGACTCGGACGCCGCGGCCGCGAGGTCGGACCCGGCCTCGAGCTCGGCCGGGCGTCCGTCCGCGCGCTCGATGTGCACGCGGGCGACCGCGCGATCCTCGACGAATTCCAGGGCGTCAGTGAGTGACACGTAATGCAGCTCCATCCATCGCTTGAGCACGTCGGGCGCGCGAAAGACGACGCCGACCGGCGCGGGCAGGACAGCCCCGCGCCGAAACACTGCGTCCACCACTGCTTGGTGCGCGGCGACCGACTCCGGGGTCGTCTCGTCGAGCCCAAAGGCCTTCTGCTCAGAGACGACCGCGCACAAATCACGAAACGGAACGAAGGCCGGCGCCACCCCGCCGCCGTCGCCATCGGCCGGGGACGCGTCCTGCTGCGTCTCGGCCACGGTGATCGCGTATAGGCGGATCGCCATTAGAACGACATCCGGTGTTGCCGCCGGGGGCGGTTCGCGCGATCAGCGAATGAATGGCGACCGAACATCCACCAAAATGCACCCGCAGGGGACGCGCCGGCCACCGGCGCTTGCGTCTCTGAACACAGTGTATACACTAGTTTCGGCTCGAGTCGCTGGAACATGAGTGACGGCGCCCGCGAGGCAGCTGGCCTCCAAGTACGACGATCCTCTCTTCGCGAAAGACTCACGTGAACCTCGGTCGGCTCGGCTGGTGCGCGGCGGTGATCGCGGTGGCCGGTTGGCGATCCACGGTCGCTTCGCGGTTCGCCGCCGATGTCGTCATCGAGGTCCACGTCCTCGACGCGCACAATGTAGCGGTGCCGGGGGCGGATGTGTCGATCGTGCGAGGGCTCAACGACGTCGTCGCCCACGGCACCACGGATGACGCCGGACGCCGCCGCCTCGCCGTCCCGCGCTCGACCGACCCCGTTCAGGTCGTCGTTCGCAAGATCGGGTTCACCCGCGCCGACGAGTTTGTGGTGCCGTCGCGCGACACCATCGTCGCCCGGCTCGTGCTCCACGACGCGCCGCAAGCGCTCCCCGCGGTGACCGTCACCGCGCAGGAAGACCTCAAGCGAAAGCGATTCCACGTCGACGCCGACGACATCGCCGCGAGCAAGCGTCCGATCGTCGACGCCCTCGACGTCGTGACCAAGCTGCGCCCGGACATGATCTATCCGCCGCAGGGGCCCGGCGGCGCAGACCGGTGCGGGCTGTTCTACGTCTGGGTGAACGGCAAACGCATCGTGTTTCCGCCGATCGACGCCGGACTCGCGGCGCGGGCGTCACAGCTGCGTCGTGCCGCGCGGGCGACGCCGCACCAGGGCGCGAGCGGTCTCGCGCGCGTCCCGGTGAGCGTGCAATCGGTGCTGAGCACGATCCATCCCGAGCACATCGAAGAAATCAACTACGCGGGCTGCAACGATTTTTCCGTGGACAAGAATTACGCGCGCAACGCGGTGTTCGTGACACTCAAACCAGGCGTGGCGTTCGAGGCCGGCCGCGGCTCGTACGTGGCCGACGCGACGTCGTACGCCGTCGGAGACACCGGCAACGCATCCGACTCGGCGGGTGTCGTCCCGCAGACGGCGCCCGCGTCACCCGACTCGCTCGCCGATGCGACACCGCCGCGTGCGGTCGCGTCGTACCGCCGGCGCGTGCTCGGCGTGTTCGATGCGCAGTCCGGCGATCCGCTGTCCGGCGCCGACGTCGTTCACGTGGAGACCGGAACGTTCGCGTCGACCACCAACACGGGCACCGTGTCGCTCGCGTTCCTCCCCGAGGGGACGTCGACGATCAAGATCCGGAAGCCGGGCTACGCGGACGTCACGATGGAAGTCTCCATCTCGGCGCGCGACACGGTGCCGATCACGGTGGTGGTCAGCAGACCGTGACCGCGATCGCGCACCGTCACTCCAGCGCCATCATGTGGCGCACGCAGGCGACACCGAGGCGTTGCGGGGCGTAACCGCCCTCGAGCGAGCTGACGATGCGGCCGCCGCACCACGCATCCGCGCGATCGACGAGGAAGCGCGTCAGATCCTCGAAGTGCTCCGTCTCGAGCGTGAATCCGCCGAGGGGGTCGCCAGCCATCGAATCGAAGCCGGCCGAGATGAGCACGAGATCAGGAACGAAGCCGGTGGTCGCGGCGTCCACGGCGCCGCGCAGAGCATCGACGTAGGTCTCAGGCGGCAGACCGGCGGTCATCGGCACGTTCCACACGCTTCCGTGCGGGCCATGATCGCTCGCGGCGCCCGTACCCGGATACCACGGCCACTGGTGCATCGACACGAAATGGATGTCGGGCTCGTCCTCGACGAGCGCCTGCGTTCCGTTGCCGTGGTGCACGTCCCAGTCCACGATCAATACGCGCTCCGCGCCGTGGCGCCGCCGGGCATAGTGCGCGCCGAGCGCCACGTTGCCGAAGAGGCAGAATCCCATCGCCGAATCGGCGAGCGCGTGATGACCGGGCGGGCGGACGGCGCAGAAGCTTCGCCGCGGTCCGTCGCCAAAGGCGAAGTCGATCGAGTCGAGCACGGCGCCCGCGGCGGCGGTGGCGGCGTCCCACGATCCCTCGCTCGCCACCGTGTCGGGGTCGAGTCGTCCGCCGCCGGCCTCCACGATGGCGCGCACCCGCTCGACGTACCTCGGGTCGTGG
>Ga0326726_10000627_pt1 | contig 32329 bp, 29 predicted proteins | sample MHFenrmetagenome_2_FD_207603 | JGI IMG/M metagenome (GOLD analysis project Ga0326726, IMG submission 207603) | Lab enriched peat soil microbial communities from Michigan Hollow, Ithaca, NY, United States - MHF15MN | ecosystem: Environmental > Terrestrial > Soil > Wetlands > Peat | place: USA...
ACCTTCATGTACCCGCAGGTGCTGACTGAAGCCCCGGAGACCGATTACGTCGTCCGCGGAGAAGGCGAAGAGGTGACCGTCAATCTCGTGAAAGCGATTGCCGCAGGCACCGACATGCAGGACCGGGCCGATATCACCGGAATCGCCTATATCGACGAGAAAGGCGAGGTGTTTGCGACAGCGGCACATCCTGTGATCGAGGACCTCGACACGCTGAGCCCCGACTGGAGCCTGTACGACTGGGATAAATATATCTACACGCCGCTTAACTGCCGTCTGGCCGTACCGAACTTCGCAAGAGGATGCCCGTTCACCTGTACCTTCTGCTCACAGTGGCAGTTCTGGCGCCGGTACCGCGCACGCAGCCCGAAGTTTTTCGTCGACGAGATCGAAATCCTCGTCAAGAAATACAATGTCGGATTCTTCATCCTCGCCGACGAAGAGCCGACCATCAACAAGCAGAAGTTCGTCTCCCTCTGCCAGGAGCTTATCGATCGCAAACTGAACGTCACCTGGGGCATCAACACCCGCGTGACCGACATCATGCGTGATGAGGACCTGCTCCCGTTCTTCCGCAAGGCAGGCCTGGTCCACGTGTCGCTCGGCACCGAGGCCGCCAGCCAGATGAACCTGAACCGGTTCCGTAAAGAGACGACCATCGAAGAGAACAAGTATGCCATCAAGCTGCTCCAGAAGAACGGCATCGTAGCCGAAGCACAGTTCGTGATGGGCCTCGAGCACGAAACACCCGAGAGCATCGAAGAGACCTATCAGCTCTGCAAGGACTGGGATCCCGACATGGCCAACTGGACCATCTACACGCCATGGCCCTTCTCCGATCTGTTCAAGGAGCTCGGCGATCGCGTCGAAGTCCGCGATTACTCCCGCTACAACTTCGTCTCTCCGATCATCAAGCCGGACAACATGGAGCGTGAGGACGTGCTGAAAGGGGTGCTCAAATCATATGCCCGTTTCTACGCCCGCAAAACCTTCTTCAGCTACCCGTGGATCAAGGACCCGTATGTCCGCAAGTACATGCTCGGCTGCCTGAAGGCTTTCGCCCAGACGACTATCACCAAGCGTTTCTACGACATCGACCGCGTCAAGACCAAGAACCGCAAGATCGAGATCGACCTCGGCTTCGACAAGTCAAGGATCCTGACCGAGGCTGAGGTGAAGAACCTGAAAGAGCTTCGTCCGGAAATGGTCGCCGATATGAGCTTCGGGCTCAAGGAAGCCGGCTACCAGCGCGAGCACGACGAGCATAACTGGGACGAGTTCGACGAAACGACCATCAAGGACAGGACGTCGACGACCGTACGCAACTGCTGACCTCAACGTCGATATCGAGACCATAAGCAAAAACCCTCCGGAGCACGGAGGGTTTTTCTTTTTCTGGATCATACGGTTCAGCTGACGGCAATTTCCTTGCTCTTTTTCTCAGCGACCTCCTTTTTCGGCACGACAATCTTCAGCACACCGTTGTCATAGGATGCCTGTATGTGTTCGCTGTCGACGTTATCCCCCATGGTGAAGCTTCTCGACAGGCTGCCCCACGAGCGTTCGACCCTGTGGTAATTCTTCGCTTTCTCCTCCTCCTCCTGGGTCCTTTCGGCGTTGATGCAGAGCACATCGTCCTCCATCGTCACCTTTACATCCTCCTTCTTCACGCCAGGGATATCGGCGGAGAGATAAAAAGATTTTTCGTCTTCACTGATGTCCACCTTGAACGAAGGGGCCATCATCGAACCCATGGAACTGAAGAACGGAGTCAGTCTTTCATTGAACACATCCTCGAACACTTTCAGGGGATCCTTTCCATAAAGCTTGAGTGTCATCGTTTCATCCGGCTTGAAGTTGACGAAAAACAGCTATGAACAACATCTAAAGTGAACATTCAGGGCACAAAAATAATTCCTCAGATTCCGAGCGTTATGATCGCCGTTCTTGCCTGCCCGCTTATGAAAAGGTACCGATGCCGAGCAGGTCGGCGATGTTGGCTTTCGGGTCGATTACCGGCCTGATGCCTGGGGTAGCACAGGTCATGACGGTGGTCACTCCCGGGCCATGGCCGGCTTCACGGCAATCGCTGTGCACAACGATGCCTATCGTGACCGCCCCTTTGCGGTAGGCGCGTCCGAACCGGTTGTCCTGGTCCAGGAGAGCGACGAAATCGCCAAAACGGATCCTGTCGATGCCGAACTCCCTGACCGCCCCCTCGTCGCTGGTCACGATATCGTAGTCCCCTTTGGCCACATGCGCCGAGCCGATGCCTGAACCCATGCAATATGCGGGCACGACGGTCGTGACAGGAACCTCGAGCACACCGTCGGAACCAACCGTGACAGCCATCTTTTTCAGAAGCGAAGGATCGAGATTGAAAAGCGTGATGCCCGGGAAATCAACGAGCTTCAGCCCCTGCCCCTTCGAACGGATCATAATGGTGTCGCTGTAGGTCATTTTCTCCTTGGCTTCGCTCGGGAAATCGACGATGATATGCTCCGATCCGCCATGGTGGCCGATCACGACTCCGGTCGCTCCTTTTGCATCTCCGGAAACGACGGTCGCCCTGTTCCCGACGCAGCTCAACACCTGTACCGTCACGTTCGGATGCTCGTAAGGTTTGTGGGTATCGGCCGTACAGCTCACCCCCGGTTCGATGTGGTCGCCTTCCCATCCGAACGCCGGATCGCCGACCTGGATGTTTGTGGTGATTCCGCCGATCGAGGGCAGGATGAACGGCGTGCCCTGATGGTCGACCTCCCAGCTTCCGCGGGTGCGTGGCTGGCCGGGCTGGCACTGAAGCAGGAACTCCACGAGACGATCTTCATTGGTTGCAAACATGGTATCTCTGTTTATTGATGATAGTGGCTCATGTGAAACGATACGCCTCCAACCCATCTGTCATCGACTTATCCGGATTGATGCCGTTTCCCCAATTCCCTTTATATAGCATAAAGCCCATGGAGCGCAAAATACCATGCGCCATTGCGATCAGGCTCCTGAATCGCTCACCCGGCCTCTCAGGGACTTGATCTCGCTTCTGCGGGACTTGACTTCCAGCCGCTTTTGCCGGGAGCTCTTCGTCGGTCTTGTCGGTCGTCGCGGCGCTTCGGTTACCAGTCCCCCGGCGAGCAGTTCGATCAGCCGGGCGACAGCATCCTCCCGGTTCTTTTCCTGCGACCGGAATCGCTGGGCCTTGATCACGATCACACCGTCACGGGAAATCCTCCGGTCCCTGAGCTGCAGGAGCCTCTCTTTCAGCTCTGCCGGAAGTGACGATGCTCCGATGTCGAACCGGAGATGGACGGCCGTCTCCACCTTGTTGACGTTTTGACCGCCTGCCCCCTGGGAGCGCATGGTCCTGATCTCGATCTCCTCGTCGGCAATCGAAATCCCGTCATTGATCCTGATCACAGCTTAACCTCCGGATCAGGAAAAGAATGACCTGATGCAGGGGCGCCGGCGAACGCAGGCGATGCGAGAGTTTCAGGCCAATTGCGGAAGAGGACGCTGTCGATTCCGACGCTCCTGCCTGCGGCGCAGTTGACCGGCTTGTCGTCGATCAGTATTAATTCCCGGGCATCGATACCCGAACAGTCAATCACATGGCGAAACGCATCAGCCGAACGCTTCAGGTATCCGTGTTCGTACGAAAGGAAATAACGCTCCATACTCCTCAACACCGGAAACGTGTTGATAAGACCGGCAAAATGGAGTGGATCGGTATCGCTCATGATCCAGACGGTATGGCGGGCCTGTAACTGCTTTACGGCCTCGATACAGCCCGGCTGAAGGGTGAAGATATTCTGCCAGGTCAAACGGAGTTCATGAAGCGGCATATCGACGGTCAATGGGTCGGAAGCTATCATACCGAGAAACTCATGCGGGGCGATCATCCCGCTGTCGAAACGATCTTTCAGGTTGCCTTCGCAATACCTGCCCATGATGGTCATGGCGCCGGAGTCGCCGTTCCGTGCAACCGCCTTGCAGAACGGCATGAAATCGACCGAAACCACCACATTGCCTATATCGAGAAGAATAATTCCCATAATGATCCCTTCGCGTTCAGACGTTATGCTCACAGCATCGGCACAGCAAGACACGCAGAGCTGTTTCCGGAGGCCATAGAGCGCGTAGTGTGGTGAAAAGATAAGGAAACGGACGGCAGGCGGCAAAGAGGTTCATCTTCCCGATGACGGAAACAGCAGGAGCCGGAACTCTTTAACCGCTTTTTATGTCAGATAATGCATACCCCCATGCTTCCAGACGGAATTTCCGGACATCAAGGGTAATATCCAACAGGAGGAACTGCATGGCCAACAATGAAATGAAACATCCCGCCAACGCAGCCGGCCCATTTTACGTTACGCGTCCGGACGATCCGGATGGCCAGGGCTGCACTGCTTGCACCATATGCTACAACGCGGCACCCGGATTCTTCACCGAGGACAGTGAGGGTTACGCCTATGTCTCTCAGCAACCCGAGTCCGAGGCCGACCTGGCCCTCTGCAGGGAGCAGATAGATGCCTGCCCGCCCCGCGCGATCGGCGAGGATGGCTGAACCCCTTGCGCTTGAAACAATTCTGCCGGGCTGAAAACCCGGCAGAGAGTAGATTCCGTGTCCATTGCACACGGGAACAGCTCATGACTTGCTTACCTGATACCCCAGAGCTTGATCTTGCGATCGTCGCTGCCGCTGGCAATAATGCGGCCGTCAGGCGATATGTCCACCGACTGCACTTCGAGCGTATGGCCCCGGTAGCTGTGCAGCTCCGTGCCTGCCTTGACGTCCCAGAGGCGGACGGACTCGTCGTTGGCGGCACTGCCTATGATGCTGCCGTCAGGGCTGAAACAGACGCTTCGTACGGCGTCCTGATGACCTGCGAGAACCTTGAGGATGCTTCCTGAAGCTGCATCGATGATCTTGACTTTAGCGTCTCGTCCGCACAGTGCGATGAGAGTGTCGTCGGGACTGTAACAGATCGAATGCGACAGCGTATCGCCGGTCTCATAGTTGGCGATGTTCCGGCCGCTTTCCGCGTCCCAGATCCGGAGCACCGGCTCTTCGCCGCAGCTGATCAGCTTTTTACCGTCATGGCTCCATGCGAGGCATTCGATATAGGATTTGTGCCCGAGAAACTTTGCGGTCTCTTTGCCGCTCTCCACGTCCCACAGACGGATGGTAGTGTCCCGCGAGCAGGTGGCGAGTGTTTTGCTGTCAGGGCTGAACGCAACCATACGAACGGCCGTGTCGTGCCCCTTGCAGACATGCAGGCAGGCTCCTGTCGATGCGTCCCAGATCCTGGCCGTGCTGTCGGTGCTGCCGCTTGCGAGCCGTCTGCCGTCACGACTGTAATCGATGCACTCCACCCAGGTGTCGTGTCCCTTCATGGTAAAGATCGATTTTCCGCTCTCCACATCCCAAAGCATCACCAACTCGTCGAAACCTCCGCTGACCAGTTTTTTGCCGTCGGGACTGAACTTGACCCCGAGCACTCTGTCCAGATGCCCCTCCATGGTCTTGATGAGGTTCACATCCTCCCTGACCGTAGGACGTTTGAGCTCTTCTTCCTTTTTCCCGAAAATTTTTGACAAGAAACCCATGAGCGTATGATCGTTTGAATTGTTGGTCGCGCAGGAACACGCAAAGAGTGAACGCGCCGGAATTATTGACCCTTAATGTAAAAAATTTTATCCGGAACGCACAGCGACCTCTCCCTGATCGTTTCACCACCTTGTCACTGCAGAACGCCCTTGAACCGGTAGCTTCGCCCCTTCCACTCAGGGCCCCTGCCGAAGGTTGTCAATCGAAACGAGTTGAAAGCAATAAGGATGAGGATCACCTGGGAACCGGCATGCAGCAAGCCTGGCCACAAAGGCTGGCGGAACTTCACGGCGATGATGGTACGGATGCACACGGCGATGGCGATCTGTGCTGCCGGCAGCCAGAAAAGCTCCCGGGAGCACGCCCCCTGCAACAATGCCGAAAGAACGAACCCGTAGGGCGCCAGATACAAGAGGACCACAAGAACCATCAGGGCAAACAGTCCCGACGCATTGTTGCCGAGACCTGCAAAAAGATTCTTGGAGAACCCGTTCCAGACCTCCCTGAATCCACGATACATACGGCAACTGACCGCATCAGTGCCGTTGAAAGCGACAACTTTTCCGCCCGCACGCTTCACCATCTTGCAGAGCCAGACATCTTCGACCAGATTACTCCGGACCGACTTGTGCCCGCCGATCCGCTCATAAGCCTTACGCCTGAAAAGGATGAACTGGCCGATAGCGTAGCAGAACGCCGGAGAGCGGCTTTTCCAGACCATGCCGATCGGCAGGTAGCTGAACAGGATATGATAGACCAGCGGCACGATCAGCTTTTCCCAAAAGGTCTCGATCTGCTGTGCCGGCGTAAGCGACAGCATGTCTGCCCCACTCATGTCCATAGCCTTGACGGCCCGTCGCAAAGCATCGGGCCGGTGCCGCGTGTCGGCATCGGTGAACAGCAACAGATCGCCGGAAGAGTTATCGGCAAGCTGCTGACAGGCCCACGCCTTGCCATGCCACCCTTCCGGAAGCGGAGCGCCTTCAAGAATCCTCAGCCTGCCCCCCCCTGGTCCGCCGGCAAGCTTGCGCAATTCGGCCAAAGTTCCGTCATTCGACTGATCGTCAAGCACTATGACCTCAAAATCCGGATAATCCTGACCCAGCAGCGACGAAACGCATCCCGCGATGTTCAGCTCCTCGTTCCGGGCAGGCACGAGCATCGAAACCATCAGCCCGGATGGACCGGCATCGCGACCGGAAGGAAGGTCCTGGAAGTCCACAAGGTTTTTCAGGACAATGCCAAGTAAAACCAGAAGTGAACCAAGGATAAAAAGCTGATATATGATCATGGCAAAAAAAAGGCCGCACCAGGCGGCCTCAAATGGGTTCTATGGCAACTAAAAAATGAATCGCGACTGGTGCAAGGTGTCGTTGTAAATCGTCGCAAGCAATTTGAGCGATCAAAACCCGGGAGCGCCAAGCTCCAGCTTGGCAATGAATTCAGCTTACAACAACCGGCGATATTATTGTTGACCTCTTGCCCTGCGACGTAAATGCCGAGCTGGAGCTCGGCGCTCCCGGCTAAACAAGGCAAAAAAGGTAGCTCCTCGACTTTTGAGACAGTCTCTTATGATTTCGATCCCGACATGTCGGGACGACGGACATTCGATCATACACTCTCTTCTGCTGCCCCGGGTTTTAACCTCCCACATTCAGGAGTTCCGACAAGTCGGGACGACGGACATTCACTTCTTACTCTCTCTTCTGCTGCCCCGGGTTTGAACCTTTCACATTCAGGAGTCCCGACAAGTCGGGACGACGGACATTCACTTCTTACTCTCTCTTCTATTGCCCCGGGTTTGAACCTCCCACATTCAGGAGTCCCGACAAGTCGGGACGACGGACATTCACTTCTTACTCTCTCTTCTGTTGCCCCGGGTTTGAACCCGGGGAGAGAGAATGAAACAAATTCAAATAATACTCTTCGGACTTCAGTCCAATATCTTTCCATTTCTCACACAACGACAATCTGTCTTCTTTTTATCGAAGATATTGGACTGAAGTCCAGATCATCTTTGGAATCAGCTATCCCCGGACTGAAGTCCGGGGCAACTGGAAAAAGGAACAGTAAAATCGATTATTTGATTTCTCCGGGTTTTCAACCTCTTAAATCCAAGGGCTTTAGTCCTGTTAAGAGAGAACCCGATTTACCGCGATTCCGTTCAGTCGATCAGCTTGTTGATATTATACTCGAATATCCCCTCGGCGCCTGCACGCTTCAACTCGGGAATCAGCTTGCGCACGATCTTTTCCGCCACGATCACCTCGAGGGCGACCCATGCGTTGTCTGCCAGATCAGCGACGGTCGGAAGGCGAAGTGCAGGAATGACCGACATGATCTTGTCGAGCGAAGACTTGGGGGCGTTCATCTTCAGGCCCACCTTGCCTTGTGCGTTGATGGCGCCCTGCAGGAGAAGGGCCATGCTTTCGATCTTCTCGCGCTTCCATGGATCCTCCCATGATGCCTTGTTGGCGATGAGCTTGGTATTCGATTCGAGCACCGTTTCGACGATCCTGAGCTTGTTGGCGCGCAGCGATGAGCCAGTCTCGGTCACCTCGACGATGGCGTCGGCAAGTTCCGGAGGTTTGACTTCGGTAGCACCCCAGCTGAACTCGACCGATGCGTTGACATTGTTCTTCGCGAGGTACTTTTTGGTGATGTTTACCACTTCTGTGGCAATATGCTTGCCCTCGAGATCCTTGACGGTTTTGATCGGCGAATTTTCCGGTACTGCCAGCACCCAGCGGACCGGCCTCATGGATGCCTTGGAGTAAACCAGGTCGGCGACCTCGACCACATCGGCGTCGGTCTCGATGATCCAGTCCCTGCCGGTAAGACCGGCGTCGAACGCACCCTGGGCGACGTAACGGGCCATCTCCTGCGCACGGATCAGGATGGCTTCCAGTTCATCGTCGTCGATCGATGGAAAGTAGGAGCGGCTCTGTACGGAAAATTTGAACCCGGCGTTAGCGAAAAGTTCGAGTGTCGAATCCTGCAGGCTTCCCTTCGGTAGTCCAAGCTTCAAAACATTGTTGCTATTGCTCATTATACATGAAAAATGATAGTTGACTTAAACCTTTCTGATCTGAAAATGGCCCTGGTCGTAGAAGCCATATGGAAACTGTCCCTCTATCCATGAACCGAGATTGACATAGGTGCTGCCCGATTCATCGACTGCCTGGATCCGTTCCGAGTGGTTATGGCCGCAGACAAAATAATCAAAAACGCGTTCACGAGCCAACGACGAGGCAAAATCGATCAAACGAGTGGATTCCACCCGCATGTCGACCCGTTTGTGGGTGCGGCTGAGGCGGGATAATTTTTTCATCAGCGCAGTAGCCATATCCGGATGAAAACCGGTCAGCAGGCCAAGGTTGAAACGGTTCCTTACGAAACGTGCAAAAAGCCTGTAACCGAGATCACCCTCGCCAAGCCCGTCGCCGTGGGCTATCAGGAACAGCTTGCCGTCATGGCGTACCTCCTGCATGCCGTAACCGGTCCTGACGCCAAGTTCGTCGCTGAAATAACGCCCAAGGTAGAAATCGTGGTTTCCGGCCAGCCAGGTCACTTCGATGCCGTTCCGGGTAAGCTCGGAAAGCATGCAGAGAAACCGGGTGAACCCTTTGGGGATCACATGCCGGTACTCCATCCAGTAATCGAGAATGTCACCGAGGAGATAGAGCGCCCCGCCTTCATTGCGGATCATCGAAAAAAGGGCTTCGAGGCGCTCGAGCTTTTGCCGTTCGGCCTGCGGTTCCTGCAGGCCGAGATGAACATCGCTTAAAAAATAGAGTCCCGGCATCGCGTCCTGTCTGCAGGTTCAGTTCAGAGAACCGCGGCCAGTCCGATGACGACCGCGGGAATAAGAATGTTGTCCACCTCTTTCGGGCTGATTCCCTCGACGATGGTCGCTGCGACAGCGATAATGGTGATCTTTACGGGATCGAAAGCTCCCGGAACGATCAGCTTGACGAAGAAAAGACCGGCAAAAAGAGCTCCGATCAGGAAAGCCAGCGTGCCCTCGACGCTCTTGTCGCTGAGCACCTTGTATTTCATCTTCCCTAACCTTGTGCCTACGATAGGTGCAAGTCCGTCGCCCCAGCCGAGCATGGCCATGGCCAGAACACCGGCAAACGTCTTGTAATAGATGGTTCCGCAGATCATGGCTACGATCACGAAGTAGAGCGTTCCCTTGAGCAGTTCACGCTTGTCGCCGGTCCTGGTCATTGTTTTGACCGCCTGGTCGTCCGCGGCCGCGAACAGCCCTTTCTGGATCAGCAGCAGCGTCCAGACGGCAAAAACCGTGATGTTCAGGTAGTGCGACCAGTCTCCCTCCCTGAAAAGGGGCAGAAAGATTATGGCCGAACCGGCGCAGATATGGGTGATTTTTCGGCTGATGTCCCGCGCAAGGCCATGGTTTGTCACCAGATAATCCATCAGCGGCGGTACGCTGAAGACGTAGATGAACGTGAACAGTGTGACAAGTGCGTTGTGCCACACCAATGGCAGGGAAAAAAAGGTCGGGGCAATGTCTGTCATGGCGCCTCCGGATGGTGAATGTTATGAGGAAGATGACCTGAAATTCGATAGTTCGATCAGCACATCATCATCGTTTCGTCGTCCGGCTATCATAGGTAACATCCATGCAGAGGCAGATGCCCCGGCATGCATAGTTCGCGAAATTCACATGTATTTGGCGCCGACAAACGCGGCGGCAACCATCTGGTTCGTCAGGAACAGCAGGTTGTTTGCCACCTGGAACCTGAGAAACGCATTGTGCTCCTGCACCTCGCTCTTCCCGATGGCATTTCCGAACCCGTCATCGACCGCATGCTGCATGAACGAAACCCCCGTTTTGGGGTCGCGGTACAGCGGTATCTGAATGAAAATGTTCACGGCGAGGGATGCTATGACGAAATAGGACAGTACGGTGAAACCCCAGTTCCATGCCAGCAGGACAAAAACGGCAAAAACGAGGTCAATGATTATGAAGGCAACCAGAAAGGTGTTTTTCGTACCGATCATGACGGTGAGCGATTTCATGCCCCCTTTCGCATCCCCTTCTGTCGATTTGAAGTCGTTCATGATGATCAGAGCCACAGCCATGAAGAAGTTCATTCCGGCAAGGCCGAGAACTTCGGGACGGATTTCACTGAACAGCGCATTGGCCGACAGGTAGGTGATGAAACCGTAGGATAGGCCAACGGCGGGAGCGGATAGCAGGATGTTCTTTTTCAGCTTCAGCGGCGGTGCGGAGTAGATGTATCCGACGAACAATCCGGCAAGCAGACATCCGACAAAAACAATGCCTCGGTGCCCGCCGATGTGGATGCCGAGCATAGTGCTCAGAGCCACTGCTACGACCAGCACGATGCTCCAGTTCCAGATCGCCTCCTTTTCGGAAAGCCTTCCGGAAGGAATCGGACGGGTTGGTTCATTGACGCGGTCGAGTTCGAGATCGTAATAATCATTGACCGACTGGCTGAACCCCGTTCCCAGCGGACCATAAAGAAGGAAAAGAGCGAAGAGCATGAGGTAGTCGTGCACGGTCGGCTGCATCGCACCGGAAGCCATGACTCCACCGGCCAGACAGGGAAAAACGCTGATCCAGGTCACAGGATCCAGTAGCTCGAGATGTGCTTTTATTTTATCGACGAATCCTATGCGTGCGGATGCTGACATAATCTACTGCTCTCGGGAACGGCTTCTGGCCAATTGATGGGGACTATATATACGTTAACGCAATTTACGAATCCCGGAAAATAAAACATCATGCGCAAACAATTATCACATTTGGCCTCCCGAGTCATGGCAATACGCCGGTCAGCGTGGCAGAGGAGGCCCCGGTAATCGTAACCGAGACAATGTCGCCCGGTCTGAATGTTCCCCGACCGAATACCACAGCCCTGTTCGATCCGGTCCGGCCCATAAGCTCGGTGGCTGAACGGCGGCTTTCGGTTTCGGCGAGCACCTCCACCGTCCTGCCGACATCCTGACGGTACCGATCGAGCGAAATGGCGTTCTGCAGGTCGATAATCTCCTGCAGCCTCGCTTTCTTGACCGCTTCCGGCACATCGTCCTGGAGGTTTTTTGCCGCCCAGGTGCCGGGACGTACCGAATAATAGAACATGAAAGAGGTATCGAACCGGATCTCCTCCATGAGCGACAGGGTCTGGCGATGATCCTCGTCCGTTTCTGTGCAGAATCCGGCGATCAGGTCCGTAGTGATCGCGACGTCGGGAATGAGTCTCCGGATCATCTCGATCTTTCCGAGATACTCCTGCCTCGTATGACCCCTGCGCATCAGGTCAAGGATCCTCGAAGAACCGGACTGAACCGGCAAGTGGATATGGCTGCAAATGTTCGGCCTTTCGGCGATGACCCGCACCAGGGACTCGGAGATATCCTTGGGGTGCGACGTTGTGAACCTGATGCGCATTTCCGGCGCGCTCCTGCCGACGGCATCGAGCAGTGCGGCGAAATCGCGCCCGCTTTCCGCGTCGCGGTATGAGTTCACGTTCTGGCCGAGAAGGGTTATCTCACGGTAACCTGATGCGGCGAGCTTTACGGCTTCGTCAACCACCGAACTGAACTCAAGGCTTCGCTCGCGTCCCCTGGTCACCGGCACGACGCAGAAGGCGCAGCTGTTGTTGCAGCCGCGCATGACCGGCACAAAGGCGCTGATGCTGCCGGAACGGACAGGATCGATGCCTGCATAGGTTTCGCGGTGGTCGTACTCCAGATGGGCGAGGCGCGAACTCTCCCGTGCGTTGGTGATCATTGCGGGCAGAGAACGGTAGGTGTCCGGGCCTGCGATGAAATCGATAAAAGGATAGTCGCCGAACATCTTCTCGCGCTCGAACTGGGGAACGCAGCCCACGACACCCAGGATCAGGCCTTTCTTTCGTCTTTTCCTGCCTTTGAGCTGCTGCAGGAAATTGCCGATACGGTCGACGGCGTTCTCCCTGACGGCACAGGAGTTCAGCAGGATCACCCCGGCCGAATCCTCATCCGCAGCAGGCAGGAATCCTTCGGACTGAAGGAGCGAGCGCATGATCTCCGTGTCAGCCTGGTTCATCTGGCAGCCGAAGGTATGAAAATAAAAAGAGGGCAAGGTACTGTTCATCGTGCAGTGAGATTGGGAGGGCTGGACCTATTCATTGGTGAATCCTGCCGAACCGCGCGCGATGAAAATCGACACCAGTCCGGTAATGGAAAGTTGAAGAAGCGGGCTCAAACCCACCATGAAAAGCATGGGCATTCCTGAGGTGTAGGCCCATATGTGCAGGAAATTGACGGAAACATATTCGACAGACCAGGCTCCAAACGCTCCTGAGAGAGAAAACAGAGCCAGATTCCTGACGTCAGGGCGCCAAACGAGTGATCGCGCAAAGAGCGAGGTCAACAGATAGAGCCCTGTAATCGAGAGGGCATCGAGCAGGGACATCTGCGCCATCATCGGAACATACACCCTGGCGGCAAACTCCTGATGGGCTATATAAAGCAGGCCTTGCCCGGATTCCCAGAAAAAATTGAGCAGAAACGCGCTCAGGTAGAGAACCGTAAAAAAAACGATATGATGCCGGGCGTCTCCGTTCATGGCTTCTTCACACAAGCTGAATTGTTGCCTGAACGACAAGAGGGAGACCGCAAAGCCTCCCTGTCTGAATGATCGGCTTCATGTTCGATCCGCCCGCATCAGACGCCGAAATGGATGTGCTTGAATTTTTCGATCAGCGATTCCGCCTCATCCTTGCACTGACCGCAGACGGTGCCGAGCTTGGTCCTCTCCTGAAGTTCGTAATAGGTGCGGGCACCCTCGAGAACAGCCTCCTCGATATCGTGATCGGTAACGTTCATGCACTGACAGACGATCTTGACCTGCTCCTTCTTGACGCGATCCTCCATGCCGTGACGGACATAGTAGTTGTTGATCGCCGCACGCAACGCCTTGTCGCCGAGCACCGAACAGTGGATCTTGTTGTCCGGAAGGCCGCCGAGCTCTCTGGCGACATCTTTCGGTGAGACATTGAACGCCTGGTCCAGGGTCATCCCCTTCACCATTTCGGACAGTATAGAGGTGCTGGCGATAGCGCTCGCGCATCCGTAGGTTTTCCACTTGCAGTCGCTGATCACCTCTTTCTCCTTGTCCACCATGATAGCGACCAGCATCTGGTCACCGCATTGGAGGTTTCCCTCCATACCTACTCCGTCAAAATCATCGGGATTGTTACCCTGCATGATGTTCTTCGGACTCTCGAAATGCTCCTTGAGCTTGTCTGTATATGCCCATTCACCTGGTTGCAGCATGAACTCCTCCTTTTACATAAGCTGTTGACATGTTTCTGATGCGATTGATTACTCCGGGAAGAACGTCGAGTACGTACTCGACATCCTCGACGGTATTGCCCCGCCCGAGGCTGATCCTGATGGACCCATGCGCACGCTCGGCGTCGACGCCGGTGGCAAGCAGCACGTGGGACGGATCGAGCGAACCGGAAGCGCAGGCCGAGCCCGTCGAAACGGATATTCCGGCCAGGTCGAGGTAGAGAAGGATCGACTCCCCCTCGGCACCGGGAAACGAAACGTTGAGCGTATTTGCCAGCGTATCGGTTGGATGACCGTTGAACAGTGCGTCGTCGATGCTCTCTTCGATACCCTTGCGAAGCATATCTTTCAGACCCTGCAGCCGCACCTCCTCCTGATCCATTTCGGCCGCCCTCATGTCGACGGCCATGGCCAGTCCCATGATACCCAGCGTGTTCTCTGTGCCGGCCCGTCTTCCCTTCTCCTGATGACCGCCGCGGATGAAGGGGCAGTAAGGGATTCCCTTCCGGACATAAAGCGCCCCGATGCCCTTGGGACCGTAAATCTTGTGGCCGGAGATCGTCAGGAAATCGACGCCGAGTTCATTGACGTCTACCGGCACCTTGCCGAACGCCTGAACCGCATCGGTGTGCATGAACGACCCGTACCGACGGGCAATCCGGCTGATTTCAGCGATATCCTGCAACGTTCCGATCTCATTATTGGCCATCATGACCGACACCAGGCCGACATTGCCCTCCGACAACATCTCGTCGAGCTGCTGAAGATCGACTTTCCCGTAACGGTCGACATCCAGAAACTTAACCTTGACGCCTCTGTGTGTCAGACACTGTGAGGTTTCAAGCACACACGGATGTTCGATCCTGCTGGTGATGATGGTCGGACTCATACCGGGAATACACTGGCTCGAGCCACAGGCGAACAGGGAGAGCACCGTATTGTTTGCTTCCGAGCCGCTGCCGGTAAAAACGATCTCGCTCTCTTCAGCCCCCATGAATGCGGCTACCCGGCGACGTGCATCTTCCACGTTGGCCCTTGCCTCACGTCCGAACGCATGCATACTGGACGGGTTGCCGAACATCTCCATCGCCGCAATCATCTCCTTCTTCACTTCCGGGTGTAAAGGAGTGGTGGCATTATTATCTAGGTAAATCTGCCTTAATGACATAACTGGTTTCTGAATTTCGGTGAATCTTGCCGCAAGCAGGACAAATATAAGGTTATTCCAGCTCAACAACCATGTTGAATGATAACGTTCCCGATCCGTACGATCAAGGACTAAAGTAGTCTTATTTTGAATAAAATGCAAATACTGCGAGCGAGCCCGCTGATTTTTGAAGGCAGTTTATGAACTGGGGAATCAGGTCGAGTCAACCGGGCCGGAGGCGATGAAATGCTTGAAAAGTCTGCAGAAATGAGTTTCAGAGAAACCTGAAAAGGAATAAGGCTATCACCAGAACGAGCACCGCCGCGATGATGACCGGCACCTTGCGACCCCGCCGTCCGGTTGCGGGCGATGAACCGGCACCTTCAGCGGGGGCTTTTGCAGAAGGCCTGACCGTAAAATGCGCGCCGGGAATGCCGAGTTCCCTGCGGTACTTTTCGAATTGGGCTTCGTCGCCGACACCCAGCTCTTCTGCGTATTTTCTGATGTAAGAATAAACATACAGGGGCGGAAGAAAGGAGAACTCACCCGCTTCGAGTTTTTCGATATACGTGCTTCGAATCTTGACCAGCCGGCCAATTTCGTCGATCGTCAGGCTCCGTTGCTCCCGGGCGCTTTTCAACGCCAGGGCAAGCTGTTCAAGAGAACCACCGGCCAGTGTTTCGTCCGCCATGGGGGATGATCAGATAATTGCGACAATATATATACAGCCATTACCTTGATTTTACGAAAAACATAACGCTATCGCAATAAATTCAGGGAATATTACGTCAAGCAAAAGCTGACGACAGAAAAGATATAGCTACGATATATCAGTCGATGCCGTAGGCGCTCAGCCAGAGCCAGCTGCCCTTGGGTAAAGCTCCAGATCCGGAAGCGACCCCCTTCAGGAATGCTGAACCTGATGCATCGCCCTTCAACGCACCGGCCATTGCCGTTTTCAACTCCCCGATCTCCTGTCCCGACATCGGTTTCCAGAGCAGAAACACTTTGTCTTCCGGATGGAACATCTTGTGGATTCCTGCCTGCCCGGGACTCGAAGCATCGAAAAACGCGATACCTGGCGACCGGCCTTTGACCGGCGACTGCCCGGCATAAACAATCGCTTCGTTCGATGAAACGAGATAGGATATCTGTTTGTCCCGGGCGAGCATCCGGGATTTGCCGAGCAGATGGAACGGGGCCGGCTGATCCGACACGAAGATCAGGTGCCGATACCCTGTGAGGCGATCGCCCATCGACTGCAGCAGTGCGTCGGTCAACCACTGGCGCTGCTGGTCACCGGCAAGGAGCGCAACCTGTTCCGGCCCTGCAGATGAGAGCATTTTCCGGAACGATGCGAGTTGCTGCTGAACCTGGGCACCGGATACCCGGGATGTGACGATCTGCATCTCCCTGCTGCTGATCAGCATACCGACGGAAAGGCTGTCCCTGACAAACGTCTTGACCAACGCCTGGTCGGGTTTGAGGCTCTGCTGCAAGGTCCTCAGGGTTACCGGTGCCGGCTGGAGGCGCGACACGACGGTTTTGTCGATTTTTGCCGCCTCTGTGATAAGTTCGATCAGTCGTCCCCGTTTCCTCCGGATGGCTACATCGGCGGGGGCGGCAAGTTCAAAGCCCGTGCCCTCCTGGGTCATGGTTATTTTTCGCTCCAGAAGACCGGATATTTCCCTGGTCAGTTCGATGATTTCGTTCTGAAGCGCCTCATGCCCGGCAGGCAACCGGAACCCGGAAATGTTTGCCTGCAAATCCCGCTGCTGTTCGAGAAGCCGCTCCTGTTCGCTGACTTCGAACAGTTCGAAGTAGCGCCCGCCGGCAATCAGAAGGTCGTTCAGCTGATTGGCGGCCTCTTTCTCCATCCTGACATAGTTGGTCGCTGTGGCGGGAATACCGTAATACTGACAGGCCGCGAGCCCGCTTTTCAGCGCCTCGATCCGTTCGGCATCCTTAAGCTCCGGACTCCTTCCGAGCATATAGAGTGCTGCAACCCGTGCGTACGGCATATTTTTCTGGCCGTAATATTCGATCACGCCGCGGTATGCGTCAGGCTTCTGGACGATAATCGCGTTTGATTCGAACTGGAGGATCTGGACAAGCCTCGGGAGATTGGCCTGCTGGGCTATGGCAAGCGCCCTGAAAAGAAGAAAGCTTGCGTTGGGTCGATCCTTTTCAAGCTGTTCGAGACTTCTGGCAGCGATACGCAAGGCCTTGATCCTGATCGTCGGCGAGGCATCCATCTTCATGACTCTGCCCGAAATCGCAGCGATCTTGCCCGAATATTTTTCGGGAGGGTCGAGGCCCAGCTCCGGGCTTGAAAGCGAACAGTCGAGAAGCCCTGAAAGAGCGACGATCTTTATCGAAGGATCTTCGACGACAGCCAGCTCACTGTAGATTTGCGAAGCCTGGCGGAACTGCCTCGCTTTCAGCCACAACTCGGCCTGGTCGAGACGCTGCCACGGATCGGGTTTCCGGAGCGACACCATCACCGATGCAGCCTTGCCGTAGAAGCCAAGTTCGGAATACATCCTTGCCCTGTTGAGCACCGTGGCGGAGTGCAGGGAATCCGGCAATCCGGGGCCTGCATGCCTGTCCAGGACCGCGAAAGTATGGAACGCCTCGTTATACTCGCCGGTGAGAAACTCGATCCAGCTCTTGCGGCAGAGCGCATCAAGAGCCCTTGGCGCGAACCCTTTCAGGGTGTCGACAGCCAGCGCCTTATTATAGTTCTCGAGGGCGGCAGGATATTTCTTCTGACGGTAAAGACGTGAAGCCTCCTCATAGAGCGGCACGGGATCCGATACCCCCTGTTTAAAACTGCACGATGAGAGCAGAAAGGGTATGCAGGCAGGAATAAAAAGGAGGTACTGCAGTACTCGGATACGTTTCATGGCAAACCGGGACTGTGTTAATCTGGCCTGTATCAATATTTACATATAATATTTGCTTCCAGCAAGACGTCCCTGGCCGTTTTTAACTCCGGAAGCTTCATCCCGTAATCATCAACCTCTCGCAGGGCAATGAACGTTCAGGGTGACCTGCCTGTTATTCTGTTTTATTTAGGTATCTTGACGCAACTTGCACTTTACGGAATAACAAACTCAAAGCAACAGGCCGGTTCGATTTTACCCTATGAATCCCGACAGTACAGCTGCACTTGTCATTCTGCTCCTGGTCTTTGCCAACGGAGTGTTCTCCCTGGCGGAATTTGCCGTTATCTCCTCAAGGCCGACACGTCTCCACGAACTCAAGGATGCCGGATATCCATCGGCAGGCCTGGTACTCAAACTTCTCGACAATCCCGGCAAATTCCTTTCGGCAATCCAGATCGGTATCACGCTCATCAGCACCCTTACCGGCGCATATGGCGGACTCGTCTTTTCTGCCCCGGTCGCCGCGCTTTTCGATAACGTGCCGCTGCTGAAACCCTACGCCGGCCAGTTCGCTCTCGGAATCGTGGTCGTCACGATCACCTATCTGACGCTGGTGATCGGGGAGCTGGTTCCGAAAAAAATCGCGCTCCAGCATCCGGAATCCGTGGCACTCAGAATTGCCACATTCATCGAATTTCTCTCCTCGATCAGCTCGCCGGTGGTCAACCTGATCAACGGCTCTACCAATATCGTACTGAAGGCGCTCGGCATCGATGCGGATGAACAACCGCTGGTCAGCGATGAAGATGTGATGCTCATGATCAAGCAGGGCGCCAAAAAAGGGGTCTTCGAATCGGTCGAATACGATATGATTTCAAGAATTTTCCGCATGAGCGACAAGCGTGCCAGCGCCATCATGACCCCTCGCAACGAAATCGAATGGCTCGACCTCGAAAAGTCCGACGAAGAGCTGATCGCCCGTATCAAGGCCAGCGGGCGGTCACGATTCCCAGTTGCCGAAGGCAGCCTCGATGATCTCAGCGGAGTGGTCAGGGCGCTCGATCTGGTCAATCTGCAGCTCTCGAGGCCGGGAAGCGTCAAAAGCGCCGTCAGGGAGTCCATGAAAGAACCGCTGTTCGTCCCGGAATCGATACCCGCATTCCAGGTGCTCGAAGTGTTCAGGAAAAACAGGGCCCATCTAGCCCTGGTGATAGACGAGCATGGCTCTGTCCAGGGAGCGATCACCCTTACCGACGTACTTGAAAGCATTGTCGGCGACGTGCCTGCCGACGACCTGGAGGTCAACAGGAAAATCGTGAGAAGAAGCCAGCGAACCTGGATTGTAGACGGCATGCTGCCGGTCGACGAGTTCGTCACCAGCTTCAACCTCAACCAGGACACGTTTCTCCAGGACGAGGAACCCCACTATGAAACCATGGGCGGCTTCATGATGGACAAGCTCGGACAGGTTCCTGCCACATCGGATCTTCTCAGATGGCAGGGAATCCTGTTCAGGGTCATCAAGATGGACGGGCAGAGAGTCGCCAGAATCCTTGTCGAACTGAACGAGCAGGATGCCGCAAAAATGCACACCGGCCAGCCCGGCTGAGCCGGTCGACGAGCCTGCTCCGGCATAGGCAAGACAAGATGCGGGATCGACAGTACATCGTTCTCGACCAGGCTCTTCCATAATCGGACGAGTTTGCGTATCTTCGCACCGACTTCGTTTTTCGAAAACGCAAATGAACCTCTCAATGGAAAGAACTCTTACCATCCTGAAGCCCGACTGCGTGCGCAAGCAGCTGATCGGCGCCGTGACCGACAAGATCGAGCGCGCTGGATTCCGCATCGTGGCAATGAAAAAAACCCGCCTCACGAAAGAGACCGCAGGCGCTTTCTATGCAGTCCACAGCGAGCGTCCGTTCTACGGCGAACTGGTCGATTTCATGTCTTCGGGCCCGTGCGTCCCCATGATTCTCGAAAAAGAGAATGCCGTGGCTGACTTCAGGACCCTGATCGGCGCCACCGATCCGGCCCAGGCCGACGCAGGCACCATTCGCCAGCTCTTTGCCGACAGCAAGGGCGAAAACATCGTCCACGGATCCGACTCGGCAGAAAATGCCGCCATCGAAGGCGCATTCTTCTTCGCCGCCGAAGATGTCGTCAGGGTCGACTGAGGCCGAGCGTAAACTCCTGTTATGAGACTGTCTCAAAAAGGCCGTCGAAAATGAAAAAGGGCTTCCTGAAAAGGAGGCTCTTTTCATTGGTGTCTGTAAGAGGATGTCTCAATAAGGTGGTGGATTGCAAGCTTTACCCTGGGAACGCCGAGCTCCAGCTCGGCAATTCATACGCATGCTTCGACCCGGCAACATACAAAGTCATTTTTTTGGTCGGATAGCCTGAATGCAGAGCCCTTTTGATATCCTTGAAAATGCCGAGCTGGAGCCTTGCGCTCCCGGAAACGCAATGAGACGGCATTATGAATCAGGGCAAGCGTCTCCTGCCGTCAGCGTAGATTTCCATCCGAACCATTATCATCTCGCCTCCCTGAACCGGACACCTCCTGCTTCATGTCGAGGAGCATCTCCCTGAAGGTCTCTCCGTAAATATCCCAGACCGTCACGAACAGCGCGGCCACGACCGGACCGACGATAATCCCGAAGATCCCGAACATTCCTATGCCGCCGAGAGTCCCGAAAAAGATGAACAGTTCGTGCATCTGGGTGTCGCGACCGACTAGAATCGGCCTGAAAATGTTGTCGATCTGTCCCACGATAATGCTGCAGAACAGGAGAAGCCCTATCGCCTGCACATATTGACCTGAAACTGCAAGGACGATGATCGCCGGGATCCAGATGAGCGCAGAGCCGATCAGGGGCAGAAACGACAGCATGGCCATGATGGTACCCCAGAACACGGCATTGTCGATTCCGGCCACCTGGAACGCAATACCGGCAAGCGTACCCTGCGAGATACCTATCACCAGAGAGCCTTTGAGCGTCGCCCTCGTGACCGACAGGAACTTGCCGAGAAGGCGTTTCTGGTCGTTCTGGTTCAGGGGCAGGTAGTATTGAAGGCGCTCCAGAAATGTCTGGCCGTCCTTCAGTAAAAAGAACATGGTGTAGCAGAAAATGAAGAACAGGAATATATCGTACACCGCAGTGTAGGTGAACGCAGAAAAACTCTCGAACAGCGCCGAACCCATACGCCCAAGAATCTCGCCGGCCTTCTGGAGGATAAGGTCGCTGTATGCTTCGAGGTCATGGTAATAGGGCAGCTTTGCGAACAGTCCGTGAAAAAGATCCTGCGACCTCAACTGCTCGCGGATAAGCGGAATGGCCGTGATGCTCAGCGACAATGCCTGTGCAGCCACGACGATCAGCAGGCCGGCAAGCGGCAGAAATACGACCAGCAGAAAGGTGAGGAGAGTCATCCATGCGCTAAGGCTCCTCCGCCCTCCCACCAGCTTCTGAAAGCGGTTGAACAGCGGGATTTCAAGACCGGCAAAAATACCGGCCAGAAGGATGGTCAGCAGAAACTGGCGGATCATGGCCAGAAACAGCGCCGAGATAAGCAGCGCCGCCATAAGCACGACGATCTTGTTGATCCTCGGTGTATTCATCTGTTTCATCTGTCGGGACTTTCGTTCAGGGCAATCTGTCGGCAACCTCGGCCGTTAAGTAATGTAAAGCTCCCCTTTGTCAGCTGCAAAATACCTTCGTGTTTCCAGATCTCGGCCGTGTCGACGAGCTATCGCGCCTGTTTGTGATCAATGCCTGATAAAGCTCTCTTCAGAGTCGGTGTGCAGGATCTGCCTCCGTAAGCATATGTGCCCTGACAAGGGCGACGGCGAAGATGCCTGCGGTTTCGGCCCTGAGGATCGTTGAGCCGAACGAAACAGGTGTAAACCCTGCCGCCGCTGCCTCAGCTACCTCCTTCCCGGTAAATCCGCCCTCTCCGCCGACGAGGAAAAGTACGCTCTTGCCCGCCGCATCGAACGCCGGAAATCCCTGTTCAGATTCATGAGGCATGAGCCTGACGTCGTAACCTTCAAGGCGCAGGACGCCGGAAAAGGCGACCGGTGCGCACACCTCGGGAAGATGGTAGCGTCTGCATTGGCGAGCTGCCGAATGGACGACGCTCCGCCATCGCTCCACTTTGCGCTCGACCTTTTCGGAAGAGGGTGTCGAAACCGTCCGATGCGTGGTCATGGGAATGATCCTGTCGATACCCAGTTCAGTCGCCTTTTCGAGGAAGAAATCGAAGCGCTGGGGGGCTTTCAGCAGCGATATGGCTACCGCGACCCGTGTCGTCGGCTTCGGGATGCGGACGCAGTTGCCGATCGATCCCTCAAGCGAACGCTTGCCGACGGTATCGATGATCAACTCAGCCGAAAGACCCGCGCCGTCGGTGACCGGTATGCACTCCCCCTCTTTTTTCCTGAGCACCCTTATCAGGTGGTGGAACTCCTCGCCATCGATAACAGCGCGTCCATGCGCCAAATCGAGCTGATTCGGGGAAACATAAAAAAGATCCATTGACAGCTACTCCTTTTCAGTAAAGGCGACCACTGCGAACGCTACCGACTCGGCACCCGATTCCAGCAGGGCTTGAGCTGCGGCGACCATGGTCGCTCCGGTGGTCAGCACGTCGTCTACCAGCAACACCCGCCCCCTGCACGAATCCCGGCCGGGACGAAAGGCACCGGCCATGTTCTGCCGGCGAGCCGTAAGAGTCAGGCCGGTCTGCGAACCGGTGTAGCTGCACCGTTCGACGCACCGTGTGAAGAGCGGCGAACCGACAACCCCGGCGATCCCTTCCGCGATCTTTTCGGCCTGGTTGTAGGAACGCTCGATGCGCTTGAGCGAGTGAAGCGGAACCGGAACGATCGCATCGAACGGTTCCGTCGGCTTGCCCGATCTGATCAATTCGCCCAGCTTGCGGCCGAACAGGGTCCCGAGGGGAAACAGCCCCCCGTATTTCAGGGCATGCATCGCTTCGTGAAGCTTTCCGCTGCGATGAAAAGGGTAGATGCACCACGCATCGGCAGGAACGGCCCTGGCTCCGAAGTGATCATCGATGGCCAGCTTGAGTGCGTTGCCGCCCGCATCGGAGGTGGGATAAGGGTTGAACTCGCTGAAACACCCGGAACAGATCTGCTGCTCCTCTTTTTCAAGCAGCTTGTTGCAGACGACGCATACCTCCGGGAACAGGAGATGGCGAACTCCTTCAATCATTCCTGCTGATGGTCTGGCCTGATGCGAAACAGAGCGCTGCAGCACCGCAGATGCCGGCCTTGTTGCCTAAGCGTGCAGGCACGATCTGAAGTCCTTCGTGCATCGATGGCAACGTGCTGCGATGCATCTGCATCAGGGCCGGTTCGAAAATCAGTTGGCCGGCAGCGGCGATACCCCCGCCGATCACGAATTTCCTGATATCCATCAGCGCCACGATGTTGGCGAGGCCGACACCCAGAATAGTGCCGACGCGCTGCCATGCCTGGAGGGCAGCCGCATCACCCTCCTTGGCCGCCTGTTCCAGATGGCGGGGAGAGAGGCGTTTCGGATCGTACTTGCAAAGCTCCATAAGCCGCGGTGAAGTCCCCGGCTCATGGATCAGGCTGCAGGCGAGCTCGACGATCCGCTCCTTGCCGATGAGGCTTTCGATCGTGCCGCGCACACCGGCATGGACGCTTTCGCCCTCGAAATCGATGATCATGAAACCGATCTCGCCCGCTGTGCCGTTCGGACCGCGGTAAAGCTTTCTGTCGAGGATGATGCCGCCGCCGACGCCTGTGCCGAGAGTCACCATCATGAAATCGCGGAATGCGTTGCCGCCTCCGTAGATCGCCTCGCCGTATGCAGCTGCGTTGGCGTCGTTTTCGATCAGCACGGACGCAGTGAGCCCGTGGCTCTCTTCAAGCCGAAGCTGCAACTGTTCCCTCAGGTTGTAACGTCCCCAGCCGGGAAGATTCGGGGGATAGGAGAGGGTGCCTCGCAGGGAGTCTACGGCTCCCGGAGCCCCGACGCCGATGCCGGCGAACATGTCGGTATCGAGGATTTCGGAAGCTCGCTGGTAATGGTCGGCAGCCGCCAGCGCAAGTTGCCTGACGACGCCCTCCGGCCCGGATGCGGAGTCAGTGGGCTGGGAATCCTCGAACATGATGCCTTCGGCTTCATCGACGACTGCCGTTTTGATGTTCGTCCCGCCAAGATCGATGCCGATGGCCCATGAAGGCATAGTCTCTTATTATGATTTGAAAGGCTTGATAAACTTCCTGCCATGCTTGTTCGATGCGAAGAAATCGAGAATTTCGAGCACTTCGGGAGTCTGGGGAATGTCGCGCTGAACAGTCTCGAGCGCATTGGAAAGCAGAAGACCTGACTGGAAAATCACCCGGTAAACATCCCTGATGTTGCCCAGTTGCTCTGCCGTAAAGCCCCTGCGCTTCAGGCCGACCAGGTTGAGCCCCTCGTACCTGAACGAAGAGTGCCCGCCCGCCATGACGAAAGGAGGGACGTCGAGGGCAGCGCGGGAGATGCCGCCGACCATCGAGTACCGGCCTATCCTGACGAACTGGTGTACCCCTGCGAGACCTCCGACCACGACATAGTCGCCCACCTCGCAGTGTCCTCCGAACTGGACAGAATTGGCGATCACGACATGGTTGCCGATGACGCAGTCATGACCGGCATGGACGTAGGCCATGATCAGGTTGTCGGAGCCCACGACTGTTTTGCCGCTGGCTTTCGTTCCCCTGTTCAGAGTCACGCACTCCCTGATGACCGTCCGGTCGCCGATATGGAGATAGGTTTTCTCTCCTTCGTATTTCAGGTCCTGCGGAGCAGTCGAAAGAACCGCTCCCGAAAAGATCCTGCACTCGCTTCCGATGCGCGCCCCGTCGGCGATATGTACATGGGGTCCGATGACCGTACGGTCGGCGATGACGACATCGTCCTCGATCACCGTGTAAGGGCCGACTACCACTCCTTCGCCGATAACGGCTCCGGAGCCGATGATTGCTGTCGCATGAATACTGCTGCTCATAGAGTAACTGCTATTGCTTTAGGGAATCAAGCTGCTTCCTCATCTCGGGAAGCGCCCGTTTCAGGTTTTCCATGATTGCGACTGCCTCACGATCCCGCCCTGCTGCCCGGTAAGCACGGGCAAGGATATAAAACAGTTCGGGGTCTCGCACAACGTCGCTCTGGGCCGCCATGATTTCAAGATAGTGAATATACGGATATGCTTTCTCCTTTGCACCTCCGGTGGAATAGATCGATACGACCGAACCCGCCAGCTGCGGATTGACCGGATACCGATCGAGCGGGAACAGCTGTCCGGCACGGTCGAGCACTTCGAGGGCAAGGCTCCCGCGCTGTCTGGTCACGGGAACGCCTGCCGGCCCCTGCACCATCACCGAGTCTCGCGAAGATGACGTGAGTTCGAGCGCCAGGCGGACGAACAGTGGAGGATAATTGCCGACGAGGTTCCTCGATGTCTCCTCAATATTGACGCCGGATTTGTTGAGGTTGCGGTACCTGTAGGTCTGGAACAGGTTACCGTAGAGCGTGCCCGGATCGACGAAACTGACCGGCGACCTGCCCTTGAGCGGCACAACCTTGTAGACCAGGCCATCAAGACGAAGCTGTTTGTCAAGTCCGATCATCCCCTCCGGATCTACCGTGAGAGCAAAATAGATCGGCCGCTGCCCGTAATTGCCGGAGACGATCTCGAACACCGCTATGTCCTGGGGCCGGAGATACCCTTCGCCTTTGTAGGTCAGACCCGGCCTGAGCCGCCAGCGGAGCGAATCGGACGGTGTGGAAGAGAGCGTGACCCCCGATCGCCGGGCATCCTGCAGCAACTTGCGCTGCTCGATGCCCGACGGTACGGCGACATCGATCGAATCGACCGGCACATAGGAGATGCCGGCCAGATCCTCGTCGCTCATGCTGAAAGTGATCGGCCTGGCCCCCCTCGGGCTCTCGTGTTTCAGTTGCAGCAGATACCAGCCGGTATTGGCAAGGCTCAGGTTGACCACCCGCACGTCGGTCCTGATGTGCTCGACCTCCTGCAGATACCAGAGAGGAAATGTGTCGTTATCCCCGTTCGTGAACAGGATCGCATCCTTCTCGCAACTCTGCAGGATGTTCCAGGCCCAGTCCCATGGCACGTAATTCCCGGAACGGTCATGAGCCCGGTAATTGGCCTGGAGCATTCGCCCGTTGACCAGCAAAAGACCGGCTGCAACGAGGCCGGCCGCAATCCAGGTTCTGTGACGGCTATCGCCGGACTTCAACCTGGAAACTATCGAGGTAAATAAACTCTCTATACCGATCCCGATCCAGAGGGCAAAGGCGAAAAAGCTGCCTACGTAACTGTAATCCCGCTCGCGCGGCTGGGGCTCTGTCTGGTTCAGGTAGATGACCAGCACCAGGCCGGTCATGACAAAAAGGGCCGAAACCGCCGTAGCCGTCTTCCAGTGCCGCTTGAAGTGAGCTGTCGCCCCTGCCGCACCGGCAAGAAACGGCAGGCCCCACAGCATTCCCCAGTCGACCACGGCGCCCTCCATGTCGGTGGAGCGACCGATGAACTGCCATCCGAAATAGCGCAGGTACATGTGGCCGAGCTGATAACTGAAGAAATAGTCAAGATCGCTCGAATACTTCTGGTAGAAATACTGGTGCGCCGGTTCGGGGGACCATCTCCTCGGCCATAGCGGCCACTCCCCGTACTGTTCCCGGTTGACGTACGAGAAAAAGGCGTCGAGCGTCGAAGGATTGTTCTCGTTGATGGGCGGCCCGGCATGAGCCCGGACAAAAATCAGCATGTATGACGTATAGCCGAGGATGAGCAGCAGCACAGACATCAGTCCCAGGTTGAGCACGACCTGACGGCTCCGGTGGGTGTAATAGATGCCCATGACAAGAAGGAGAATCAATGTGCCTACCCCCCACCACGAAGTTCTTACAAGCAGGACGGGAAGCTCCTTGATTATCCCTCTGTAAATGAGAAAAAAGAGGGCGAGGCTGAACAGGACCATGATGCTGAACGAGCGCAGATTAACCTCGTACTTCTTGAAATAGTAGAGCAGCACCAGGGCGAACAGGGCCAGCAGGCACAGCAGATGCACGCCGATGGAGAGCCCGAACATGTACATCACAGCCAGCAGCCACCGCTCACTGCCGGGAGCAGGATCCTCTTCGTACCAGCAGAGCATCAGCCAGATGATCGTCGCCGTAATGAAGGAAGAGGCCGCCCACAGGCCGGTTTCGACAGCATTGAACCAGAAACTGTCGGAAAATGCGAGAGCGAGACCACCGATCACCGCGCCGCCATAGGCCGAGATCTTTTCGGGCTTGCTCCATTGATCGGGATTGGATGCCCTGTAAATCGCGATGAGCCTGACGATGATCAGGTAGGCCAGCATGACCGTCGCCGAACTTTCGAGGGTGCTGACGAAGTTGATGCGGGCGCCGATATCATGAAATAAAGGCAGCATGGAAAAGAGGTGCCCGATCAACAGGAAAAGGGGAGCGCCGGGAGGATGTGGAATGCCGAGGGTGTAGGAGGTTGCAATCACCTCGCCGCAATCCCAGAACGAGAAAGTCGGCGCCATCGTCGAAAGAAAAACGCTTTCCGCAGCCAGAAACATGACTGCAGCGATGATCCTGTTGAGCTTTCTGTGATTCATGCGGTTTCCATGGTTCTTGCGCTATCGGGGCAAATCATCTCCACGCCCGTCCCTCATGGGACCGGCCGGAGAAAATATAGCCAAAAGAAGCGCAGAAAAAGAAAAGGGGCCGCCAAAGCCCCCTTTTCCAGCACAAAGCACAATCATGAAAGAACATCCATCGAAATTGAGAACGAGGCGGCAAGATGCCTTCAAGACTTTTCCGTGTCCGGGTTGTCGACCGGAACGCTACTGAAACATCGGTGGCGTCATCGAATGTTCGCTGTTACACGCCGGATGCAGGGGCTGACCGTTGCTGTTTCGTTCATCTGTAATATCACCTTCCGGGAGTTAGCCGGAAATACCATCGTTACGGTATTTTTTCTCCCCTGAAACAGTCAGGCTGGCATACCCCGGGCAAGAGCTCACCGTGAACATCAAGGAAGATGGCGGAACAGCCCGCCGACTATCGGTCTATCGCTCCTGATGATAATTTCGATAGAGCTGCAGGGCGTTACGCATACACATGGCAACGGTCATGGGGCCGACCCTTGGGATATAGCGACTGGCAATGGCTTTCACATCGCTCTCGAAATTTTTCACCGATGAAAAATTAAGGCAGATCGCCCCGGGCTTCAGCTCCTTCGCACTGATCTTTTCGAAGTGCCTGGAAGGGACCCCCGTTATCACGATATCCGAATTTCGCAACGCCATCTCTCGCGTGACAGGTCCGGTTTCCGGCTGGGAACCGGAATTGTCGATAACGACCCCACCGTTGATGTCGAACGAATAAATTTTCGCGCCGTCATTCGAGAGCATGTAGGCCAGAGGCTTTCCCACGACCTCCGAACGATTGAATACCGTAATGGTCTGCCCCCTGAACGGCAGCCCGAACGGCATATAGGACTCGGTCTGTTCCAGCAATTTTATGATCGCCAGCGGTGTGCACGGCAGGATGGCCTTGTGCTGCCGTTCCTCACCGTCAAACCGCTCATTGGCGTAAAGCTTCCTGATCCAGTAGGAGGTGAGCCCCTCCACATCCTTTTGATGCGACACCGTGTCCCGGATATCGCCATCCCGGACATCTCCCCATATAGGGTAGTAAATAAAGATGCCGTGTATGTTATTGTCGCTGTTGACCTCGGACAGGATACGGACGACGGAATCCGGATCGGCATTAATGAGTTTGAAATTGATGCCGACATCTTCACAGCCGCTGCGTGCGTAGTTGCAATAGGTTATCGAGGCCGGATCGGAGGTTGCGAGAATACCCGCAATATTTATCTGCAGGCCATCCTCGATGATCTCCTTTTTTACGGCATCCCGAAAAAAGGCCGCGGTATTTGCAGGATCGAGTGTATTCATGATTCAAAGTCTTTTGTTTATCGCTCAAGATAAGACAACCTGAAAATATTTTTCCCTCCATCCCGCTTATACCCTGCATAAACCGTAAACCTTTCCAGATAACGATCAGCCATGGATCAACCCGGTGGCGACCAGATCGGCAAACAGAAAGCCGGATTCCGTAAGGGTGACTATGCCGTCGTCGATGGAGATCCATCCGTTTTCGCGGAACCCTTCGAGCACGCCGTCCAGGCGCCGGGCTCCCTGTTCCTGCCCCTTCTTCAAAAACTCGACGGGCAATCCCCTGTTTATCCTCAGCGACAGGAACACCTCCTCGTCGAAACGCTGTTCGGCGGTCAGCACCTCGCTGAAATCAACTGATCCGGCAGGATCGGCAAGGTACCTGGTCAGGCTGCAGGCGTTCGAAAACCGTGTCTCCCCGTCGTCAGTCACAAGGAAGCTGTGAGCCGACGGGCCGAATCCGACGTAAGGCTCGCGCATCCAGCTCGCCAGGTTGTAACGGGAGTGATGGCCTTCGAGGGCATAATTGGAGACCTCGTAATGCCGGAACCCCTCAGCGGTCAGCATCCTCCTGGCCCGTTCGTACATCCCTGCCTGCACATCCTCCCCCGGAAGCATGATCCTGCCGTGGCGCACATCCCGCCAGAGCCGCGTCTTCTCTTCGAGCGTCAGCATGTAGACCGAAACATGGGGCGGGCGCAACATCAGCGCAGCCTGCAGGTCCGCATCCCACTCGTCGGCATCCTCGCCTTCGGCACCGCACATCAGGTCGATGCTGACCGAATCGAAACGCTCCAGTGCCTGGCTCACCGTTCGAACGGAATCTTCCGCCGAATGCGCCCTGCCGAGCGCACGCAGTTTCCTGTCGACGAACGACTGGACGCCGATGCTCAGGCGGTTGATCCCTGCGGCCCGCAGCGCATCGAGAGAACCGGCATCAAGGTCTTCAGGGTTGGCTTCAAGGGTGATTTCGGCTTTCGGGGAGATGTTCGCAATTCCTGCGACCTGCTCGAGCCATCCGGAGATGAAGGAGAGTGGAACGATGGAGGGGGTGCCGCCGCCGAAATGGATTGCCTTGATCTGCCGACCGTTAATTAAAGCCGACTTTGAGCGCGTCTCTTCGGCGAGCGCCTCGAAAAAGCGGTCGACATAATCCTGGCGGGTGACCAGAAAAAAATCGCAGTAGAGGCACCGCTCGCGGCAGAAGGGAATATGGACGTAGAGGCTGAGCATCAGGGCTCCGCTATTGATCGGTTGTGCGCATCTGTTGCGTCAATGTGCACAGGGCGCTTTCGACGTTTGACCGATGTGCCGGACGGGTGCACCTCAGAGGGTTGGCTGTGAAAGAATGTATCCGGTTACGGCCTGGTAGAGGTCGTCGGCTACGTAATCAGGTAAAATATTGCGCTCCTGGCATAGCGCCTCCTCGTTATGACCGGTCCTGACGAGGATCGTCCTCAGTCCTGCCCGGAGCCCGCATTCGACATCGATCACCTTGTCGCCAATGAAATACGAGGCTGCAAGGTCGACCACGAACCCTTCCTCACGGAAATCGGCGATCGCCTGCTCCACCATGCGGGGCGAGGGCTTTCTGCAGTCCAGGAACCTGTCGTACTCGGGGTGGGGATAATTGGGGTGCGAAGGGCAGTAGTAACAGCGGTCGAAGGCCGTCTGCTTGAGCGCGAGCAACTCGTTGAGGTAATCGTTGACATCCTCGACCTGCCGGGGCGTCACGATCCCTCGTGCGATTCCCGCCTGGTTGGTGATAATGACGATCCTGAATCCGGCCTTTCTTGCGACGGCTATCGCTTCGTCTGCCCGTTCGATAAGGACGAAATCCTCACGCGTCGAGACGTAGCTGCCGATATCCTGGTTGATCGTTCCGTCCCTGTCAAGAAACAGAACCTTTATCGTTTCCTCCATGTCACATCAACCGAGCAGGTTCCGGTACAGCTCACCGCACTCTTCCGCCGAAGCTTTCCATGAAAAATCACGGCTCATGGCTTCGAGTACAAGTCGTCCCCAGCGCTCCTGGTCTCCATAAAGATTTATCGCATCCTGCAGCCTTCCAACCAGAGCTTCGGGAGTGTATTCATTGAATATGAACCCCGTGCCCTGATCGTCGTTCACCTCTTCGATGGTTTCCACTATTCCGCCGCCGGCAAAGGCGACAGGCACGGTACCGTAATTCATGGCGAACATCTGGATCATACCGCAAGCTTCGATCTTCGACGGCATGAGCAGGATGTCGAGACCTGCGATCATCTGATGGAAAAATGCGTCGGAAAACTCAGTCCTGACGGCCATTTTCTCCGGATTTTCAGCAGCGGCATCGACAAACACCTGCTCGTACTCCTTGTCACCTGACCCGAAGACCAGCAACTGAATGTCAAGTTCGAGCAGTTTAGCGAGACTCTCCTTCAAAATTTCAGCGCCCTGGATGGCATCCAAATTGGCGATGACCCCAACAAGAGGAGTCTCCTCGGAGAATGGCAGTCCGACCTCTTCGAGAATCACCTTCTTGTTCTCGACCTTGATTTCGGGCTGTTCGGTGCTGTAGCGCTTCTTGATCAGCTTGTCGGCCGAAGGGTTCCACTGGCGGTTGTCCATGCCGTTGAGAATGCCGTGGAAACGGTCACCCCGTTCGAGCAGCAACTTGTCGAGACCGAACGAGATCCCTGCGTCATGGCTTATATCCTGGGCGTAGCGCTTGGAGGTCGTCGTCACCAGATCGGCATATTTGATGCCGGTGGCAAGAAGGTTAACCTCTTCACCCTGTATTTCAAGGCCATCGAACACATCATCCGTCAGGTATTTCTGGAAAACCTTCGACTGGAAGATCCCCTGGCGGTAGACATTGTGGATGGTCTGCACGACCTTCACCTTCTTGAAGAACTCGTGCTGGGCATAGCGGGTCTTGATCAGCAGCGGCACCAGGCCGGCATGCCAGTCATGGCAGTGGATAATGTCAGGCTGCCATCCCAGGCGGACGAGCGTCTCGAGCACCCCGACACTGAAAAAGATCAGCTTTTCGGCGCTGGCTTTATGATCCCCGCCAAGCGGGATATCGGAAAAGAGCCCGTTGCGCTTGAAATATTTCTCGTTGTAGAGAAAATAGGTCTGAATCTTGCTCGATGGAAGGGCGGTAACCTTCACATGAAGCATGTCGCTCTTCTCCTTGAGGCGTACTTCGATATCCGAAAGTCTCAGCACGTCGTGCAGGCGGAACTTCCTGTCGTTGATAATGCCATATTTAGGCATCATGATGCGAGCCTCGAAACCTTCTTCCTCAAGTGCCTGAGGAAAGGAGGCCA
>Ga0326726_10000628_pt1 | contig 32327 bp, 36 predicted proteins | sample MHFenrmetagenome_2_FD_207603 | JGI IMG/M metagenome (GOLD analysis project Ga0326726, IMG submission 207603) | Lab enriched peat soil microbial communities from Michigan Hollow, Ithaca, NY, United States - MHF15MN | ecosystem: Environmental > Terrestrial > Soil > Wetlands > Peat | place: USA...
GCAGTACTTTTCGCAGAGTCTCCCAATAACATTACTGGTGTTTGGTGAGGTGCTGGGAGAGCATGGTGCCGGGCCGGTATTTCTCCGCCATAAAAAGGGCTGTTTCACGGAGTGCTTTGTGCTCCTTCAGGCAACTTGTCGGCGGCGGGGATTTCCTGAGGATTACCGAACTATTCTCGGTAACCTGGATGAGCTCTGTTGCAATGAGGGCATTCAGCCAGATCAAATCGGCGAGCATCTCCTTAATTTCCTGGTCTTGCATAGAGGTAGATCATTGTGCGGACAATATAAAACGGGTTGCACAGGCTGCTAAAAGACAATCTTAATCCCTTTTTTAGGCTAATATCAGGTATGAGGATAATGTCATACCTGGAAAACATCAAGAAAGACGGGAAATATGCCAACCCTTTTTTTTGCCTGATGGGGATTGATATAGTCAGCGTTGAACAGGGTAAAGCAGTGCTGAGCATGCTGGTCCGGCCTGATATGCATAACGGTGTCGGGTGGTTACAGGGAGGGATTCTTGCCGCAGTTGCCGATGAAGCGATGGCGCTGGCTCTCTACCCTTTACTTTCCAAAACCGAAGGAATTGCAACCATTTCTGAATCCACCAGCTTCATGAGGGGAATACAGGAAGGTTTCATTCTTGCCGAAGGCCGTGTTATCAGGAAGGGTCGGCGGGTCGCATTCGCTGAAGGCGAGGTATTTGTTGACAACGATGAGAAAACGTTGCTTTCCCGGACTTCGGCAGCATTTGCCGTGACAACGAATAAAACTTAAAAAAGTTATTTTTTCTTTTCTTTGGGTTTCTTCTCTGCTTTTTTCTCTTCTCCTTTTTTAACTTCGGCCGGGTTCCGGAATTTCAGATAATAGATTATCCCTCCGGCTACCACAATCAGGATTATAACGAGTATGATATCCTGAGTCTGGTTTGCAGCAGCACCTGCAGCAGCAGCACTCTGGGCCTTTTCGAGTCCTGCGATGGAGTAAGAGTCATTTGGTTCAATTGCATTTGCCCATTTATAGGCATCGATTGCAGCCTGGTATCTGCCCATCTGGAAGAAGGTATCACCTTCGTTGTTCATGGCTTGTATGGATGCATTGTTAATCTTGAGTACCTTATCATAGGCATTGAGGGCATCCTGGTAGTTACCTTGTTTGAAGAGCGCAAAACCTTTGTTGTACCAAAGCATTTCATCATTTTCATAGATTGCCAGACCCTGATCAATGGTCTTGATTGCTTCGGGGTAATCATTCAGCTGAATCAACGCATACCCTTTGTCCCTGTACGTGTACAAAAGAGCGTCTGATCCACGGATCATAGTAGTATTTGATGCAAGGGCTTGATCGAAAGATGCTATTGCTCTTGCATACTCCTTACTTTGAAGAAGTAATTCGCCACGGTTATAAGCAGCCGTGGCTGCGTCCTGCGTCGCATTTTCAGCGGCCATAACTGGCAGGACAAAACCGGTAATCAATAAGAGAACCGCCAGAATATGGAAAATTTGCCTGATTTTCATAGTTTATATGTACGGTTTTGGGACAAATTAAAGTTCCTTTGCACAACAAAAACACTGATCATTATCGTACGTTGAACGGCATGTGATGGGAAAAAATTCAGCTAAAACCCGGGTAAATTTGACCTTCCTTCAAGGATAAGATAAACTAATAGGTATTGTGAGCAAAATGTAAAGCAATCGGGGAGATCACGTGAAGTACATTATTGTTACCGGCGGTGTGATGAGCGGACTCGGGAAAGGGATCACCGCAGCTTCTGTCGGGCGCATCCTGAAGAACCGTGGCTACCGGGTTACTGCAGTCAAGATAGATCCCTACCTGAATATCGATGCAGGGACAATGAACCCGGCTCAGCACGGTGAAGTGTTTGTGCTCAGGGACGGAAGCGAGGTGGATCTCGATCTTGGTAACTACGAGCGGTTCCTTGACATCGAGCTTACCGCTGCTCACAATATTACCACCGGAAAGGTGTACCGCACGGTTATCGAAAAGGAGCGACGGGGCGATTTCCTCGGGGAGACCGTGCAGATTATCCCCCATATCACGGACCAAATCAAAACCTGCATACGCCAGGCGGCAGAAGAAGTATTTCCGGACGGAATGAAGGCCGACATCTGCCTTGTTGAGGTTGGCGGCACTGTTGGTGACATAGAAAGTATGCCTTTTCTGGAAGCAATTCGTCAGATGAGAGGAGACCTGCCGGCACAGGATTACATTCTCCTGCATGTAACCCTCATTCCTGAAGATACTATGGGGGACCTTAAAACAAAACCAACACAGCACTCGGTGAAGGCGTTGCGGGAGCTTGGACTCCATGCGGAAATCATTGTCGGCAGGAGCGAACATCCTATCAGTGCCCATACAAAACGCAAGATCTCCGCATTCTGCGATCTCCCCCAGCACGCAGTCATCTCTGCAGCTACTGTCCCGGACATCTATGAGGTCCCCATGGAAATGGAGAAGGAAGGTATTGCAGAAGTTCTTTCAACACATCTGGGTCTGGAGAAGAGAGATGTCGATACCAGCTGGTACCGGCTCGTAACAAAAGAGTATACCAGCCGGGTGACTGTTGCAATAGTGAGTAAATACGGCATTGAAGATGTGTATATCAGTATCAAGGAGGCGCTCAAGCATGCAGGAAGGGCGCTTTCGACCGAAGTGAAGATCGGATGGCTGGACGCTGAACGTTATGAACGCTGTCAGCTCAAGGATTATGACGGGATTTTAATACCCGGAGGATTTGGCAAGCGGGGCATAGAAGGGAAGGTGGAGGCAATCAGGTTTGCCCGTGAAAACAACATCCCCTTCCTCGGGCTCTGCCTGGGATTCCAGTTGGCAGTTGTTGAATATGCCCGCTATAAACTCGATATTGCTGATGCCACGAGCGAAGAATTTGGTGAGGGATCCCATGTAATCGCCCTCCTCCCCGAACAGGAAGGGCTTAACGAACTGGGCGGTACGATGCGGCTGGGGGATTACGTTGCCACAATAAAGGAAGGAACCCGTGCAATGAACCTGTACGGACAGAAGGAGATCACCGAACGGCACCGGCACCGCTATGAAGTAAATCCACGGTTTATTTCGGATCTGGAAAAAGCAGGATTGGTATTCTCGGCAACCAATAAAAACCGCATGGAGGTCCTGGAACTTGCAGATCACCCTTTCTACTTTGCTACCCAGTTCCACCCGGAGTTCAAATCCCGCCCGACTCACCCGTCACCCCCCTATCTGGGTTTTGTTGAAGCGTGCAGGGCAAACAAGCGCACAAAATAAGCGAGTGAGACCATGGTCAATACAGAGAAATTTATCAGCACGTCAATTTCGGAAATTCAGAAAGAAGCCGGCAAAGAAAAAGTGGTTATGGCTCTTTCCGGGGGTGTCGACAGCTCGGTCTGTGCTGCCCTTGCAGCACGTGCAATCGGGGACAATCTCATTCCGATCTATATCGATACCGGCCTGATGCGCAAAGGTGAGACCGAACGGATCAGGACAATCTTCGCCACCATCCACCTTCAGATTGTTGATGCGGGTGATGAGTTCCTTGAAGCACTCAAAGGAATCACCGATCCTGAAGCAAAACGCAAGGCGATTGGGGAACGGTTTATCCGTGTCTTTGAGCGGGAGGCCCGGAAACAGGGGGCGAAATGCCTGCTTCAGGGCACCATTTACCCGGACCGGATCGAGAGCGAAGGGGGCATCAAAAGTCATCATAATGTCGGGGGTATGCCGCTGCATATGGAATTTACCAAAGTGATTGAGCCGATTCGCGATCTCTACAAGGACGAGGTGAGGGAAGTGGCAGGAGCACTGGGCCTGCCAAAAGAGATCCAGCACCGGATGCCGTTCCCGGGTCCCGGGCTTGCTGTGCGGGTGCTTGGGGAGATTACCAAAGAGAAAATCGCAATCATTCGGGAGGCAAACTGGATCGTTGAAGATGAACTGGTTGAGACGTACCGCCCTTGGCAGTGTTTTGCCGCCCTGCTTGGTCTCGGGACCGGTGTCAAAGGGGACAACCGGATTCACGGCTGGATTGTTGCGATACGAGCGGTGAACTCCCGGGATGGTATGACTGCAGATCCGCTCGACATCCCGTTTGAACACCTCACAAGAATCGGCTCAAGAATCACTGCCGACATTCCCCGCGTTGCCAGAGTGGTGTACGATATTACGGCAAAACCACCGGCAACCATTGAATATGAATAACATCTGATCACACCAAATAAAAAAAAAGATTACTATGATGGAAATGGAAACGACAAGCCAGTTCAAAGCCCTCGATGAACGCTACTTTATGCCTGCGTTCTCGCGCGATATGGCGATTGTAAAGGGTGAGGGATCAACCGTCTGGGATGCGGAAGGAAAGCAGTATCTTGACTGTGTTGCAGGCATAGCAGTCTGCAGCACCGGACACTGCCACCCGGCCGTAGTGAAAGCGATCTGCGATCAGGCACACCAGCTGATCCACTGCTCCAACCTTTATTACGTGCCCCACCAGGGCGACCTGGCAAAAAAACTTGTAGAGATTACCGGCATGCACAAAGCCTTCTTCTCCAATTCAGGAGCAGAAGCAACTGACGGGGCACTCAAACTTGCCCGGGTCAGGACCGGTAAGAAAAAATTTGTCGCATTCACCCACGGGTTCCACGGCCGTACGGTAGGTTCGCTCGCAGTCACCCACAAACCTGCAATACGGGAACCGTTTGAACCCCTTGGGATGGTAAAGACCTTTGTTGAATATGGCGATCTGGACGCGTTAAAAAAAGTCGTGGATGAAGATACCGCCGGGGTCATTTTCGAACCGATCCAGGGAGAAGCGGGCGTCATCATTCCCCCCGATAGTTTCATACAAGGCATCCGCGAAATATGCGATGATTCCGGCGCTCTCATGATCGTGGATGAAGTACAGAGTGGCATGGGGCGTACCGGGAAATGGCTTGCCCTTCAGCACACGAACGTGAAGCCCGATATTGTCACTCTTGCAAAAGGGATTGCAAGCGGGTTTCCCATGGGTGCACTGGTTGCCCGGGAAGATCTGGAGTTTAAGAAAAGCGAGCACGGGAGCACGTTTGCAGGTGGCCCGCTTGCCTGTGCAGCAGCGCTTGCTACAATCAGCGTGATCGAGAAGATACTTCCTGATGTAGCCCGGAAAGGCGAGCGGTTCAGGAAGGGTCTTGCCGTGTATAACCCCCGCGTACGCGGGCTGATGATCGGTATTACCATCGGCGATAAGTGCCCGGATGTCCAGAAAAAGTGTGCAGAGGAAGGAGTGTTGGTCAATTGTGCAGCCGACGGGAACCTGCGTCTGGTCCCGCCGCTTATTATCACCGATGCTGAGATCGACCGCGTGGTCGGAGTGATCAATGGAGCACTTGGTTAGACCCTGCTATAAAAAAAAGAGCGGCTATGTTTTCGCCAGAAAAGCCGAGGATATTGCCCGTGAGTACGGTATCGACCGGATCGCACGGCTTGCAAGCAATGAGAATCCTTACCCCCTTTCGACATCTTCCCGGAAAGCCGCAGAGACTGCCCTCCGGAACGTGAACCGGTATCCCGATGAGCGTGCCAGCATCCTGACAGACGCGCTCAGGGTACACCATGGGGATTACCCCTTTGTCTGCGGTGTCGGGATGGATGGGGTCATCGAGACGGTTATACGGACGTTAGTGGATCCCGGGGAGCAGGTGGTAATCTCCACCCCCACATTCTCATTCTATGCACTTGCAGCAACAGGGCAGGGCGCCGAAATAATCAGGGTGCTCCGTGCGAAGGACTTCTCGGTAGATCCCAAAAAACTGATCCGTGCAGGCATAAAGGCAAAGGTCATGATTGTCTGCACGCCCAACAATCCTACCGGTAATGCGACTCCTGTCGATGTGGTTGCTGAACTATTAGAAGAGATTGAAGGAGTCCTGTTCCTTGACAATGCGTATGTCGAGTTCTCCCCTTACAATTATCTCCCGCTGATGAAAAAATATGAAAACCTTATCCTCGGCAGGACATTTTCCAAGGTCCACTCACTCGCAGGGCTGCGGGTCGGGTACGCATTCGTGCCGGGATGGCTCGTGCCCTGGTATCAGCGTGCGAGTACACCCTTTACGGTCAATTCGGTATCAGCAGCGGCTGCAGCAGCTGCACTTCCCGACAAGGTCCATGCACAACGATATGTCGCTCAGGTAAACCGGTGGAGGAAACGATTCTCCATCGAAGTGAAATACCCCGTTCTCCCCTCAGATGCCAACTTTGTAATGATTGATATCGCTCCCCGCACGAGTGATGAGATGGTGGAGGAACTCGCCCGGCACGGCGTTGTTGTCCGATCCTGCCGGAGCTTTGATGGGCTTCCGGATCACTATATCAGGGTCAGCATTGGTGAGGACTGGGAGAACGAACGGTTCGTGCAGGTGATCACTTCATTATGATGTGCGGTATAACCGGCACGCCGGGCACGGGGAAATCACTGGTAAGCATGGAGCTTTCCAGGCGGGGACATACGGTAGTCCATCTCACCGCCACGGTCGGGCCGTATGTAATCGGTGATGACGAAGATCGGGACTCCCGGATTATCGACGTTGATCGCTGGGCGGCGGAATTCGTTCCCGTTGATGGATATGTCGAGGGGCATATCGCCCACCTTCTTCCCTGCGACCGGATTGTCGTACTCCGTTGCCGTCCCGATGAGCTGAAAAAACGCCTTTCCCGGCGAAAGTACCGGGAGGCGAAGATCCGGGAGAATACCGATGCTGAAGCCATCGATGTCTGCCTGATTGAGACTGTTGAGAAGTTCCGTCCTGAACAGATCCTCGAACTGGATACCACTGCCCGGGATGCGACGTATTGCGCTGACCAGATCGAACGGTTTGTGAACGGAGAGATCCCCGCAGACTTTGGTCATATCGACTGGTCGGGGTTCCTTGAGGTACATGAATGACACTCGATCAATACCGCTCCCACGCAAAAATCTTCACCGACCCTCTGGTGTCCATCTTTATAAAACTCAGGATTACCCCAAATATTCTCACCATAGCTGCCCTGCTGGCATCAGCAGCTGCAGGAGTCCTGTTTTATCTCCGCTTGGAAGCCTGGGGAATTTTAGCCGTTGCGGTCAACGCATTTTTTGATATGATGGACGGTGCGGTTGCCCGCGAGATGAAGACCCAGAGCCTGAAGGGAGATTTCCTTGATCATGCGGTAGACCGGTATGCCGATATTTTCATAATCTGCGGTCTTTTTGCCGGTGGACTCGTCCCATGGCCGGTCGGCGTCTTTGCCCTCACCGGTGTCCTGATGGCATCTTATCTTGGTACGCAGGCCCAGGCTGTTGGTGTCGGGAGAGTTTATGGCGGGATGCTCGGGAGAGCTGACCGCCTTGTATTGATCATGGTAGTTGGTATCATCGGTCTGATCTACCCTGTAACCTTCTTCGGGCTTACCTTGCTGGGCTGGCTGATGCTGATGTTCGGGATTTTCGGGCATCTTACCGCATTCCAGCGCTTCGCTCATGTATGGGCAAATGTGAAGTGAGGATTTAAAATAACAATCTTCTTTGTATTCTTGTCAGGTTTGAAAGATCTGAACCCGGGAATCTTGTCGGATGAAAAACAGTGATTTTTCCCGCGTATACTTCGCAGGAGACGTCTGGGGATTCTGGCAGCATGCCTGTGCCAATCCCAGAAATCACAACCGGCATCGGTAACTTTCTTCGTACCGTTCGGTGCGATCGGTGCTTCCGTGCTCTTACTATTTCATAAGAAGCGGAAAAAATCCTGATGCTTCGTTGCTGTGATGTGTTTCCTAAAAAAGCCCATCACCCTGTCTGGTGTTAAATCCCTTCGTTTACCATCCGGCGAATATAATCCAGCGCCGCGACAGCGTCTTCCCTCTTCTGGTCACATGCACCGGTGATGACCCAGCTCAGGAAACGACTACGCGTTTTTTCATCAATGGTATCCCCAGCACAGGTCACTATCGCCCGGTAGGTACGCTTTGGATAGAAAAGGGACCTGGCAGAGGTAAGAAGCGCATCGTGGACAAGAGAATTGATGATACCCTCGTCCTTCGCCCGTTTCAGGGTAAACCGGATATTGATCAACGGTTCAGAAAGCGCCAGACCCGACGATGGATCGAATACCAACGCTACTTCATCGTCAGACTCCAGTTCCCCGCTCTTGTACATCCGGTAGATCTCCCCGATACCCACCATTCCCAGCGTGTCCATCTCCGCTGCCCGGAGTGCTCCCATACTGGATGCACCCACCACTCTGACACCCTTTTTTATCGCGGTAAGTATCTCGCGGTGGGCAACTGCGGATTCCTGGTGGAAGACACCATCGACAAGGCCGATTATTGTCGCACCATCGTGTACGGCGGCAAGCAGGTCGCCCCGCTTCGCAGGATGACAATATTCGGCAGGAAGGATCTTCTCTGCCGCTGCAAGATCAAGACTTGGCCCGAGAAAGACGATGATCTTTTGCATGATTCACCCGCTCTCCCCGGCGTTCCGGGTCCATCGCATAAACTTCAAGTCCCGGTACAATTACTCTTACAACGGGAATCCCAATCTCTTCGCGGGTCAGGTCAACCACAATGACCCGGTCGAGCCCCTGTTTGCCCAGTACTTCGATCACAAACCGGATATCTGTGAGGAAATCATCGCTGTCATAGGAAGCGATCCGGTTATAGTCTAACGAACCGTTATCTTTGAACCAGTAAGCATTAATCCGCTTTGCCCGGTCATATCCCATCTTTTTCCGGAGATCGGCAATGGTCGTGTCCTCCCGTGCACCATGGATCTGGGTGAGCCGGCTCTGTGCAACTTCCGTGAGGGCCCGCATCACTGCGATCCGTGCACTGGTATGCGTCCCGATTCCAATCGTGAGCAGCATAGGGTCCTTGAGCAGGACATCATCAGCGACCGCAGCCATCGTCGGGATCCCGATATCGCTGGTGATGTCCCGAACCCTTACTTCTACCTGTGCATCGGCAAATTTCTTTTCCATCTCAAGGCAGGTCGGATCATCAATATTAACAACTGATGCCCCGGTATCCCGTGAAGCCTCCACCAGTGACCAGGCATCGCGTTCAATGACTTCAGAAAGGGCATGAAAGATAGCCTCCTCCATGGTGTTTCCGGACGCCAACCCGTTTGTGTTCGTGCGGAAGAGCTGGCGAAATTTCTGGGGGAGCGGGTGAAAAACTGCATGCGCAGGGACGATGATGGGCACATTATTGGCGATATCAAACCCTTCGACCCAGGGCATAAGCCGGTCCACGTCTGCTCCCTCGGGAAGGATCAGGTCTTTTGGATCGAGTACCCGCCCATGTGCAAACATCTCCTGATAGGGTGCAAGGTGTATCCTCCGGTCGTGTAATTCCGAGGAATACCGTTCGATTCCCTCCATGATCGCTGAAATCCGCGACTCCTCAATGGTCGCCCCTTTACCGTTATACACGGTGATTGATCCTGCTTCTGCAGTCGGGCGGATACAGGAGAAGACCGGAATGCCGATCCGGTCAAGGTTGGTGATATCCGCGACACGGGTTATCCCTGCTGCAGGCACTTTCGGTTCAATGCGGGCGAGCGTCTCTTCGAGCGGGGCAGCACGCTGTGTTTCGAGGTTATAGGTCTTTTTGCAGGATTTCAACTGCATGGAGGTCACCGTTTGTATTGTGAATTTGTATGTGGAGCTAGCTCAGTGTAAGATTATTACTAAAAATATTCCGTTTGCCGGGGTTTATACACTTTGATTGGTGAGGTGCAAATCCGGACTTTGCATTTATTCCACGTTTTGATCATACTTTTTTTAAATAACAATCTTTTCTGAAAATATTTGGGTTTCCGAGAATTGACACAATGCTTTTTACATTTATAGGGAGAACGGGGCATGCCTGTGATTCCGATGTAAGGGGGTGGGAGTCTAAAAAACGAATATGGGAAATACACCCTGATCTCCCCAATTCAGGCTCCGTTTTCACGTTCCGGTAGTCTTTTTGATACGAATTCAGAGAAAAACATCACTATTATTTTGGAAATCCCCTGATTCTCTGACCATTTGGCTATTGTGAACCATATTGGAGCTGAAAATAACCCCCAATAGCACCTACCGGGGGGCAAAACTCCGCTCAAATGGCCTGAAGTATGTAAAAATGAAAAATGGAAAAAGCTCCATTATGGTTACCCTCACATTCGTTTTCTGGCAGGGTTTGTGGGTTCCGATGGGATAAAGTAAGAGGCAAAAAACAGCTCAAGTTAAGGGGCTTTGGATGTCGATAGAGGAGGTGCAAAGCTGCCGTATTTTGGCTAACAGGGCTATAATTGGGCGTATTCTTCACACGAACCGAAAAGGATGGATTTACGGGCTTTTTCCAAAGTGCAGGTAGAATTTTGGAGAAAATCAGAGCCCGTATAGGGGATATTTCACTCGTTCTCAGCATAATACCTGCAATAGAGATGATCCACCACCCTTTTCTTTCAGGACTGTTCAAAAATTACAGGATCTTTCTTCCACGGATTTACTCCTTCCTTATAAATCCCCCCCTCGCATGTTCCCTTTGGAATAGACGTGTTCCGGCATTCTTATCATCCATACAGCCCCAGATTTTATCAGATGAAAGTCCCGCTCACTGAACTTGACGACCGGGTTAAGCGTTTCCGGACAAGGATGGATCGTACTTGTCCAGGCTGGGATCTTGCAGCTATTATCGGCAAAATCCCCCTCTACTACTTCACCGGCACCATGCAGGACGGGATCCTGCTAATCCCGCAGGACGGCGAAGCAGTTTTATGGGTCCGGCAGAGTTTCGAGCGGGCACAGGATGAGTCGTTGTTCCCGAATCTCCGGAAGATGAAGAGTTACCGGGATGTTGCAACGGGCATGGGCAGGCTGCCGTCGACCGTCTATCTCGAAGCGGACCAGATGCCAATCGCCCAGCTCCATCGGATGCAGAAATACCTGCCATTCAGTGATGTGAAACCCGTTGATGATCAGGTAGCAGCGGTCAGGGCAGTGAAGAGCCGCTATGAACTTGCCCTGATGGAGCACGCCGGGAATATTCACCGCCATGTGCTTGAAGACTGTATTCCCGGCATGCTCAGAGAGGGGATGGATGAGGTCGGTTTCTGTTGCGATCTCTATTCCCTCATGGTAAAGGAAGGTCATCAGGGTATCATCCGGTTTGGGATGTTCAACGAGATGCTGCTCGGCCAGATCGGGTTTGGCACGAGCTCTATCCGCCCCACGTGTGTTAATACGCCGGGAGGTATCTCGGGCATGCACCCCTCCGCTCCGCATATGGGCTGCAGGGAGAGGAAACTCCGGAACGGTGATCTTGTGGTTGTTGATATCGGGTGCGGGTACCATGGTTACCAGACCGACAAGACCCTGACGTACATGTTCGGCAATCCAATCCCTGACGAGGCGATACGTGAGCATCAGCGGTGCGTGCAGATCCAGGACCAGCTCGCATCACTCCTCAAACCGGGCGCGATCCCGTCAGAGATCTATGCCACTATTATGGCAGACCTTAAGCCGGAATTCTTAACCAACTTTATGGGTTTCGGGAACCACAAGGTAAAATTCCTTGGTCACGGGATCGGACTCTGGATAGACGAGACGCCGGTAATCGCAGAGGGGTTTGATGAGCCCCTGGAAGAAGGCATGGTCCTTGCCATCGAACCTAAGAAAGGCATCCCTGATGTCGGGCTTGTCGGAATTGAAAACACCTTTGTGGTGACTTCGCAGGGGGGCCGTTCGATCACCGGCACCAGTAAGGGACTCGTCGAAGTATATTAAATCTCAAAAATGCATTGAACTGCACTTTCTTTTCGAGCCGGAATCCGATATTATTTTACTCCGCATCGGATGACAATGAGAGTTTGCCCATGATCTGGTGCACGGAGAGTGGACTATTTATCTCCCCGAGCAAAAACACTCCACAGGATGGACTACCTCTACACGCTCCTCAAATTCATTATCGGTGGTAGTGTCATTGTCGGGGTGACCCTGCTTGCTGAGCACGCAGATCCGCGGTATGGCGGCATGCTGGCAGCAGCGCCGATCATCACGACCCTCGCATTCCTCTTCACGTATTCTGAGGCAGGCAGGGAGACAACCCAGCAGCTGGTCATCTCGGCATTCTTCTTTGCAATCCCCTCCCTCATATTCCTGCTGGCTTTCTATTTCCTGATGTCCCGGTTCAGTTTTCTCCTGAGCCTCGGCGGGGCATACGGGATATGGATCGGGGCGGTTCTCATCATGAACAGGATTGTAACTGGCGTGTGATGCGGAATATCCAGGCATATGTAGAATCAGATAATTAACCGATCTTAAAAAAATCGTGAATGAACGGTTACTGATCAATTCCGATACAAATCCAAAAATTAACCATCGAAAAAGGCTCAAATCCACTATGAAAATTCCCTTGGGAATCATTATCACCCTGATTTTTTTCATTCTGATAACCGGGTGTATAACGCAACCTTCCACTTCTGGCAGTCCCGAAACTACCGTGGCGACAGACCAGGCAACAGCATCCCGGCCTCGATATTTCCCGAGAGTTCAAAATTTTCCACCCTGATAACGGTCACTGGTCAGAAGGGGAAGACCTCGGATACCTTTTCTGTCCCGGGAGGTTATTGGGAGCTCTGATATATGGCAGATCCACTTATTACCGGTGGACAGGATTCAGTCTCGGCTTCAGGGTCCAACTCTGCGTTGTTTCCGTATCTCTCGATTCAGATCAATGATAAATCAAATTCCAATAGGATTGTGGAAACCGTGGAACCCCCGGGAGGACTTGACAAAACCCTATGGGCGAATCAGGTATTGATCCCCGGCCATGGAAACAGAAATTCTACGAGGGAAATAAAAAGTATTATTTTGTGATTACGACAAAACACCTAAAATCCTATACTATCGAAGCCCGTATTCCAAAGAGCAGCTGATTAGCCATTGATATTTCATCATTGATGACCTGCGATCATGTGGTGGTCCAGATGCAATTCTTTTTGCACCTTTGGCTGGGCGTGGGTGTACGAGTGAGGTTTTGCCCATGATCCTCGGCAGATTTAGTTCTATCACAACAAAGATTATCCGACCCGTATATCATAACTCATGAAAGATCAAGCAGAGCACTACTACAAGGAAGGTTTTGATTTTTTCAAAAAAAGTCAATATACCGAATCCCTCGCTTCGTGTGACAAGGCACTTGCCATCAGGCCGGACTACGCCGATGCCTGGAACGGTCGCGGAGTCGCGCTCGTTGAACTCGGTCGGCATGCGGAAGCGCTCGCCTCGTATAACAGGGCACTTGCCATCAGGCCGGACTACGCCGATGCCTGGAACAACCGCGGATGGGCTCTCGTTGAACTCGGACGGCATACCGAAGCAGTGGAATCATATGACAAAGGGCTCGCAATCAACCCGGATGATGCCAGTGCATGGTTCATCCGCGGAGCTGAGTTGGGTAATCTCGGACGGCATACCGAAGCCCTCGCGTCTTTTGATAAGGCGATTGCCATCAATCCGGATGATGCCTATACGTGGAACTTCCGAGGAGTCGCGCTGCATGAGCTCGGAAGGTATGCTGAAGCAGTCGGCTCGTATGACAGGGCACTTGCCATCAAATCGGATTACGCTGAGGTGAAACAGAATCGGAAACTGGCTCTTAAAAAACAAACATAAATTGGTTTGCTTATGTATGAATCCAAAGGTACACTGTTGTGATTTCATAAGCGACTGACGATCTTTTATCCGTACCTTTTTTATTTCTTTGCAATATCCAATAAACAGTCTTTGATTCGTCTAAGAACCAGATTATTTCTCCTTTTCCCGGTTTTTTAATTTCGTATTCAAAGCCCTTTATCTGATACGGCTTATGGTCGAATGTCAAAGGGCCTCGTGACAAGGATCGTAAAACAACTGAAAAGAATTGCAACCTTAAACGAGGTAGGGAGATCAGTCGATCTCCCGACCATGATAACAGGACCGGGGATTAGGCAGAGATGCGGGTGAGATGGTTAGTCCTGGAAAGAATCCGGAATTACTGACTTTATGGTAAGGTAAAAAGGTATAAATTCTCGAATGTGAACTTCATTCCATGTCAAAATTATTCGTCCTGGCTCTTCTGGCAGCATTCCTGATTCCTGCAGGAGTCTTCGCGGCCTCTTCGGATTCGCCCTTAAGTGCGATAAACACCACCGGAGGCACTTGCGTTCTGGGAACAGGAAATACGGTAACATGCGGGATGATGAATACCGGGGCGGACAGGTATTCCTGTGGCAATGGCAGTGCGTGTGATTGTGGTGACGACTGCTCCTCTGGCATGATGGGCGGAAACAAGGGACCTTCCGGTACTTCCAGTTGCGGCATGACGGGAGATAACCCGGGAATTTCCGGCACATCCAGTTGCGGTATGATGGGCAGTTCCTGGGGTCAGGCAACTGCAGGAGGGACTGGGAGATATGGCGGCTGGGCTGCTCTGGGATTGATCCTAGTCATTATCCTGATTATTATCTGGATTATTGTGGGTATCCTGCTCATCTTCAATTTGTACCGGAAATTATCCTCAAAGTAACAAAAAAGTAATTTTCTTTTTTTACATGCTATTCCGAATATTCTGGTCCTAAAACCAGCTCTCGAGGGTCTTCTGCCCGGCCTTTGCGCAGAAATTCTCCATCGCTTTCTCCACCCGCTCTTCGGAAAAATCGTACTCCCCGCAGAGCATTTTCTTAATGCCGGTAATATCAGGGTGGCCCCACGCGAGCGTGTAATCGTCCGTTACTTCCGGGTTCAGGAAGATATCCATAACCGGTGCGGGATCAAAATCCGGCAGTTTCTCATGAACCTTTGCCATAAACTCCCCCCGCTGCACTATCTTGAGTCCGGTCTTTGCACCGATACCTTCAACTCCCGGGTTGAAATCCGTACCGACGAGGATACCGATCTCTATCAGCTGCTCGCGGGTCAGTTTCAGCCCGTTGAGCACATCCGTAAGAATGAGCCGTTCAGGATTTACCGTAATCTGTCGTCCCCGGACCTTCCGCTTACCGCTGACAGTTAAGTTCCGGACAAGGTTGGGGGCGCCGAAGAGAAGCGTATCGTAGTCCTGTGACACCACGTACCGCGCCTCTCCTTTTCCCACCATGTATGCTGCCTGGGCTTCTCCTTCTCCCGGCGCCTGGATGGTCGGGAGGCCCATGAGACGGAGGAGTTCTTTTGATGTCTCGATGATGGTGGTGTCGACCCTTGACGACGACCGGGCCTGTTTGTAGGCCTCAGCCTCATCGCCCCGCTCAATCGCCTCTTTCCATTTCTCACCGGCTTCGTCCCGGATCTTCCGGCGCCCGTCAATGGTCTCCTTCTTGAGAGCTGCGGGTTTCCCATCAAAGACAAAGACCGGCTTTATCCCCTTCTCCATAAAATTCGAGACCCGGAACAGGATGCCGGAGAGGTGTGAAGTGACACGCCCCTGCCTGTCCATGAGGGGGGTCCCGTCAGGCTGCCGGATGATGGTCAGGAACTGGTAGAGTGCGTTGTTTGCGTCGATTGCCGCGACACCTGGTAGTGAATCCCACGTCACCGGAGTCTTGTAATCCGCTACAATATCCCGTATTGCGACGCCCATAGCGACTCACGAAGGTACAAAAAAAAATTAACGGTACGTACGTTTTGAATATTCCCCGACAACTTCATCCAGGTGGGTCATTGACATATCGAATTTTTCCGCCATCCGCCGGGAGATCTCCTCGAGATTGTTCCGTAAAATTCGTTCACGGAGCACAATACTTCTTTCCAGGTGGCGCATCTTGATCTGGAGTGAGAGGAAGAGTCCTCCGAGTGCAAGCATCATCAGACCCGCGGCAATTGCGATGGTAAGATCCTGCCAGAACCGGTTGATGAGGACGAGTGTGGAGACGATCATAACGATAGTGAGCAGGATATCGACCCAGTATTCACGAATGTCCATACTTTTAGATGATGAGAGCACAGTAATTAATCTAACTACTTACATGGAGATGCATTTTGGATATTAAACGAATAATTCCCTTCCTTGTGATGCCACTCCTGCTCCTTGCCGTGGAATTTGGGTCAATCATGATCTCACTTCCTGTGCAGGCAGCAGGAATCACTGCATTTGAAGATCCGACGTCACTGGCAAATCCGTTCATCTTTATTGTGATCCTGCTTGTTTTCACGGGCTTTTTACTGCTCCTGATAAAATTTCATTTAAAAAAGCTGATTGCTGTGGTCATAGGAATCTCTATCTTCCTCACGTTTGGGTATATCTTTGCCGCTCTCGTATCTGCGGTGATAGGTAGTACCGATCTTGCTTTGCTCGTCATACTCATACTCTCTGTACTTGCAACAGTTCTCCTGTATAAATACCCGGAATGGTATGTGATCGACTGTCTTGGTATCCTGATCGCTGCCGGCGTGGCATCAATATTCGGCGTTTCTCTCGAGATCCTTCCGGTTGTAATCCTTCTCACGCTGCTCGCGGTGTATGATGCAATCTCTGTTTATAAAACAAAACATATGATCACGCTTGCCGAAGGGGTGATCGATCTCAAAACCCCTATCCTTTTCGTTATCCCCAAGCGGCGCGACTACTCTTTTATCCGTGACGGGATCGGAAAACTGGACGATGGCGGCGAACGTGCAGCCTTCATCATCGGGATGGGGGATCTGATCATGCCCTCCATACTGGTCGTCTCTGCGAATGTCTTTTTAAAAGGATGGCGGGTTGCAGGAATTATCAACATTCCGGCACTGGGTGCCATCATCGGGTCACTTGCGGGTCTGAGTGTCCTGTTATACTTTGTCACTTCGGGAAAACCTCAGGCAGGACTACCGCCATTAAACGGTGGCACTATACTTGGGTTTCTTGCAGGATGGGCGCTGGTCGGTTTTTCGTAACTACGGGTTTGTGGGAAAGGAGGGCAGAGAGTACATCCTCAACTCCCTCTCCCGTTCCGGTTGACATCGGGAGGTAGCCATCAGCGATCTGCAGATCTGATTTGTTTGCAACAATCACAAGTGGTACATCGATCATCCCCTTCACTTCTTTCAGCAGGTTGAGCTGAACCTCCATCGGGTATCCGCAATGCTCCGACGGATCGAGAATGAAAAGGATGATATCAGCGACATTCATCATGGCCGAGAGTGCCTGTTTTTCAATGGCGTTTCGTTGTTCTGCCGGACGATCAAGAATACCCGGTGTATCGACAAACTGGATCCGTTCCCGTCCCATAATCCGGTGTCCGACAATGATGCCTTTTGTAGTGAACGGATAGGATGCTACCTGGGGAACTGCTGAGGAGACATGCCGGATGAATGAAGATTTACCTACGTTGGGGTATCCCGCAATGACTATCGTGCAAGCGTCCTCAACATGGGGGAGCTTTCGCAGGACATTTCGTACTTCGTTTAAGAATAGCAGGTCCTTATCTATCTGGTGCACCATTGAGGCAAGCCGGGCAACAGTTCTTTTACGTACCATGGTTGTATCATCGGATTTCCGGGACTGTACCGCGAGCTGATTCCCTACCATCTTTGTGTGTTTTGCCGCCCAGCCAACAGCACCCAGCGATTGCTTTATCCGGTCCATTCCAAAGAGGATATCAGCCATCTCCCGGTAAAAACGAGGGATCTGGTCAAATTCAGGGAACCCGCGTATGATATATACCAGCCGGTCGTGAACTGCTGCTCCAACAGCCCGCACAAACTCTTCATTGGCGCGATTTTTATTGGTTTTTTCTTTCATTTTCTTTGCCGCACGGCGGAAGCTCCTGTCAAGGATTTCATCTGCTGTCGGCACTGTAGGTATTTTTTCGAATTCCACAAATCTCCAACCTATTTATAGTATGGGAAGTTATACGGTTTATCGTTATGGACCTGTCCCTGATCCAAAAAGATATCCTCATCACGCTCATCACTCTTTACCAGCAGCACTCCCACTCCATCAAAGGCGAAGACATTGCTGAGGTGATCCAGCGGAATCCGGGGACTGTGCGAAACCAGATGCAGGCGCTCAAAACAATAGGGCTCGTTGATGGCGTACCCGGTCCTAAAGGGGGTTACATCCCGACCGCGCTTGCCTACAAGGAACTCAGCCTGAACGTCACTGAAGGTGACTATGATGTCAGTATCAGCAGGAACGGAGAAATTATTTCAGGAGCAACAGTTCAGGAAATTGATTTTACCACGCTTTGCCACCCGGATATCTGTCATGCAGAGATCAAACTTTTTGGCAGTGCCAAGCTCTTTGAAATCGGAGATCAGATCACGATCGGTCCGACTCCTGTCAATAAACTCCTGGTCCGCGGAGAAGTGTTCGGGAAAGACGAATCGAAACAGCTGCTCCTCCTTTCAACCACCGAAATGATCTCGCTTCCCAAACAACCGATAAAAACCTACATGAGCAGCCCGCTCAAGACATTAAAGGGTTCAGATACACTCCGTGATGCTCTGGTCCTTTTTAATAAGGATCATATCCACGGTGCCCCCATCATCAACGAGGGAAAACTCGCGGGGATCATTACCATGAGTGATATTGCACGAGCGGTTGAAAATAATCAGCCCTTAACGACAAAAGTATCTGCAGTCATGACTACCGATGTTGTTGAAGCTCCCTCAGATACCAAACTCTTTGAAGTGATCCGCAGGTTTAAGGAACTGGAGATCGGGCGACTGATTGTTGTCGAGAATGGCAATCCTGTGGGTATACTCACCCAGTCTGATATTATCAGGGTATTCCCCTCGTTATAAATCCAATATCTTTAGATATTATAAACTAAATTGAATGAAAGGATCGTGTATCATGACAGAATTATCCCAGGCAGCAGTTGAACGTGTCATAAAAAAAGCAGGTGCCAAACGTATAAGTACCGATGCCACAGAAACCCTCGCGGTTTTAATGGAAGAATATGGGGTATTTCTTGCAAAGGAAGCAAAAAAGATGTCAGATCATGCGGGAAGAAAGACGCTGCGGGGATCTGACATCCAGATGGCGGCTGAAATTTTTAAAATAACGTAAATGGATTATAAATAACAAAAAACACTCTTTTTCCGCGCCATTTTAGAACACTTTAAATATTTATACGCGTCATAATTTTTTTATGTCTCGTGTATTTGCCCGCAGCCTTTCAAGAAAAAAGATCATGAGCAATGATGGCAAGCTCATTGGAACCTTAAAAAATATCAGGGTTGATTTTGATTCCGGCCAGGTCCAGGCAATGATTGTCCACCCTGACCAGACGTTCGTAACGGAAGGATATACCATGGAAGACGATAAGCTCCTGGTAATACCGTTTGAATCGGTCAAAGATATCAAGGACTATATTGTTGTTGACCGCTTTCTTGCGCGAAAATAAGAGGAATATTTGGTAATTAATTCAACAAACCCATTTCCATATTCTTTTTCTGCAATAAATTCAGCAACTGCCTTTGTATCGGGATGGGCATTTGCCACGGTTACCCCGATACCAGCCTTCCTGAGCATCTGAATGTCGTTGACGGAGTCCCCGATAGCAAGAAAATCTGTGGGTAACAGGCCCATTTCCTCCGCGAGTGCTTCCAGTGCTGTTCCTTTATCTATGCCGGGCGACTGCAGATGAATCGCATAGCCGGTATCAATCACCTGAACCGGGTAGTTTATCAGAATTTTTTTCACTTCATCGGAAGGAACTGTCCGGGCAAATGCAAGATCGGAAAACCGGTACGTGGGGCTGAAGAGCACCAGTTCTTTCCCCTGATCCCGGTAATAAGCCTGAACGATTTCCAGTGCCTTCCTGCAGAGAGTCTGGTCTCCTTTGATATGGAGTGTGCCGGCAAACCCCACCCGGAATACCCCGCCATTCTCTGCAATGAAGGTTCCGTCGGTTCCTATCATCTTGCAGAGAGCGTCCATAAAACAGGAAGTATTCCCGCTTGCAAGGACGACTTCGACCCCCTCGTCAACGAGCGATCGTATTGCCTCGATTGCACCGGTGTTTATCCGGCGGGACGGATCAGTGATCGTCCCGTCAATATCAGTAAGGAGCGCCTTCAGCACGATTTGAGACCTGCCTCTTCTACCATAAACGGGGCTTCCCCCTCGGGAAGGTTGGGGCTGTCGACAAGGCGTGCAATACGTTTGCCGCCCTTGCTTTTGCGCAGGTAGAGCCGGAAGGTTGCCGTATGTCCGACAATGTTACCTCCTATCGGTTTCGTCGGGTCACCGAAGAAGACTGCCGGGTTGGACATTACCTGGTTTGTTACCAGTGCAACAGCATTATGCTCATCAATGAGCTTGAAGAGCTCGTGCATGTGCCGGTTCAGCTTCTGCTGGCGTGTTGCGAGTGTCCCCCGTCCTGCGTACTCAGCCCTGAAGTGAGCGGTGAGTGAATCAATGATGAAGAGTTTAACCGGACGCCCGCTGTCTTTCAGTTCCGCTGCAAGGTCACGTGAGTTATCCACAAGCAGCATCTGGTGATCTGAGGTATGTGCCCGGGCAATGTGGATATTATTTAAAAACTCCTGTGGGTCCGCATCATCTATCCCCAGTCCTTGCACCATCTGCTCGATGCGCTCAGGACGGAAGGTATTTTCGGTATCAATATAGATGGCACTTCCGTTAAGTCCCCCCTGATCTTCAGGAAGCTGAACATTAACTGCCATCTGGTGGACGATCTGACTCTTACCGGAGCCGAACTCACCATACATTTCGGTGATGGCCTGTGTCTCCAGACCCCCTCCCATCAGGGCATCGAGTTCGGGAACACGGAACGATAGTTTCCTGATGTCCTTTCGCTGTTCAAAGATGTCTTTTCCGGTCTTGAACCCGCCGATATCTGCGGCTTCCCGTGCAGCTTTGACAATCTTTTTTGCTACTGATTCGGATATCTCCGAGATCTCGGAAAGCTCTGCCGGTGATGCAGTCGCAATACTCTCTACTGAGAGGTATCCCGCTTCACGGAGTTTATCTGCGGTGCTCGGGCCTACGCCCGGTAAATCTTCAATCTCTAAAGCTTGTTCAGCCATTTCTTGCACATCTCCTATGGCACATCAAGATGTTAAACATGGACATATATGCTCTCGGACTGCGGAGGGTGAAAGTGAGGTCTATTTGTTCAGTTCTTCAATAAACCCATGGAGCTGTATCAGCAGGGTTTCCGGCTCGAGATCTACCGGTTGGGTGTATTCAGCGGTGATCCGATTGCCTGAAAGGATGCCGGTTACCTGCATCTCGCGCCCATGCGGGAGATTTCCGTCAATAAGATAGCGTTCGGTGCCATTATCGATAAAGGTACATCCCTGCCCGGTAATGATGGTGCCTTCAAAAACAATGGGGTGAGATTCTTCCCACGGCACCTGGAATGAACTCCCGCGCCCGACACCCAGCTCAATCCCCCCATAACGACCGGGTTTGGCAGTGGCATGGTAGACTTTAACAGTATCCCCGGGCAGGACCGGGATAAGTGCTTTATCGCCCCAGAGTACCACTTTTACTTCATCCTTGCCATCACTTACGACAATATTTCTTACCCAGGACACAGAACCGTTACGGGTTGTAAACGATCGCGGTTCTTTTACCTCTTTTACTTCACCCGTTATTGAATAGATTCCCTCTTCACTGACAGAACTGAGGGGTGCGAACGGGACGGTGATCACCAGATCAGTGACCACCACTGAACTTTTCTCATCAAGGCTGTAGGCTCTCCCGGGGCTGCGCCGGTCCGGTTTTGCACCGGTGATATGGAGGGAAGTACCCGGGAGAATATTTGCGAACAGGTCAGGTACCCATGCAATTACCCGGGCGGTTCCAGAAAAATCCCCAATAACAGTTTCTGTCATCTCACCGCTCGTACCGTCCTTGCGGCTGAAGGTCCGTGGTTCTTCGCGTGCTATCAGGATTACATCAAGATCCACTGGTTCGGTCGACAGGTTCTCAACAGCTGCCCCGTTTTCGGGCAGGGCACAGCTGATCTCGCAGCCTGCCTTGCGCAGGGCAAGTGCGTAAATCTCTGTGCTCTTTTCCGGGTGACGCCCGATGACCTCCAGCACATCCCCGATAGCGATATCAACAGCAGCCCCTGCTTTTTCATCCCACAGGACTACGCGTGTTGTTCCGGTTCCGTCACCAAGAAGCAGGGTAGCTACCCAGCCTTTCTCCCCGTCTTTCCGGTCAAATTCCTTTGGTTCGGTCTTGTCGATCACTTTTCCGAAAAAAGAAAAAAGGCTTGATTTACCTGCAAGTCCCCGGATCTTCACATGCTGACGGCCCAGTTCGCCGACTACGAGCATGGCCGCCGTCGGCTCATCAACAAGATCCCCGCACTCTTCGATCTTGGTCTCTACACGCCTTTCGAACTCCTCTTTTGAAATAAGGTCATCGACCAGCGCGTAGTGGAACAACACAGGCTTTTTTCGCCCCCTCACCGTTGCCAGGGCGGGTACTGCATGGTGGCAGTGATATCCCCGATGGTTTCGCCCCTGCGCATCAGTGATACCTGTGTCCCTTGTATCAGGAGCTCAGGACACCGGGGACGGCAATTATACTGCGAGGACATTGCAAACCCGTATGCACCGGTATCCAGTACTGCAATGATGTCCCCGGCAGTAACCTGCGGGAGTTTCCGGTCCGGTGCAAGAATATCGCCTGTCTCACAGATAGGGCCTGTCACGGTGTATTCTGTGGTCAGCGGGGCATCCGCTTTGTCTGCAACAATGACTTCGTGGTAGGCATCATACATTGCAGGACGGATGAGCAGGTTAAAACCGGCATCTACATTGGCAAATCTTTTATGCGCCGATTTTGTTGAGTTGACCCGTGTTAAGAGGACTGTCGAATCGGCAACGAGCGATCGCCCTGGCTCAACCCAGAGTTCCGGGGTAATCCCGCATGCTTCGACACCTGCTTTGAATATCGGGACCACTTTTGCTGCGTAATCCTCCGGTGTGGGAGCCGGGTCGGTGTCATGATGGTAGGGAATCCCCAGCCCTCCTCCCAGATCGATGAATTCAAGCCTGACACCCATATCTGTAAGTTCCTTTGCAATCCTGACCATCACTTCTGCAGCCCGGGCGAATGGCTCAACATCAAGGATCTGCGAGCCGATATGGCAGTGAATCCCGACCGGCTGGATATTTTTACACGACATGGCTTCCCGGTATGCAGTAGGGATCTCTTTATGGGGAATGCCGAATTTACTGGTTGCAAGACCAGTTGCGATCTTCGGGTGTGTCGGGACTTCGAGTGCCGGATTCACCCGGAACGCAATCTTTGCGGTTTTTCCCGCTGCTTTTGCCGATGCATCGAGCTGGTGGAGTTCGTCAAGCGAATCAACCGACACTTTCACACCCTTCCCGACTGCAAGTTTCAGGTCTCCGGGTGCTTTTGAACTGCCGTTGAAGAGGAGATTTTCTGCGGGTATTCCTGCATCGAGAGCGAGATCAAGTTCCCCGGATGAAAAGACATCAGCACCTGCACCCAGCCGGGCGAGAGCCCGAATGACTGCAAGGTTGCCATTGGCTTTTGCCGCAAAAAGAATCCTGACCTTTGGGTACCGGCCTGCGAGTGCTTTTTTGTAACACTCAAACTTCTCGCAGACACGGTCCTCGCTGGTTACGTAGAGGGGGGTCCCGTACTGGTGTGCAAGCGTAATGCAGTCATGCCCGTTGATATGCAGGTGACCGTTTTTTATCGTAAGGTGGGGGGGTAGTTTCACAGGTCAAGCCTCCGCATGCGTTCGACCGCCTCCTGTATTCGTGCAACAGACCGGGTAAGGGCAAACCTCACATAACCTTCCCCGCTTGAGCCAAAACCTATCCCAGGTGTTGCCACAATACCTGCTTCATTCAATAGTTTTGCGGAAAATGCCATGCAGTCCTGCACTGGCAGCCAGACATAGAACGTTGCACGGGGGGAGGGGACATCAAAGCCAAGATCCCGCAGCCCGGAAATAAGTACGTCCCGCCGCTCCTGGTAAATGGCGCAGGCTTCTTTTACGCAGTCCTGCGAGCCCCGGAGCGCTGTTATGGCGGCCTGCTGTACTGCATTGAAGACTCCAGAATCCACGTTGGTCTTGACCCGCCCAAGACCGGCAAGAATATCTGCGTTACCGACTGCCATACCAATCCGCCAGCCGGTCATATTGTAGGTCTTTGAGAGCGAGTGCATTTCAATGCCTGTTTCCCTTGCTCCTTTTGTCTCAAGATATGACGGTGCACGGTAGCCGTCAAAGGCCACTTCGGAGTACGCATTGTCCGAAACGATAACAACAGTGTGCTCCTGGGCAAAGTCAACTACCTCCCGGTAGAATCCTTCCGGAGCGACTGCAGCAGTGGGATTATTCGGGTAGTTGATGAACATAAGTTTCGCTGACTTTATGACCTTTTTTGGGATATCATCAAGCACCGGGACAAAAGAATTCTCTTTTGTGAGTGGCATCTCATGTACAATCCCCTCGGCAAAAAGGGTCCCGGTCCGGTAGACCGGATAGCCGGGGCTTGGAGCGAGAACATAGTCACCCGGATTTACAAAAGCTTCAGCAATATGGGCGATCCCATCCTTTGAACCCATGAGAGCGACCACTTCTTTTGCCGGATCAAGCGGAACGCCGAACCGTTTTTTGTACCAGTCTGCTACTGCCCCCCGGTATGCAGGCATACCGGAATAGGATGGATAGTGGTGGTTTTCCGGGTTCTTTGCCGCTTCACAGAGAGATGCAACGATGTGGTCCGGGGTGGGAAGGTCCGGGTCTCCAACGCCGAGATCGATGATATCAACACCTTTTCTTTGTTGTTCTGCTTTCATCTCATCAATCCGGGCAAAAAGATACGGAGGGAGATTACTCATGCGTGATGCGTACATAGGTAGTACCTGTAGGTGTCCGGATTTATTGTAATTACCGTTCCCGCACATACCTAAACATTTTTCCAGAGCCTGAGTGGTTATGCTTATTTATCAGGAATAAAAAAATGAGCCCTATGGAAAAAAAGGAGGAAATTATCAAAGTAAACCGGTTCTTCAGCCTGTATGATTACCCAAAATGGCTGACGGGAGTATACGCATGAACATGCAGAAGGATATCATAGTGGTTTTCTCTACCGCTCCCGCAGACAAATCTGCATTACTCGCAAGGATGCTCATCGAGAAACGTATTGTTGCGTGCGTCAATGTCATTCCCGTTCGTTCATACTATCGCTGGAAGGGCGAGTTCTGCGATGAAAAGGAACACCTGCTTATTGCAAAGACAATAAAGGAAAAAGCGGGAGAGGTTATTGCAGCAATAAAAGATCTCCATCCGTATGAAGTGCCGGAAATAATCGCACTTCCGGTTATTGACGGTTACCTGCCCTACCTGGAATGGGTAACTCAGGAGACGCAGGATGAACCCTGACCCCCTTGCGGCATCAAGGTCAGAATGGTGAAAAATCATAAAAAATCTCCCGCGTCGCATCAACTGATAAGAGAATTGCAGGTGCTGTGCAGCAGATATTACGCCGGTATGTTTCTCCCTCGGGGCAGTTTACGATAGACGCCACTCCGAAGGCGAATACCGGGTACAGGGAAACCACCATCCGGCACACTATGACAAAGCAAAAGTTATTCCCTGTGGCTGAAAAAAAGGAACTGTACAAATCGGCAGGAACTGGTAAATTTGGCAGGCGAACCACCAACCTCACTGGGATCGGCACTCCTCGTGCTCGGGTGCCCTCAGGTACCCGTACAGACAAGCATCGCATTGTACCTGATCAACCGGCTCAAAAAATCCGGATTTGTTCCGGTCGTAGCCGGAAATAAAGCTGCAAATACACTTCTTGTTATCGCGGACCCGGACCGGCACTACCTCGGAGAGGTTATGGATCTCGACCGTGCGGTAGCGATGATAACTGACAAGAAACGGGACTTTGACCGCTGCTTTGTGTTTATTCACAATGATGCCGGTATCAGCTATGCAGCGACCATGGGTGCGATCTCCAAAGCGAAGGTTTTCACGCTCGTGTATGGAGAACATTATGACGAGCTGGTAAAACAGATTGACTTTCCCTGCACAATAATTGCAGCCAAAGCCGTGCATAACCCCCTGCCCCTTAAAAAAGCACTGGATGAGGTGACTCCATGGGCTGCGTAGAATCGATGAACTATGAGATCCTTCTGCGGGATCAATCGTTTAAGGAATGCAGGGAATATGTCCGGCAGCATTTTAAAGAGTATATCGATGTCCAGCCGGGTTTTAAGGTCTTTGATGTCCACCTCATCGGTATTCCTCCGATTGCTATTGGGCTCGAGGGTGATTTTATTGTTTTCCCGTACACAAAACCCTGCCATGGAACATTTCTTCTCCGTATGGAGGATACTGCTGAAGCAGCACGTTTACGTACATTTAAGAAATAATTCTGAAGAAACCCATTGTCAGTAGAATCTTGAAGGATTGTGAATGCCCGGCAAAGGAAAAGTACTCCTGATGGATGATGAGCAGATCATCCTTGATGTGACAAGTGAAATACTGAAATTTCTCAATTATGATGTCATGTCTGCCAGGGACGGCTTGACTGCGATAGAGCTCTATAAAAAAGAGAAAGCCGCCGGATCTCCTTTTGATCTCGTCATCCTTGATCTCTCCGTTCCCACCGGGCTGGGAGGAAAAGAGACAATTGAACTGCTCAGGAACGTTGATCCTGCCGTAAAAGCTGTGGTATCAAGTGGCTACACCAACGATCCGGTTGTTCTGGATTTTTTACACTACGGTTTTTGTGAAAGACTTACCAAACCCTACAACATTCATGCAATGAAAAACCTTCTCGAGGATGTCATAAAAAAATAACGAGGAGAATGGAGCGGATTACCTGCCATTCTCAGGCAGCACTATTTGAATTATTTGCCCGTATCTTTTCAATCGCCTCATTCACTGCCCTGCGCACATAATCATCATCATCTGTTTGTAACCGTGTTAAGGGTTCAAGAGCCCTTTTGTCACCAATTTTACCGAGTGCATCGGCAGCACCCCAGCGAATATACCAGTCAGGATTTTTCAGTGAACCGATGAGAGAATCAACCGGAATACTGCTCCCCAGTTTTCCCAGCGCCCACAAAGCAGGTACCTGGACATAGGAATCAGATTCTTTCAATGCAGTTCCAAGGCACTTTGCCGCTCGTTTGTCGCCAATTTTACCGAGCGCGTCTGCAGCGCTCCAGCGGACATACCAGTCCTGATCATTCACCGACTGGATAAGAGGTTCAACAGCACGTGTGTCTTTAATTTCGCCCAGAGCCCATGCAGATCGGGTTCTCACCCACCAGTGTTTGTCCTTAAGTGCGAGGATCAGTGAGTCAACCGCGGGCATTCCAATCATTGAGAGGGTAAGTGCGCTGTGCCACTGAACATCACTGTCTCCTTCGCTGAGCAGGGACACCAGCTGGGGTATGGCCGGCTCCCCGATTTCTGCCAGTATACGGGTGGCATGCCAACGGACATCATAATCCTTTTCATGCATTGCCCTGATGAGCTGGGGTATGGCCTCCCTTCCGATCTTGCCCAACGCGAGTGCAGCCAGCCAGCGGACATCCTGATCCTGTTCCTTGAGTGCACGGATAAGGGGTTTTACTGCCGGCTCGCCAAGATCTCCGAGTGCCAGTGCTGCCCTCCAGCGGACGCCAAGGTTAAGATGACGGATCGCCTTGACCAGGCCATCCATGTCCATCCCACTTTCTGAATAAACAGTCGTGGAGTTCGTATTCAGATGTAAACTCTCCTTAGTCACGATAACTCCTCTTCACTCCTTGTAGTATCAGATACCGGGTCTCTCAACATCGGGGCAGAGAGTAATCAATCATCCCGAAACGTTCGAATAGTGCAGTGTATGAAAAAATACGATTCTCCCCTATATATACTATTGATTAAAGAGGCGTTCACTTTTCTATCCACCCGTAAAAATATGGCAAAAATGGGTTGATCGTATGAAAGATACCGGCATGCCAACATATTTACACCGGCAAAAATGTATCAGAACATACGGGAAAACCTCATGAACGACGTTTCTGTGCTGATCGGGGGGAAAGCTGGTGACGGTATCAATAGTGCAGGTGCATTGGTTGCCCAGCTGCTGAATCACCTCGGGTATGACATATACTTCTCCATTGACTACCCGTCCCTGATTCGGGGAGGGCATAACTTTGCGATCATACGGGGTTCAGACCATAGTATCGGAACCTGCTGGAATCCCATTGACTTTGTCCTTGCACTCAATAATGAGACAATCGAGCGGCACCGGGACAGGTATACCCCGGAAACTACTATCCTGTTCAATGCAGATCAGGTGAAATCTGCCGGTGTGGGTATCCCCGTTAATGCTATCCTGGCCGGAGAAAACGCCCCCGCAATCATGGGAAACTCGGCAATTATCGGGGGATTTGCAAAAGCAGCAGGGATTGAGTGGGATGTTGTGAAAACTGTATTTACTGCCTCTCTCCCCAAAGGCGTTGACCTCAACCTGAAGGTGGCAAAGAGGGCATATGATCAGGGAGAAAAAATACACCGGGTGAGCACAGGAACGAAACTACCACGCCCCCTTTTCACCGGGAACGAAGCGATCGGGATAGGTATGGTAAAAGGAGGACTTGAGGCGTATGTCTCATATCCCATGACACCGTCATCAACCCTCCTTCATTTCCTCGCCGAGTACCAGGAAAAATTCGGTATCACCGTCGTCCATCCCGAGAACGAGATTGCGGTAATTCTGATGGCGCTTGGGTTTGCCTATACCGGTAAACGCTCGGGAGTTGGCACCTCAGGAGGCGGGTTCTGCCTGATGACCGAAGGACTTTCCCTTGCCGGGATGGCAGAGCTCCCCCTTGTGCTTGTGGTATCCCAGCGGACCGGGCCATCAACCGGTCTTCCTACCTATACCGGCCAGTCTGATCTTCAGTTCGTCCTCCACGCCGGCCAGGGAGAGTACCCCCGGTTGATCGTAGCCCCGGGAGATGCGCAGCAGGCACTGTTCTGGTCAGAGATAGCCATGAATAGTGCATGGAAATTTCAGATTCCCGCATTCATTCTCGCTGATAAAACTCTCTCTGAGGGAACCTATAGTATCAATCCTTCCGTACTGTCGGATGTCCCAAGTGGGGACTCACCCGGATGGCCGGGAACGGTGCCCTACCTGCGGTATGCGGATGTGCCTTCAGGCATCTCACCGCTCGCCTTTCCAGGAATGAAAGATGCGGTGATCAAGGTGAACAGTTATGCGCATGATGAAGCAGGCATCACGAGCGAAGAGGCCGGGGTTGTTGAGCAGATGACCAGAAAACGGCTGCGCAAGTGGGAAAGACTGACAGCGGAAATGCAGGGATATCCCGGCGTTACCCTTTCGGGAAATCCTGAGGCTTCCACCGCTCTGCTCTGCTGGGGATCCACCAAAGGCGTTTGTAATGAAATTGCGTCATTGCTCGGGCTTCGGGTGATCCAGCCGATAATCCTCTCTCCATTCCCTGCGGTTCAGTTGAAAGACGCGATCACCGGAGTCACGAAACTGATTGCAGTCGAGGAGAATGCAACAGCTCAACTTGCAACGCTTGCAGAGCAGTATGGGATCGTTCCGGACAAAAGGATCCTGCGTTATGATGGACGGCCTTTTTCTCCTGATGACCTGCTCATAAAGATAAAGGAGGTGATCGTATGACGGGACGCCAGCTCATAACCAATGCACAGAATACATGGTGCCCGGGTTGCGGGAATTTTTCCATCCAGCATACCCTGAAAAATATTCTTGCGGAGATGGAGCAGGAAGGAAAGTCGCTTGACGATATAGTTCTGGTATCCGGCATCGGGTGTCATGCAAAAATGGCTGATTATCTCAACATCAATAGTTTTTACGCTCTTCATGGGCGGGCAATTCCGGTGGCAACCGGCATAAAACTTGGCAACCCCCGGCTCACCGTGATCTGCTGCTCGGGTGACGGGGACTCCTATGCAGAAGGGCTTGACCACCTGATCTTTGCTGCCAAACGCAATATTGATATCACGGTCATCATCCATAACAACCGTGTGTACGGACTTACAACAGGGCAGTATACACCCACCTCACCCCTTGGTTTCAAAGGAAAGTCAACCCCTTCAGGTACCGCGGAATATCCTTTCAATCCCCTCGAGCTCATGCTTGCAAGCGGGGCGACCTATGTCGCACGGGGATACACAAAGAAGATGGATCTGTTAAAGAAGCTGGTCATGGGTGGCATTGCACACAAAGGGTTTGCGTTTCTCGACGTGCTCCAGATCTGTGCCACCTTCTTTCCTGCTGCTGACTACTATTCCCCGCGGGTCTACGAACTATCCGATCATGACTCGACAAGCTTTGAATCCGCCTGTATAAAATCAAGGGAATGGGACTATAACAGCGACGCACGAATCGCTCTTGGTACGTTTTTTACCCGATCCCTCCCCTGTTTTGATGACAAAATGGCCGTACATGAGATTGAGGCAAAAGACCGAAAACAGGCTATCGAGGAGCTCCTTCGGATGAGGGCATGATGTATCACCCCCACAGGCATCCGATAGCGATTCATGGTGAAAATAACAAACCACTCTTATATTCAGCGGTACGTAATATCGGGTATCTTCCAATGAAAACTCCATGCAGACTACGGGAATTTCCCCTCAGGTGTCTTTAACGTGACCGGGATACAATCTCCCGCATTACGTTCAGCAACACTACGGTTGCTGGTGATTCCCTTTGCGATCTATGTGGCATGGCTGCTTGAGATCTTCCTGCTTGAAGGAAGCATGCACAATTTTGAGCGGTTTGACCCCTCCGGAATCTTCCTGTACACAATGATTGCATGCATTATTACCGGTATTGTTGCGCCCCTGCTCTATATTCGAAACACCTTTATTTCTGGCGCGGTCAACATGTTCCACATCGGATTCCGGTCATTACGATACACATTCTTCTCATGTGTCCTTACCGGCAGTATCGGTTACGGATCTGTCATCCTTTTCAATCCGTTCGGGACTGACCGGTTCGCGTTTTTAAACGCCTTTATTCTTCTTTTACCTAGTGCGATCGCATCGGTGATGATGTGCTGGGTTCTTATGGGGACTCACGTTCAGGCGTTTGTCCGTAGTGGAGGGGCAGTACTGTCTATTTCCGTCGGGATCATGGTAACTACGGTGCTGTTCGGCATGACGACGTTTGCATATTTTCCCGCTATCCTGCAGTTGGATGCGCTTATTTCATCGGTTATTATCGGGATTATTGCAGCATTTTTTTTCTTTGCCGTTCGCGAAGTTTATGCAACTATCATTGTCGTTGCGGTATGCAGCGTCTTTACCATGGCAGATCGTATCAACCCTTTTTACGTACAGAATGTTGTCCCGTATGTTTGGTTGAGTGGTGTCCTCGCAGTCAGTGCTTTGATGGGTATCCATCTGTATCTTTCACGAAATTATATGACCTTAAAAATACCCGTGACGTGAAGGAACAAATTTGTTTGAAGTTCTCTTATCCGATACCCTGATCCTGCTGGCAAAGGAAAGACAGGTCCCCTGGTTCGTGTCAGAACTGGCTTTTAATGCGGGATGATGAATGAAAAGCACATCATTTAGTTCCCAAAAAGCAAATTTTCCGATAAAAAATCTTATACAGTCCTGCGTTTAAGGATACCAGTATGATTAAAAAATATAGCTATGGTATCCTTCTTAGTCTTATCCTGGTTTCCGGAGTGTTAATTGCGGGGTGTTCGGATCAGGCTCCCGCTGGTACAACTACAGTACCAACAACTGCTGCAGGCAATGCAAAATACATAGCAGGAGATGTCATTGGAAAAACAGCCTCGACAACCGAAACAATGTTGTATGTCATTACAAGGTACGACATTTCGACCGATCAGTATACACGACAATTACTCTATAAAAATGCGAATGGATCCTGGGGGCATTTTATCAACAACAACACTGAAAAGGCTGAAAGAACCCTTGTTGAGAAAGTCTATCCGGTAAAAATATCTCACGTAAATATTGCTTCTATTCTGATTATCACCCCAACCGTTCCCCCAACAGTTACTAACACACTTTCCGGAAATGCACCCAGCATATCAGATATTTCACCAGCTACCGGAGGCACTAATACGACCGTGAGTGTAACCATCACCGGGGATAACTTCAGGAGTGGTGCAACGGTAAAGTTTATGCGAGCTGGATATCCGGCGATTTATGCAACCGCAGTGTCAGTACCTTCTGCGACCACAATTGACTGTGCTTTCAAACTCACCCGAGCGGAAAAAGGGAGTTATAACCTGGTTGTCACAAATCCTGACGGCCAGTCTGATACAAA
>Ga0326726_10000629_pt1 | contig 32315 bp, 22 predicted proteins | sample MHFenrmetagenome_2_FD_207603 | JGI IMG/M metagenome (GOLD analysis project Ga0326726, IMG submission 207603) | Lab enriched peat soil microbial communities from Michigan Hollow, Ithaca, NY, United States - MHF15MN | ecosystem: Environmental > Terrestrial > Soil > Wetlands > Peat | place: USA...
CGCCATCAGAGACAATGAGGGCCAAACGAGCGAGTACAAGAGCCGTTCAGAGGGCGGAATGTCCCGCTAATACCAAACTGGGACATTCGCGGCGGCGAGATGTCCGAGTCGTCACCCAAGGTGGAAATGCGGTCTTCCACGACGGTGAGTACCACCTGACCTCTGCGCAGTTGCGATCGCTGATCGACGTCGTCTCCTATCCCCGCGATCGAGCCATCGTGCAACTGCTTGCAGAGACGGGCATCCGGCGGGGCGAGTTAGCAGCTCTGGACGTAAACGATCTCTCAGTTGGCCAAGCCCTCCTGATCGTGCGACACGGAAAGGGCGACAAGATGCGGATGCTTCCGCTCACGCAAGTGCTTCGACGGCAACTGGAGTTGATGCGCGGCGTGAAGAGTTCAGGCCCACTCTTCACGTCACGGGCGGGCACGCGCCTCAGCGTCCGGCAGATCAACCGCATCGTGGCGGCGGCCGGAGAGCAAGCCGGGATCACCAACCCGAATCCACGTCACACCCAGATCACTTGCCACCTGCTTCGCCACAGCTTCGCCAGGCTCTGGAAGGACCACGGCGGCAGCGTGGAGACGCTCTCGAAGATCCTCGGCCACTCGTCAGTGAAGACCACGATGGACGTCTACGGCACTGAGAGTCTCGCCGACGTCCAACGCAATTATGCTTCGACCATCAAACGCATGACACGCAGTACGACTCGGCAGTTCAACAAACGGAGGTGACATGTTATCAGGAATCGGTTCGATCATTCGGCACTCTCGATCACTCGTTCTGGCGCTGGTACTCTCACTCTTCACAGTCAGTTGCGCCACCACATCCAGCTACACGACGCGGGCGTATTCGACCGTGCCACAGCCGGCGCTGACCTCGACCGACTATAGCGCCTGGCTGAACTACTACACCGACCAGCTCCAGACCTACGGCGAGAGGGTGGCCCTGCCCCCGGTCAATTATCCCGAAGAGGCCAAGAAAGCCTATGCCGACGCCAAGCTCACCTGGGACCAGCAAGTTTCCATTATCAAGAAATCCGAGCAGCGGCAGAACAACGAGACACTGCTCTACCTCGGGGCGGGCATCGGCACCACCCTTGTCCTGCTTCTGGCCTTGTAAGGGAGGTGCGGCATGAAACGGGCAAGACTCTTGCGAGCCGGGTTGGGAGCGGCAGCTGTCGCCGCCCTCGCTCTTCTCCTGGCCTGCGGCAAGGATAAAGGCACCAACAACTCCGGCGGCGGGGAGAAGCCGATCCGGGTCGAAGTGACGGTCTCGATCAATCTGGAGTCGGCAGTACTTCCACCCGGGGTCGATGTGGAGGCCGTCACGCCATTCGAGAGTGTAGGGTTGGACAGCGCCGGTTCGGGCCGCATCAACCTGAATAGCGGCTACTTCCAACTGGTGCAGGCGCTGACGGGTGACACTGTGCCACTGCTTCTGGCGATCGCGTCCCCGCCCAATGCCGGATCAGCGGTGGTGTTGTCGCAGCATTCAACGGCGGTCAGTCTGATCTACCTGGCCCCTTTCATCTGCCAAGCGGACACGGTCGCCGCCCGGCAGGTGCTCTCTTGGATTGACGAGTTACCGGAAACCTCGCAACTCACCTCGCTCATCGGCTGGCGCATTGCCGCCAATCCGAGCTATCTCCTCGCCGACGATCAACCTCTCATCGACTTGGTCAAGTCCGCTCAGGAGAAAATCCTGGGCCAGATTGGCGGAGTGGTGGGGGTGAAGGCCGGCAAGGTCTCGGCGGCTTCGGTGATCACCCCTCAAGGGGAGCAGGACGGGATCAGTTTGACCGAGCTGGCCGCGTCGGGGAATGTGGAGCGCTTCAAAGCCACCAATCAGCGGCGGCGCTGGCTCATCGCCGATCTCCCCGATGGCGTCCGTCACATTCCCTCGCGGGGCGGCATCACGAACATCTCTCGCTATTTGGCCCCGCCGTCAGTTGAGTTCGGCTTCGATGTCGACTCCCACGGCGAAACACCGGTGCAGTTCTGGGGACCGGGGCTCAAGGACTTGGGGGCCCTCTGGCCCACCTTCGATCCGACGGGTCGAAGCGAGCTTCTGAGCGCCACCACGCTCACGCTTCTGGGCGACGGTTTGGCTCCGATCTTGAGCACGATTTTGGGCGTCGGGCCGATCCCCGACAATCTGCTCCTCGATCTGGGGAATTGCCTCTTGAATGATCCGGGCTTTGCCGGGGGCACCCTGGCCGACTTCGAAGGCGTGGTGCACGGAGAGCCGTGGCACTGGGGCGCTCTGGCCCTGCGCACCACCAACTCGGTGGCCAAGTGTTTGATCAGTAATCCGCAGTGGGTGGTTGATGTGCTTGAGTATTTCGGCAACTCGGCGGTGAGCATCATCCTGAGGGGCGTAATCGTGCCGCTCAAGGTGGTCAAGCTCGCGGTCACGGCCGTGGATCTTGGGATTCTTCTCCACGATGTGGTCGAGAGTCGGCCTCTGACGGTCTTTACCCTGAGCGCCAAGGGCGACCAGACGCCTCCCGCCACCGTCTCTGACCTGCGGGTCGGCCAGGTCGGTCCCACATCGCTTCGGCTCTACTGGACCGCTCCCGGCGACAACGGCTCTGAGGGACAGGCCTCGGCCTACGATGTCTGCCGGTCGACCTCTCCGATCACCGGGGACAACTGGGCCTCGGCCACCGCTCTTGAGGGAGAACCTCTGCCGGCTCCGGCGGGCCGTCCCGAGAGTCTCTTGGTTCCGGGGCTCACGGGCAGCACCACCTACTACTTCGCCTTGAAGACGGCTGACGAAGTTCCCAACTGGTCGGATCTGTCCAACTTGGCGACTACGCAGACGGCCTCGAACCCCCAAGCCAACTGGAGCAAGTACTATCTCTGGCCGACTTCGGATCTTCGGGGCACGGATGCGGTACCGACGCCGGACTCCGGGTATCTGGCTGCCGGAACCCTCTCGTGGGACGGCTCCACTTATCTCGTGAAGACGGATGGGGCCGGGAACACGGTGTGGGAAAAGCACCTCGACGGGCTTGGGGTGTCCTCTTTGGCGATGCGGCCCGACGGCGGTTTCTTCATGGGCGGCGGCATCCCGAATTATGAATACTCGAGTCCGCCTCACTACGCCTTCATCGCCAGAGCCGAACCGAGCGGCCAGTTGGATGTGGTGCAGGGGCTCTGGTCCGGCGACGCGGGTTCTGCCGTCGTGGCCCTTGCCTCAGCCTCGGACGGTGGCTGTTACGCGCTCGGCTCCCACTCGGGCGCCGACCTCTTCGTGGCCAAGATCAATGCCTTGGGACAGGTGAGTTGGAATGTGTTGGTCGGTGGCGCGCAAACCGAGACCCCGGGTGGCATCGCCGCGACCTCGGATGGCGGATGCATCGTGACGGGATCGACGGAGTCTTTCATTCCCCCAGGCTACATCGGCAACAAGAATCTCTATCTCGTGAAATTCTCGGCCTCGGGTGCGCGCGAATGGGAGCGGGCGTACGTGAACTACGGCGTTGGCCGGGATGAAGAGGGTGAAGGCGTCCTGTCGCTTCCAGACGGCACCTACATCGTGGCCGGGTGGGACAACTCTTCGTTCGTCGATGACGAATACGGCCTCCACGCGACCCTTTGGAAGGTCGGCTCAAACGGCGATCTGGTGTGGCGCAAGGCGATCGGTCGCTTGAACGCCTATGCGCAAGGCGTCGCCTCCGCCCCGGATGGGAGATTGGTGCTCGCCGGAGGCGGCGAGGGCTACAATCTCGCCCTGATTGAAGCCACCGCGGATGGGGAACTGATCACCGATGTTTACGGATTCTCCAGCCCGAGCACGAGAATTCGCTCCACTTTGGACGGCGGCTTTGTGGTGGCCGGCAGTGCGTACAGTTACGCTCGCTACTACTGGAGCATGAACGTGAGGAAATTCGACCTGGCCTGGCTCGAAGGGTTCGGCGCGCCGTGATGCCAGGGGAAGCGCCACTCACAAGACAACCGGCAGCAAGGTGAGGCTTTGCTGCCGGTTGCACGGTGGGGCCTGCTCACACCGCGAAGGGACCTGCGACATCTGTGACCACCAACAAATACGGATCCAAACGTCATTCTGTCAAGGCGTCGAATGAGCTGCCAATTGTGAGCAGCAACATTCGCATGCGGAGGTTAGCTTTGCTCCTGCTCCTGGGAAGACCTCATGAAAGCGGCGATGGCCTCCTCAACCGCAGCTCTTGCCCGCGCGTATCGTTCTCGCGAGATAGGGATGATTTTGGCGGTGTGGGTTGAAACCGGGCGGGCACTTGCTACGGACCGAACAGTCACCATAGAAAAAGGACTTACCGGCGTGCCATCGACCATGAGTCGAATGCAGGCAGCATGGTTCTCAATCCTGAGAAGATCGTCTTTGGTGAAAGTGGGCTGGAATTCTTGTTCGAGAATCGTGGCGTCGTCAGCTCCGAGGCGAAAGCCCAAGACAGAACCGACGTTTCCAAAGATGGAATTGGCGACCTCTTGTGGCAATTGGGCCACGAATTGGTGGGCGAGAATCATCGACAGCCGATACTTCCGCGCCTCGCTCAAGATCGTCCCAAATGCCTGAGTCGTGAAGTTCTGGAACTCATCGACATAGAGATAGAAGTCACGCCGGGCCTCCTCTGCGATCTTGGCACGGGCCATGGCCGCCAATTGGAAGCGCGTGACCAACAGCGCTCCCAGGAGTGAAGAGTTGTCCTCTCCGATCTTGCCCTTGGCGAGATTCGCGACGAGGATCTTCCCGGAGTTCATCGCGGCACTGATGTCGAATCCACTTCTTGATTGGCCGACGATGTTGCGGATGACACCGGTCGATAGAAACTGTCCGACTTTGTTGAGAATCGGGCTGACGGCCTCCGCGCGGAACTGAGAGTTGTAGCTCGGGAATTCTCGGAGCCAGAAGTCTCGCACGACGGGATCACGGCAGCGGGCCACAATTCGCTCTCGAAAGTCTTCGTCGCTGAAAATGCGGCTCACTCCCAGCAAGGTGCTGCCCGGCACATCAAGCAGCGCCAGCACGGCGCTTCGTAAGAAGTGCTCAAGACGCGGACCCCAGGAGTCGGCCCAGAGCTTCTTGAGAACGCTCACGACGCCGGATGAAACGAGGACTCGCTGAGTTTGGAAGTCGGCGTGGCCAAGCTGGACGATGTCGAGGATGTTGAGACCGATCGGGTACTCGATATCAGACGGATCGAAATAGATCACGTCATTGATCCTTCTGGGTGGTACGAGGCCGAGAACGCGTTCGGCTAGGTCTCCGTGAGGATCGATCACTCCGACTCCTTCTCCCCTGGCAATGTCCTGCACGATCATCGCGAGCAATGTCGTGGACTTGCCGGTCCCAGTCTGCCCAAGCAAGTGCATGTGTTGCCGACGGTCGGCGCGCTTGATGCCGAAGAGGCGGCGGTCGCTGCGGAAGTTGACGCGACCGATGATGGTCAGATCGTCTGGTTTCGGATCGAACATGGAACAATTCTATCCTCTCCGGCCCCGGACTTGTGCATCCACAGGGTGGGCAGGTCCGAAATCCCCTCGACATTTTGGGATCTCTTGACGTACACACGATTGGTGTGTATACTGGAATCACAATGAGCGGAGATCGAAGCACAATGAACAAACGACTCAACATCACCTTACCGGAGCAGACGGTTCGGTTGATTGACCGCGCGGTGCCAAAGGGTAACCGCAGTCGCCTGATCGATGATGCAATCAGGCAATACCTGGCAACGGTCGGTCGGGCAGCCTTGAGGAAGAGACTCGAAGAGGGCTACCGACGGGGAGCCGCCCAAGACCTAGAAATTGCCGCCGAATGGTTCTCCGCTGATGATGAGACATGGCAGAGAGACCGAAAGTAACCTCCCCCCGGCGCGGCGAAGTCTGGCTGGTTGATCTCGACCCGACTCGGGGCGCGGAAATGCAGAAGACGCGCCCCGCTTTGATAATCCAAAACAACATAGGCAATCGAGCCAGCCCCCTGACCATCATCGCCCCTCTCTCCACCAAGTTTTCTCTTCCCCTCTACCCGGTTCAGGTCCGCGTCACGGCCAACGAAGGTGGCCTCACGGGAGACTCCGTGGTACTCCTCAACCAGATCCGCTCCATCGACAAGACTCGGCTCGTGAAGCGCCTGGGCCGACTCATGCCGACCACCATGCAGTCGGTCGATCTTGCCATCCGCATAAGCCTCGGTCTCACAGATATCTGATCCGCGCAACCCTGTTTGGATTGACCGAACACCTCGATCTGCTACGCTCTCCCTCAGAGGCCCGGGATGTGCCCGGCCTGTTATTTCACAATCTGACGAGGGAGGTTGCAAGTGGAAGAGCAAACAAAGAGGCGTCCGAAACACTGGATCAACTACAAGCGGCTCAAAGAAGACGCGCGGTTCGAGCCAGTGCTCGCCCACTACGGGCTTGTGCTCACAGCGCGCGGCTTCGAGCTGGTCGGCCACTGTCCGTTCCATGACGACAAAGAGCCGTCATTCGCCGTGAATCCGGAGAAGCGAGTCTTCAACTGCTTCGGATGTGATGCCAAGGGGAACGTGCTCGACTTCGTGATGCTGAAGGAAGGCGTCGGCGTTCGCAAAGCTGCGAAACTGGTGATGCAGTGGTGCGGCCTGAACGGCACGCGGGGCGAGGCGGATTCCAACGGAGCGGTGACGACATCTGATCCGAGTCCAGATGTAGTTAGTGATTCAACTGGGAGCGAGAGTGGGAATGCTCAGGCGGACGCGGCCACGTGTCGGCCTGCAGATGGACCGGAAACCGTCAACAAACCACTCAGCTTCGCGCTGAAGCTCGAATCTGAACACCCCTACTTCTCCGAGCGCGGGATTCTCCCCGGCACGGTGAGCTACTACGGTCTGGGATATTCAACACGCGGGATCATGAAGGGTCGGATCGCCATTCCCATTCATGATGAGAACGGTGATCTGGTTGCGTATGCGGGAAGGTGGGTCGGTACGGACGATTCGATCCCGGAAAGTGAGGGCAAGTACAAACTGCCTCCGAACTTCCAGAAGCAGGCAGTGCTGTACAATTTGCACCGGATCACAGCCGACGCGCAGGCACTCATCATCGTCGAAGGGTTCTTCTCGGTCTTCTGGCTTCGTCAATGTGGCTATCCGAATGTGGTGGCGCTCATGGGGTGCAGCCTGTCGGAGTTTCAGAAATCGCTGCTCTGCGAGCGATTCCAAAAGCGGTGGATCTTCCTGTTCCTCGACGGCGTCGAAGCCGGACGTGAAGCAACCAGGAAGATCACCGAAGAGCTCTCGCCGCACCTCTGGGTAAAAGTCATCGCATGCCCTGCTGGCAAGCAGCCCGACCAGCTCGCCCCGACTGAGATTCAATCCCTGTTATCCTGAATTTCCCAACAACTGAATCCAGCGCGCCCGCTCATCCGAGCGTGGGTAAGGAGTCATATCATGACAGAAGCTCAAGCCTTGTCCGTCAACAGCGGACAGATGAAGTTCGGCGTCGGCCACATCTACATCACAGCAAATGCCCTGCAGGTCCTCACCGAAGAGGATACCCGCGAAGCTTTGCGCCGGCACATGTCGGGTGACTGGGGGGACGTGGGTGCCGAAGACTGGCAATGGAACAATCAGGCGCTGGAACACGGCACTCGGCTACTCTCTTCCTACGAGTCAACCAAGGGGCAGAAATTCTGGGTCATCACAGAGGCAGATCGCTTGCAAACTACGATCCTGCTCCCGGAGGATTATTGAAATGCGAAAGCGTCGGGTTGACTGGGTGGATCGACGGTTGCGCCAAACAACAATTCTGGGGGAGAGTTCAGCCTTGGTCGCCAATGACATCATCGCGAACATGCCAGACGACAGTGCGTGTAGGCAAGTGACTTTGGTGATTGAAGTCGAGGGTGGTCACGTGTGGAACGTCTACTGCCGTCACCCTCCCGGGATGACAGTGATCCTCGTCGATCATGACGAGGCCGAACGAAACCCCGGTAAAGGAGCGCTGAAGATCGATGCCAGCCCTCTCTCAGCCATGGGAAACGAGTGCAAGGCGCTGATGCTCGATGCCGGACAGCGCCTGTCGCAAGAATCGTAAGGCTCTGTCAGACCGATGGAATCTTGAAGGGCAACAAACAAAGCCTGATGCTGATGCGTCAGGCTTTCTTCTTTACCTCCAAGCAACAAGTGCTACCGGAAGATCCCAGAATGGCGTCAACTTGCAATTGGTGAATGCGTTGCTATAATCTTCCAAATGGAAATCAGAGACTTGAAGTGCAGGGTCTGCGGCAAGGCAATCAATTCTTCGGAAGCCGTCACTTGCTTTCATCAAGACCTTCCGGACGGATCCCGGCTCATTACGGACTGCGTACACACCGCCTGTGAGGACAGTGTGCTCCGTTGCGCCGGGTGTGGGCGTGAATTGGGCGAAGACGAGCAGCGGCTGGCCGATGACGACGAACATGGCCACATGCGCTGTTGGCATCGCGAGTGTGCACCGAGCTTGTCCATCACAGAAGAGCAATCGCCATCGAAGGGCGGGCAGTAATCCTGTAGGCGGGTAGCAGGTGTGGTGCATTCGTGTCACATTTCATTCTTGTTTGAGGGGTTTCCTGTGGCAGTGGTGTCGGTCGTATTCGCGACCGGACATTGCTGTGTTGCAGTCGATGCAAAGGACCGGCAGGCGAGGCAGAAGTCGCTCAAACGAAGTGCAGGCGACACAGAGGCCGCTCTCAACAGAGAGCGGCTTTGTCCTGCCGCAGCCCAGGCACGTCTTGATTGGGATGTACTTCATGTTTCAAAATGGCCTCCCACTCCCGACCAGCATCCACCTTCGGAACGCCGACGGGATACACACTCAGGAATGGTCGGAGTGCATCTGCCCCGATCGGGATCAGCAGGGCCCCGTGTCCATAGGGCGCTGATGAAGGGCTTCCCACGGGACAGGGGAGGCTTGATAGTAATTATCATGCGACGACGATTATGAGCGAAATCAACAGCCGTGAGAGATTGCAACGGCCAACACTGCACCGCAAGGAGCTCTCAAGCCAGAGATGCAACGGTTGCGCTTCATCGCTGCGGTCTTGGCCGGGTCGATGTGGGAGTCACTCCAACACCAACTCCTCCCAGGCACACCTGGCAGAATTCCGTGGCTGGGTCACCATCTCGAAACGCCACGTCGATGAGATGTACAACGTCGAGAATGTCAGTCGCACCACTGCAATCCACGTCGGTCGTAAAACGAGGACAGAATGGGTCTGGGTCCGCAAGTGCGGCCCCATCTCTGAATGCTACGTTGATACAACGGACGACATCTAGAATGTTGGTCACGCTGTCACACTGAGGATCGGCGTCGCAATCGCACGCGCAGGGGGCAACCGAGAAATAAGAAATCTCACTCCAGGCACCTTCCCCGCACTGATTTGACGCTCTGACTCGCCAGAAGACAGTGCTCATGGGGACAAGGGAATCAAGTGGCAGAGTATCAGTCAACACATTCAGCATCTGATTTGGACTTGAGAAAGACTGATCGTCATCGGTTTCAACATTATAGGACTGGGCACCGTCGACCAGCTGCCATTCCAGGAAAAGTGGTTGAAGGACATCGCCCTCACCGTTCGTCGGCGAAAGCAGGATAGGCGACTCCAAGATACCCACCTGACGAAGAACACTCACGGTCTGATCTTGACCATTCACGACATAGATCAATCCACGTACTGGGTCGGAGATGATGTCTTGTAAACCGTTGCCAACTTTCAACGATTGCACAACTTCCTTGGAGTCTGGGTCGATCACGTCGACGTAAGGTGCACCATTTGCGACGAAGATCTTGCCGAACGCCGCAGTTACTTGGAATGGGCTATTCCCGACGGGGATAGAATACTGAACCGCATTGGTTGCGCAGTCGATCACATAAACTCGACCCACTGAGGAGTTGGTTGTTGCGACATAGAGCTTCTCTCCAAGCTTGGCAATTCCACTGGGCACAATTGGGTATCCAGGAATCGGCGCTCCTAACGGAATCGTGGAGAGAAATGTCCCGGATTGCGTGTTGAGAATATCAACGCCTCTCGTCGTTGATACGAACCCTTTGCCGGATGCAGAATCGATACACAGGAACACCGGAGTGGAACCAACCGTGACATTTCCAAGTGGATTGAGATCGGACGCAGAGAATACGAGTACTTTGTTGGGATCGCACGTTACAAAGACCTGGCCGTCCTGGAGGGCGAGATCGCGCGGGTTCGGGCCCAGTGAAACAGAATCAAACAGGGTTAGATCTTCTGCTTTCAGTCCGATGAGCCACCCCGATGCGCCGTTGTGCTGGACCGAAACATAGATGCTATCGGTTGAACTCGTCATCATAAAAGGTTGGATGTGCGAACCCAAGAACTGTAGAGAGAGCTCTGTTGATGTGGCGAAATCGGGAAGCTGGTATGATACAACGCTGCCAAAGGCTCTCGTCAGAATCAGCGAGTTCCCCCATACCACGCCCCAACGCGGAATTCCCGCAGCGCTGGGAATTGCTATAGTCGTGTCAACATACCAGTTGCCACAGACCAGCGGGCAGGTCGTGTCAGCGACGCCACGCACGGAATCAGAAAAGGCTGATTGCCCACAGGGGTTGACCGCAGCGACCATGTAGTCCGGATGATTGGGATCTGTATGAGAATCCCGGAATGATGTATCGGTGGACATTGTGAAATAGCCTGCTCTCCATATCCAGTAATAGGCCGCATTCCCCGATGAATGCCAAACCAAATCGACGTGGTCGCATCCTGGCGTAGCTGTGAGCCCGGTGGGAGTCGGAGGGGAGCCCTCAGCACATCCGCAGTCAATCGAAATGGCATTGGAATCAACTCCGCAAGCGTTTGCGGCAATCGCCGTAATCAAGCAGGGGCCCACGAAGTCATTCGGGGCAGTCCATACAGTCTGAGCGGCCGCGGGCGGGCTGAACGTCCCTCCACACGTTGAACGCCAATTCCATGAAGTGGGGTTATTTGCGGCGGTGGCCGAGAGGGTCACACCGGTGGAGCATACTCCGGCAAGTTGTCCAATGGCAACAGCCGACGGGGCTTGCTTGACCAGCACGTTGTGAACTGCAGGTTCACTTGTTCCGCAGCTGTTGGATGCGGTAACTGTAAATTGACATAGCCCCGCGAACCCTGCGGGGGCAGTCCAGTGAGTGATCTCGGAGGTGGGGTCAGTAAAGATCCCTCCGCATGAGGAAGTCCAGTTCCAAGAAGTGGCATCGTTGGAGTAAGCGTGGAAGATGAAGATATCGCTCTCCGGGCCACATAGTGAATCGGCCCCGGTGAACCCGGGCTGACCTGGGGGTGAGCAGGATTGATCAGTCACCTGAATGGTGAATAATCTTGTCTCTTCGAGACTGGAAGGCGTGTATTGGTAGCTGGCTTGCGTCCGCATGTCGATGTTCAGAGATCCGGGATTCAGAATGACGGTGTAACCAGCCGGCACCTGACCTATTTCCGGCCAACTCAAGGTCACGGGAGAAACAGCCGAGGGGAACTTTGATTTCACCGATGCGGTCCACGACTTCGCCTCCCCAGTGGCAAGAGGCGCTCTAAGATCTCGGTTGCGATCCGTGAAGTCGGAGCACCCGGGAGTAAAGAAGACTCGCATGCAGCCATCGGTACTAAGCGCGCATGCGAAGTCGAGGTCTAATTCCTCAAGAAGTGGGTCGCAGCCATCCGTGGCGGTTGAACCGACACCCAGGTATGACGAATTGTCGTATAGCGAACCGGCTTGGGCCCGAAACGAAAACTGCCAATCCAAGGCACTCTCAGTGGCGTCGGGCTGACGATTTGCTTCTGGCGATTCCTGAGCAGAATTCTGCGATGATCCATTCGGATAAAGCCAGAGCTTAAGACCGGACACGCGGGCGAATACAAATGCGGCGGCTCCGGCAGCCAAGGTACTGGAGACAGTGAAGTTATTGAGCGAAGCATCGTAGACGTACAAGTCCGGATAAATCCAGCCCGAATTCACGGCGGTGACAAGGGACACTCTGTTGCCGTTGTACTCGACTTCCGTGCGGGTCCAATTCGTTCCTGCCGTGAAGGGGCTCCCAAGAAGTGTGAATCCGTAGCAGATATCGAGCGGGAGCGCCCCGCCTTGCAGCGCGGGAGGCATACCTAACATGTTTATAGAAGCCGAGAGACCTGATTTCACGCCGATTACGTAGGCCTTGCCACCGCCGCTGAGACAGGAAGGAGTGCAGTTCAGTGTGTTTGTGCAGTCCCAACAGAGGACAAAGGCGGGATTACCGGCTATCACAGCGCTAGGTGCGCAGCTTCCGCAGGGCGCAGGATCCAATGGAAGTGAGGTGAAGTTGAGGCCGGGAGAATAGGACTTAGTGAATTGCTGACACGATGTCTCTCTTTTCAAGTAATCCTCAACGGACCAGCCTGAAGCACCGTTGTCCCAGTTGATTTTCCACCACCTCCAACACCTTCCAGAGCACGTTGAATACTGCGGAGTGCTAGCAATCGTGCCAACGGTACTCTGGCCAACAGTAGTGACGATTGCGCCACAAGCTGCCGATCGGACATTAAGATTCGCAATGCAAGATACTCGGTCGCCAACAATCAGATCTCTCGCGTTCACGATTTGAACACCGGTGTAGAAGTTATTGAGAATCCACAACCAATCGCGGCAGTCTCGCTTGGCGAACTCCTCGGCTCCACGTTGGCATAGGCCGATCCCATGTCCATACAGGTCGACGTATCGCCCTCCAACGAAAATGCCTTTACAGCACCAAGGATCATTCACGCTCGGATCGGAGCACTTCTTGTGGCCGCTGCACGGCTTGGAAAGCAAGTATGGCACTGAACCACTGTAGAAGTCGTTGCACCCAGTCGGTGGATTTCCAGAAGCGCAGCCATTCAAGCAAATACCTTGATCGTAGGACTGAGTGAAGTCCCCGTTGCATCGAGCGGAGTAAAGAGGATTGGTGAGTTGATTCTGATAACAGATGAGCACCTTGGAGGTGGCGCGAGATGCATTCCTGCTTACTCCGTTGATATCCCACTGACTGGTCCATGCCTGTCCACCCCGTGCATTTCCGTTGGCGAGGAACAATCGAAGCGCGACCGTTCTTGATGCTACCGACTGAGCCTTCAGCGCTTCATACGGGAAACCGTCGTCCCCATCAACTTCTGCTTGAATTACGCCTGTGACATACTCGTCCAGAGCCATTGTTATACCTGGAGGACTAACCCACACATAATCCGGTACATCTTCTGGACTGGGGCATGCGATGTTGGAAGTCATCAATTCCTCGACGGATTTGCCCGAGCCAAGCGTCGCGGATTCTGCCAGCTTCTGCTCTTCAGCCAATTGAGAAGAGTGATTGCGAATGCGTTCAACCTCCTCCTCACCGATGTTTAGGGGGGTGAGAGACATCAATACAGATGCACGGCCTCCTTCGTGGGGGATTACACAAACATCAGTTTTTGGTGAGAATCCAGGGGCGGTAACGACTGCCGCCAATATGCTGTATTCGGAAGCACCCGGAATCGCTACAGTGAAGTCGCCATTTGAATCGGAAACTGAGAATTGGCCCGTTGGCTTGGACTCCTCTAGGCGACCCAGAGCAATTGTGCCATCCTGCAGAGTATCCATGCTTCGCGAGAACACCTCGACTCTCGCAGATTGCACTCGGTCGTCCGTGAGAGCGTTGCGAATTGTGCCACTTAGAAGCACCCCCTGCGTCGCGGAATGCGCGGGTTCATTGGTGATTACTAGTAGAGGTACGAGCACCAAGAGGGGGGCAAAGTCCTTCAGTTGACGCATCTGCGACCTCCGATGTGAAACCCCGGATGGCGATTATGAGTCTCAATTATCTTTAGATTGCTCCAAGTTCTGCCTTTGGAGTTCTCGCCTCGCTCGGACCAGCTCCTGTTGCTCAGTTGTCAGTACAGAGGGAGACAACTCCATCTCAAGATTGGTCTTAAGGCCCAAACCTTGGAACTTCACAAATGTATCCGACAGGGATTGGTAACCTGATGCGTCGATTCGAACAAGGAGGATGTCGTTGTCAGCAACCGAGAAGTCTGAGAAGAACTGACCGTGCTCATCTGAGAGCCCATTGATGCCAAGTGAGTCGAGTTCGTCCACTCCGGCGAGAACTGACTTTCCGTCGGGCAGTAGCTTCCATCGGCGCCTATAGATGTGAACGTGGGCTCCTTTCAATGGCTTTTCAGATAGGATGTCCTTAACAAGAATCAAAATCGAGTGGCGACGACCGGCCGAAGTGCCGGATGCAGGAGCGTCTTGGGTGACAGTCTTGTCGATACTGTCCTTTGCCTTTCCGCTCATGGCAATCCAAGCAGTTATAATTGAGGCACTGATGACGATCAGCGCCACTGTTATGAACATCCAACGAGATGATTTTGCCATACCTACATCATAGAAAGCGCACAGCGCTTGTCAATGCCCGGAGAGTGGGAACTTCTGACCGCACATAGACAAGGTCGATGGCACCATGGGCTTCTATGTTGTGTTTGAAAGACTTGCGTTGACACGATTGAGGTTCTGGGGATGGACAGGTTTGTCTTAGTACGACTCTTGAGTTCAAGGCGGTAACGCGGATGTACGCTGTTGCTGGGCAGAACAGAACTGTCTCTGGTCTCAGGAAATTAAGTGGGGCAATGCAGTTAGGCTGTTGAGGTACCGACGAGAGTTGCTCAAGTGGTTGAACGCGAGCGCGTTAGGAGATGCGCCGGATGGGTGCTGGGGGAACGAGTTTACCAATGCTCCCTGAGGGGCTGGCCTTGGACTCGGACAAGCCCTTCTCCGATTGGTTGAACAGATTTGGTGGCCACACTAAGTACCTCAAGCACTTGGCCAAACTGGCGCAGGTCAATTTGAGAAGAATGAGCAAAGATGAGTGCCCCCCATCTGGCGGGATGGGACGAACTCCTGCCAACTTCTTCCGAATTTCGAGCCAACGCAGTCTGGTGAGCAACGCTCTTTGTCACCGTGATTACACGCACATTCTTGAGTCCCTCCGGAACCCGCTTCCACCAATGAAAATACCCCCAATAACGTTGCCGCATTCGCTCAAGCGAGACATTGCCGCGATCGATTTCGAGGAAGTGATGGAGCCGCCGGCGGTCGGGAGTTTCGATGACGAAGTAGGCGTCGGGCTGGAGGTACCTGCGCATACCAATTTCGAGCCGGTGCTTGCGGCGATTGTGGTGGCCGTCCCATACAAAGCGGATACCCCTCTCTTTGCACGCGAGGCGCATGCATACCATAAAAGTCGCGATTCCCAATTGGTGATCGAGGAATGGCCAGCCGATCTGCCGTTCGGGCGACTGAGTCCATTCCAGATCGGCGATGCGTAACGTCGGATCAAGATGTTGTAAGAGTGCGGCCCCTTTGCGCCCCACGGCGTAGACGACTTCCTCAGTGAGTGCCTTGAGCGGCCTTGCCGCAATCGGGCGCTCAAGATAAAAGTGCTGCCAGAGTAAGCGGCAACGTCTTGCCAGATTCTCCTCTGATCCGGCAAATAGCGCGTGAATGTGAGCCGGCTGCAAGAATCGGTGCATGAAAACGGCGCGGATGATCTCGATGTCGCGCTCCTGAAGTCGGAACGACGGGGGATCACGGCGGCGTTGCCACCATGATCGGAGTTGTGGTGTGGGAGTTTCGGTCGTCTGCATCGGGTGTCGATGCAGGCAGTCTATCACGTGTAAAGCCCGTCCCCTGAATCGACAGGATTGCATTAATGCCAGTCCGGGGAACAGACCGTGGCGGCGGGGCGTCAGCGTTCGAATCTGTGATTCGCAACGCGAACCGATAGGTTCACTGACGCGCCGGCCGCCTTCACCTTTTTCGTCTGGAGCCTGTCGTCAAGACACAGCGGAAGACCGGAGCCCGTCAGTGGCGGAGCCGACTCCCCGATGCTGACCATTCGGTCGCGCCAACGGGAGTCGGGAAAAAGGTGAAGGCGGGCGGTGCCGCCGGGTGCCAAAGCCCGTGATTGCTGCGTTCGCGGGCAATCCACCCCTGCGTGCCTGTGAAGGGGTAAACGCAGAGGTGTTTCGCTTGCGCGATAGCGCCGTATCGGCACCTTCGCACCGCCGCCACGGTCTGTTCCCCGAGGCAGTATGGGTTCTTGCTCGGGAGCATTATATTACCGCCAGAATTCTTCCGGAGCCTGTGTCCATGATCCCTTACGATGGTGAAGGCCGTGCGATTTATCCTCGTGTCTATCGCGTGTTGAAGGCTCATGGGGGCCTGCTGACACAATGCGGCTACGTGGAAGCCAAGAAGAAACCGAACCTGTTCTATCGGAACGCACCCGGGTGTGTGTTCTTCGCGGATATGCGTGGAACTGAAGATGTGAAAATCTGGGAGGACACGAGGCCACTCCACTCTGTCCTATTCTCAAAGTCTCTGCCGAAGTGGCAAATGAGACGGATCAGGAAGCAAGAACTCGAGATGCTCTTCGAAAGCGGGTGCCTGTGCCGACTTTCGTTCTATTTTCCTCACTCAGAGTCTGAATTTGAAGAGACCGGAGTCTTCTTAGATCAAGAATCCGGACTGTTTCTCTGGCCAGACGGATACTGCCGATATTGCGGCAAGGATTTCCGAGATGAGGGATGGTACTGCACAACTGAGTGCGAAAGAGCTGATGATTTCGCTTCGCTTCCGGCCTGCGCGGCATGTGGAGTTAAGGTCCCAAGACAACAGCAAATCAGGCATCACGTGAGTTACAACCCAGAGAAGGTTGTAATCGTGCACGCAAGCTGTCACCAGCGAATTCACCGCACGTCAGAGCATCCGGAACTGCAGCCATCCGCAGAAGACATCAGAGAGTATTACAGAAGGGTGAGGGCGACAGTCAGTTCTAATTCAGGTGGAGATGGACCTCCGATAATCTTGTGATGCAACTACCTCACTCTGGTTTCGACCCGACGGTCCACGACACATTGCCAGCACTTGGTGTGGATGCTATCCAAAACCGCCGCTCACTCTTGGAAGGGCGACGAAATACCAATTCGAACGGGCTGGCGGAGAGAGAAAGCCTAGTGAGGGCGCTGAAGGATCTTCTCCAAGACTCTCTTGTGTTTTTCGAGAGTGCGTCGGAGTCGCTTCTTAAATTCGTCATCCTCTTTGGAACGACTCGGCCGGTCCAACTCTCTTAGCATGCGTGGCGTCTTAGAGAGAACTCTTCTCATGATCTTTACAAGTGGTTCGTTATCCTCTGTCATCTTGGGGATGTTGATGGGTTGCCCAGACAGAATGACTCTGAGATGGGTCACGACATGGTAAGCCTATCAGAACCGTGCTCCGTGTCAAGTGTGCCTGAGATCGATTTGACAGGCTCTCAATCTTATGATAGGATCATCCCAAAAGGTCAGGTAGATACCCTTGCCCGAAAGGGCGGCCGGGAAACCGGCCCGTGCGACCGGGGGGTGTGATATAATCGTTTGAGGTGGGGAAACTCACCTGGCGCTTTGCAAAGCGTCATACGCCCGTACTCTCGGGTACGGAAACGACACAAGCCCGCTGGTCGCACGGCGGGTTTTGTGTCGAATGAACACCGCCAACACCACAAACAGAACGGTAGACGAGAGAATCATCCGGGAATTCAAGAACTGGGTGGGCTTTGCAGCCAGCGATTGTACTGCAGATTCCTACGCTGCAACCGTTGCTACCTATTGCGCCGGTCGACCACTAAAAGAAGTCTCACAGAAGGAGTTCTATGTCGATTTGCGCGAATCCCTGAGTGCGAGAAATGCCCGACTAGGCACCATCTCGCGACACACGTTCGCCTGGAAAAAGTTCGTCCAATTCCTCAATGAAGAGCATGGAGTGCCGATCTTTGATCTCTCGCGAATCCGCTGCAAGCATGCTCCGGCAACAAATCCGATTTACCTCGAATGCGAAGAGATTGCGGCAATCCGGCAGTTGCCGATTCGTTCCGAAATTGACCTCCGCAACAGAACACTCTTCGAGTTCCTGCTGGATACAGGATGCAGGATTTCTGAAGCGTTGATGGTCGACTTCGGTAAGATCGATGTGCGCAATCGCGAAGTTGCCGTGGAAGGAAAAGGCAACAAACGCCGAGTGGTTTTCCTGGGTGGCTCCCTGGAATGGATTGAGCGGTATCAAGCTCAGGGTCATCCCTTCTTTGCCAGCCAGTACAGCACTCGCCTGCAGCGTCAGAATGGAACGGTCGCGATCAGGGAACTCGGCGAAGCGGCTGGGCTGGCTAAGAGAATCACGCCGCACACTCTGCGGCACACATTCGTGACGTATCTCATTTGGGCTGGTGTGGATCCCCGCACGGTTCAGATGATGGCGGGACATGATGACATCGACACAACTTTGCGGTATTACTCGGCTGTGACACATGATCGGATGAGACAGTCGCACAAGCTCCTCGTGCGCGCCCTCGATGGTCGCGGGATTGAGCTACGTACCCCGGTCGCCGCCGGGTCACCAAGATAGGCCGCGAGTTATCCCCAATTGCCGTTTGACGTGCTCGGTGATAGGATTTGAGACAAGAAGGTGTTTCGAGAGGAATCACTCCGGGGGATGACAGAATCCCGCTTATGAATTGCCGATTTCCGGCAAGAGCCCCCAGAAATGGGGGCTTTTGTTTTGATCCCCTCGGGCGGGCCGTCACAGTGGCAACAAGCCGCAAACCATCTACATGACACGCATTCGTCACAAAATCAAGAAATCCGCCATGGCAGGCGTAAAGGTCGCTCTCTGCCTGATCATCCTCGATCTGGCCATACTTCTCGCCGGTCTAATGCAAATTGCCTCCGGTGATGGGTCTGGTCACTGGAACGCATTCTGGCGAATCCAACTCGAAGTGCTGATGTGGCTCTTCCGTTGACCGCCCATGTTCTACATCAGTGTTTCAAACGGTTTGCTCAAAGACGGCCACCGGCAGCGGATGGGTGAGTCGGTCTGGGAGTTCATGTGGCTCCTGGACCACATGACCCGGATCGACGGCAACGGCTACGGCTGGGTTCTGGGAGGCAAACCGATCAAGCTGGCCGAACTCGCGACGGACCTCGGGGTACACCGTTCGACCGTCAGTCGGAGTCTCTCCCGTTTGCAGGAAGAGGGGTATGTTGACGTAATCCATGCACCTTACGGCCTTGTGATCAGGGTGTGTAAAGCGCGCAAGGTCTTTGGGGACAGGGTGGGGAAAACACCTGCTGAAAACACCCAGAGGGTCGGCGCGGATGCAACGAGGTTCGGCGACGATGCGAAACCTAATATAAGACAATTCAAGGACAAGAATTCTTATAGCTGTAGCGGGAATCCCGATCAACATCAGCCACCGATGGGCGTCTAGAGAACAACAGCAACTGTCAGTGGGGAAATTGGACGGTTCTGCTAAGCCGCACGGCGCACGATTGGAGTACGAACTACGCCGAGCAATTCGAGCTTTTCAATTCGTTGGTATACCCCTTCGTCGATGAATCGACGGCATTGACACTGGTGGTAGTCGGAGCCACATCTTGAACACTTTGCCTTGATGATGTCCACCGCCAAAGCCGCTGTCGAAGCTCCAGACTCTAGCCAGCCGATCTCGGAACCGGTTCGACATTCTTTCCGAAATTTGATCCAGACGTCGTTCTTCTTCTCGTCATGGACTATTTCAAACAGTCTTGGATCGATGAAGTCACGGGTGATTCGGAAGAGTCCAGAAGGCTGTAGGTAGTTGTAGGAATACAATTCATCACTGGGGCGCGGCTCTGTCTCGAAGGAAGCCCGATATAGGCTGTCCGCCCATTCGTTGAGAGACGACGAATTCTCTGGGAATTCCGCATTCGGTAGCTCAAGTAAGTCTGGCAAACGGGATGCCAGTCCGACCAGTGACATTACGGCGAGGCGGTCATCGTAGGCGAGTCCGATACTGAGCGACAGGTAGACATCACCACGTCCGAGCGCACGCGCCCTGCAATACTCTGAGAACGCTCGACGTGCGGCAGCCAATTGCGCTCTGGCAGTTTGCCCTCGGTGTACGAAGAGTGGAAAGTTTACGACTGCATCCTCGAATGTGACATAATGGAATTCTCTCGGATGCGCAACTTCATGGCCGGCAATTTGAAGGGTCTTCACGATCTCCAGACAATCTTGCTCGATGATCGTTATTGGCCCTTCGTGGCCACCTACTCTGTCCAGTGCGTGAATTGAGATTCCCTCGCCGGGGAATTCAGAATTCACGTGATAAGAAATTGCAACCCGAAGGAACTTGTCTGCTTGGGGGAAGAAAGGAGCCGGCTTGGGGTTGTCTGAACCGACAGGGATCACAGTCTTAGTCTCTCGAACATTTTCCCGCCCCTCGAAGTACTCAGCGATCAAGCGATTGTCTCGGAAGTAGTGAACGAGGCAAGTTTTCCATTGAGCGACTTGAATCGAGCCGTAAATCCGCCAGAGTTTGAGATAAGCAGTCGCATGAGGGCTGCGTTTAAGGTCTGTCTGCCGTCTCCTCTCCATCTGAATCGGATCATAAGATCTGACCGCACCATCTACATGATCTGGATTGCAGTTGTCTCCTAAAGTTGCGTGAGAGTAGCGGCAATGGTAGATGTCCGACTCCCCCGATTCTGTCGGGCCATCTACAACTTCTTCACATTCGAATGACCGCTTACCAGAAAGATCGCCCCAACGGAATTCGGCTCGCGCGATGTTTGTAAGGATCTTGGATGAGTCACTGTTCGAATGCACCGTAACCCCGGGGTCGATTTTGGGCAGTGCATCATCGAACAAGGGTCCGCGCTGATACTGGAATTCGATTGGGCGGTGGTACTTCCCCGCGAGGCCAACCATGTCCGAATCAAGCCGAATCCTTATGTCATGCCCCTTGCTCGCCAACTCCATGAGATACTCGAGGATTGGCTCGTTCAACGAATTCTCACGGGAGCAAGACCTCCGAAAATACTGGTGCGCGAAGATGAGGAGTTTGTCGGCGCGGAAAACTCCTGGCGCGACAGGATCGAGCACGGTGAGCGGCACTAGTCCTTCGTGATCAGCGAGCCTGAAAACGCTCGAACAAAGAGATACTGCGATCCCTTCCTCGACGAACGCTGGGCAGCCGGGAAAGTGAAACTTCCCATTTCCAGTTGTGTGGCCCTTCACGACGCGGAGCAGTTCTTGCCTGAAAGGCGCAACATCACGAAGGCGCTGCTCGATCTCAGCGTTTCGGCAGGCTGCGGCGATCTCGGCAAATTCATCATCTGTCTCCGGAATACGGTACTGGCCTATGACTTGGGCAAGTCCAGGTTCAAGGAGGAGCGCGACTGTATTTGACCAGCCCGCTGGCCGAAGCAGGTTGTGACCGATGTGTGAAGGAGTTCCCTTGCGCCAGCTCTTATCGAGCATCGAAGCCAAGGCCGAGACCGTCAAGAGTCTCCGGTCACGGGTCAGTTCACTTGTAGCGAAGATCCCCTGATAGCGCTTCATGGCTGACCTCCGAATAACCAAAGGAAATTAAGTGCGTCGGCAGTCGTGGACAATCACATCTTGCGGCGCGCAAGCATTCAGAATGAGCACAAGCTGAAAGAACGGTTGCGCCAATTGAGCGAACGCTATAACTCCTTGTAACATAGAGTTTCACCCCTCCTGACCATACTCCCGGCCTTGTCGACGCTGTACACCAGAGCCCCGGCACGGCCTACGGGGGGCTGAGAGCGTCCAGCGCGATGTGGTAGCCAACGTGGCGTAATCCAGTCAGCGGCCAGTCACCAACTTTGCTCTTGACAGATAGGGCTCGGGCGTTATCTCGTTTTGAGTTGTCAGGCCCGATTCTAGAGGCAATCCGGCTCCCAGACGTCCGAACCCCGCCAGTCGGACCTCGAGGCAACGATGGCCGGGGAGCCGTCGATCGATGGTTCTACACCGCCCAGGCAAAACGTGCCAAGGGTATTGCTACGCAAGAGCGTGGATGGCCATCGATGCGGTGCCTCAGAGCATGCACCTAGTTGCTGCCTAGGAAAAGTCGGCTCATATCCGAAGATTAGACGCCGACCACTCTGAAATCCACTTGGAGGAGGGACTGTGCCGAACATGTGTGCGAAGTTAGCGTGGCGCTTCGTGGTAATTGTGGTCTTGGCACTCGACGTGCTCGCTCCAACTAGCGTTGTCGCAACCGGTGGTTCGGATGGTGCTGAAGGGACACCCGCACCTGCTTCGGTCATTGGCCTTCAGGCGGGAGCCGGGAGCGCGGGCAATACACCGGGCTCTGGAATAATCTCGGAGGACGTAAATCTGTACACAGGGGGCGTTTCGTTTGTACTGCCCTTGTTGACGGTTACAGGAAGAGCAAACCTCGATCTATCAGTTGCCTTGCAGTATTCATCACATGTCCAGCAGCCCGCCAGTGCGCCGAACTGGCAGGCACAAGCTTCCTGGGTTGGACTGGGTTGGTCGCTTACGTTCGGGAGCATAGTCGCCAATCACAACGGCACGCGGTTCTATTCTGACGACGACTACGCCTTGATAACAGAGGACGGGACCGCCCATCACCTCGTCCCGGCGTCACCGGCATCTAACACCTACTACCTTCAAGACTACAAATTCTGGAAGATCACTCGCCTCGTCGGAGTACTGAATGGTGATTCACTCGTTCGGGGTTGGGAAATTAAACGTGAAGACGGGACGGCCTTCGTATATGGCGACACCACGGACAACTCGTTCGGCCACACAATTGCGAATCGCAACGCGACCCGGTACCGCATCTGCTGGGGTGACTTCTCGGGCCTCGGCAGTGCGTTCGGAGGCGGGGTTGACTCAGTCTTCGCCTACCAATGGGACCTTGCTCGAGTAAGCACGGTAGCCCGCGGGCAGTCGATTGCGTTTTCTTACGACCAGGACACAGTCTACCTCAACAATGGTACTCAATCTTCGTCACGCCCATACACTCGCGCGTCATATTTGCGTCAAGTCACATTGCCCAATGGCCGATATGTGACGTTTTCAAGGCAGCTCAGAGGCGATACCGCTGCTCTTCATACCGATCGGATTTGGCAGAACCAGTACGAGCGGGAACGGCTGCAATATGTCCGGAGCTACACGAAGTCCGGCGAGTTAGTGCTCCAGGCGGCCTTGTCTTATTCGGAACAAGGGACCCCTTATTCGAAGTCTGTGCTGTCGAGCATTACGTTGTCGGACGGAGGGTCAAATTCCCTGCCTCCATATGATCTGACTTACCGTTCATCGGATCCAAATCTCCTTGCGCTCTCGTCGATAACCTATCCAAGCGGTGGGCGGGTCGCCTACGAATACAAGCAGTACTCTCAGAATCTTTCGGACTCGAACTTCTCCAAGCTCGATGTACAAGTTGGATACGGCGGGGGTGGTGACTACGCTGGAAATGCTTGGGGTGATGAGGACTTCTGGGCCGCTGGATTTTCCAATTTCACGACGAGCGCGCCGCCGTACGACTCACTGAACGGCGGGCGTCGGTTCTCGACCTTCAAGTGGAACGGGTACTGGCAACAGCGGCATTTCGATTGGCACATCAACGCGGACACGGCTGCTCTCGATGGAGATTACGTGGATGGGGATGCGTCCGGCAACACGTGCGCGTTTTTCAACGAACAAACGCGACAAGTCATAGCGCTCACGGAGGTAGGTGGTCAGTGGGACAGTACAGCTCTCATGACGCTGACGTCGTACCACCCGCTGACTGAGTTCGTCTGGGTGATGACAGGTCCCGATTATGTTGCGGCACTTGTGTCCAGTACGGATACCCTCTACCTGTGGAAACGAGACTTCTCCACGGGTACAGGTTGGGCAAACCCCTCGAAGGTGACGTTCGGGGGTGGCAGTTGGTACGCCCAGCACCGCGATTACGTCAACAAAGGAAAGACCCAAGGGTACGGCACGAATTCGACCCCGCTCATGAATGTCGCATATGCAGGGTACTTTTCCATCTTTGCGGAGAAGGCATCGGCGAATCGATACGCCAAGGCCGCACACTGGAATGGTTCCAATTGGGTTTGGATCGATGTGCCGTTTACTGGCTCGGGTGGTGGAAAGAACCGGCGTTGGGTTGCCGGAAAGGACTGGATGATTGTTGGAGAGGTCAATTCGTACATCTCCAATGGGACGCGCCTATATCGGTGCATGTGGAACCGGGGTGCCTGGGCTCTTGACAGCGTCGATGTGACAAGCAAGAAGCTCTGGGATCCTCACGCAGGGCCGGACTTCGCGGTATTTCGGTATCAAGCTCCCGGGACTACAGACGGCTCACTTTATGCCTGCAAGTGGACAGGATCTAGCTGGGCAACCCAGGACTTCGGCCTCCTGTGCGACTACGATTGTGTTGATTCCTTTTCTGTCGTCTCCCCACGATCGGATGGCTTTGTCGCCTCATTCCTACTTGATACTGCTGCGACCGGCAAGAAGCATGAGTTCGTCAAGGATTTTGAATGGAATGGGACTCAATGGATAATCGCCAAGACGTTCTTGGTGGACACGGGCTCGACATTCGATCAGAAGTTCTGCGTGGCATCGGGAATGAACGGTGCAGCGGTCTACAAGTGGCATGATACCAAGCTGTGGCTGTATCACAGAGGCGGGTCAGGCTGGGATGATTCCACCTATTTCAATCGAGCGCGGAAGATCGCGTCGGTGGGCGGCGGTGAGTCATACATGGCCGTGTCAGATTATGAAGATGGGGAAGCCGATGAAGGACGGTTCTACTTCCATGGTGGGACTACATGGAGTGATTCGGGAGTAACGGGCAACCAGGAACATCTTGGGATCTTCGTGCCGTCGCTGGCGGTCACTCAGACTTCCGAGGCCTATCAAGGGCCACAGAGAGACAACACCATCGGCGGTTGGAAGTGGCACGCAGGGGCGTTCCGGAAGAAGGCAAGTTTTTTCGCTCTCGACAAACGCAAGGTCTGTGATGGAATTCACATTTCGGGTTCCGACACAACATGGGATGTGACTTCCTATGAATACTGGGGGGGAGTGCTCGATGAGAGCTCGTCCTATCCCCGATTCCACAAGGTGACGACCCGTGGGCCCTTTCGAGGAGCTTCGCCCGAAAGCCATGACTACACGACGACATGGTTCTACAACGATGTTGACAACGCTGTTAACTCCGGTTTCCCGGACTTGGACACCGGCGAAGGATATCTCAAAGACGGTGTAGCCTACTACACCGTGAGTGGTAACGCCATTTCCGGAATAGATTCGAATTGGACTAGGGTAGAAGCCAGCGTCACTCACCCGAAGGCCGGGACATACTTCGTGCGCACCGATCGTGTTATTGTGCAGACCGACGGTGTGACGGATACCGTCGAGTATACCTACGAGACACAACAGCCGACCAAAGACAATGGACTTCCCCAATGTACGCGACGGTTCGGCAGCCGGCAGGGATCCGCTCAAAATGCGACGCGTAAGATTGTCTATGACAGCACCATCTTCGCTCAAGAAGCGAGTCCAGACTCCGCCGCTTTCAGAGATAGCAATGCCGTCGTGCTGCCCCTTGAAAGGCGCACAGGCGAGTTGGGTGGTGCGATGATGTCCAAGACGCGGACAGATTATTCCACTCCATCCGCGTACTGGGAGCAGTTTACGCCTACACGATCGTGGGTCTATAGGACGCTTGGATCAGATTCTATTCCAGTGAGCAACAATGCAACCACGTGGGACGGATACAACATCTACCAAGCGGCCGATGCTTATGGAGTCTGCACGACGACCCGTTATGGTCTAGACTCGACTCTCCCAGTCGCGGAGGCGAGCAACGCTCAAATGATGGAGTGTGCCTTTGGGAACTTCGAGCCATTGGATATGGATACCGCGAACCCGGACTGCTCAATGTATACAGAGCTGCCCGGTTTTTCCTATTGGGACTGGGTGACGGCATCGGACAGCGTATTCTCAGGTACACGCTCTGCACGGTTGCAGAACACCTCCGCGAATAGCACGAAGGAGGGTGCAAGGTGCTATATACCCGCAAGTGATTGCGGTGAATGGATAGATGCCGACAGTATCGTCTTCGAAGGATGGGTCAGGTACACAGGGCAGGTTGGCGCCCAAGAGTGCTATCTCCGAGGACACGTAGGGGGCGGAGGGAATTACTATGCCTACCATTCCGGCGGCGGAAACTGGGAGCACCTTCGTCTCGTTGTTCCAGGCACGCTCGGTTCCACATTCACACTCACGTTTTCACTCTACTCTCGCCCAAATCAGTCGGGACGGGGGGCTGCGTACTTCGACGATTTCAGGGTCTACCCATGGGGTTCATCCGTCAAGACCCGGGCATACGATCCCAAGACGATGAACGTGCTGGCTGAATCCGGGCCGGATAACGTCCCGACGAAATACCGCTACGATGAACTCGGTCGATTGTCAGGGCTGTACAACTACAAGGGCGAGATTCTCGAATCGCGAATGTACTCCTTTTCACGCTCCACACATCCTTCCGGCCCATTTGATCCCGCGGATAACTACACCAAGACAATACGATATCGCGGGAGCGCCGACGCAGACTCCACAGTGCTAATCACCTACTCGGACGGACTTGGTCGGGCAGTTCAGGCGCGGTCGCAGGAAACCACCACTGATTACGCGGTGTTGGCAACTTGCTATGACGCGAGGGGCAGAGCTGACACAACGTGGAAGCCCTACGTCGATGCCGGAGTCGCTTATTCGTCGGGTGCGAGGCAAGAATGCCTCGACTACTACGACGGAACTCCTGGTACCGATTGCCAGGGTTACCCCTACTCGGTGATGCGGTATTGGCCAGACGCCTTAGGTCGTGACAGCGCCGTGGGGGCACCGGGTCAGGATTTTCACCTTCAGTCAAACCACATCAAGCTCGTGAGCTATGGCTGGGCCGATGCTGACGAAGTCGATGGCTATGGAATTGCAAGAGAATTGCGGAAGACACTAGTAACGGACCAGAACGGACATGCTATCAAAACATACACTGACAAACTGGGATTCGTGGTCGCAGCCTACGCTGACTCTTCTGGAACACCGTTCAAGCACTCGTCAAATTATGATCTGCTTGGGCGGGTGACCAGTACGAAGGATCCTCGCTCTCTTTCATCAAGCTATTCCTATAATGACGCGGGAGCGCGGATTTCCGAGACCACACCTGACCAATCGCTTCGCAGGCAGTTGTACGACAAAATGGGGAGACTCCGTTTTGATCGGGACGCGGCCCTGAACGCCGACGGGAAATTCGTGTATTTCAAATATGACAACCTAGGACGACGAATCGAATGGGGACGGGTGAATGACACCCTTCTGTTTCGGCAGGATAGCGCGGACGTGGCTACATTTCCGCGCGTATCGGGGAGTTTCACAAAGGACTACAGCAATACATACGACAATGTCATCATGGGAGGCGGGCTCTCGGCACAGGGTCGGCTCGTCAAGACATCAGACCTCGGCAACCTGTATTTCCGAATCGCGAAATACGATGATTTCGGTCGAATCAAGACTGACTCTATTAGTCTGGGTAGCCTCGGGACTAAAGTCGTTCGCTACCAATACAACCGCGCCGGACAACTCACACAGGAAACATATCCGGACAATTCGACCTACGTCCAGTCGTTTGATCAGGCCGGGAGGCCGTTCGCGATCTCCGAGTCTGGCGTGGCACTCGCCGCATTTATTTACTGGCCGACAGCGTCTCTGAAGAGAGAGGCGCTACTCGGAGGTTCCCCAATCGACACAATCCAGGGTATCGATTACGACTACACGCCATGTGACTGGTTGGCTTCAGTGAATGGCGGAGTCACCAGCTCCGCATCAAAGGGCGACAGGTTCGCGATGCGGGCCAAATACACGGATGCAGACATAGGGGGCGTGCACAGTTATGACGGGAAGCCTGCAGTCATCACAGTGTACCGACAAGACTTGGGGGCTGCCGTTGATTCCGTGACATCATGGTTTGCATATGATCCGGTGAACAGACTCGTGCGTGACAGCATTTTCAAGAATGGAGACACACCTCACGCCGCTCGCGACCTGTACAATTACGACCGGAACGGAAATATCCTATCGGGCGGTCCGCTCACACAGCCGATCACCTATTGCTACCCTGCAAGCTCGAACGGGCTCTGCCGGTCGGGTGTATTGGCGGCGTGTACCTGCAACACGATGTACACATACGACTTGAACGGCAACATGCTCAAGCGAAATGGCTTCACGCAGACATTCGATTGGAGAAACCTCCTTTCAAGCACCACAATACCTCATGGGCAAAGCACCGACATGATGTGGTTTTTCTACGACCCGCTCCGGGAGAGAGTTGTGTCGATCTACAAGTGGTGGTTCTGCGATGAGTGCGGCACCCCTGAGTCACCAAGCGGGGGCGGTGCTGAAACTGAGGGTGCCGGTGGAGGAGATGCGGACTGCAATGTCCAACTCGGGCAGTGCAAGCAATGGGTTCAAGACACGACTTTCTTTGTGTTCGATCAGTTTGGAAGAGTTGTCGCCGAGTACTACAAGGGTGCGGTCCAGTGTGATTACTTCTATGGCCCGACTGGTGTACTGGCCATGAAGAACAACGGCGGTTCACGGTATTTCTACCTCGACGATCAGGTCGGTTCGACCCGCGAATTGCTCGGGGCAACAGGCTCGGAGACAGAGCACATACGGGCTTCGTATGATTACTACCCGTATGGGGGGAGCTACCAGGCGTCTGCCAGCACTGACGCACGAAACCGCTTCGGTTCGCATCGTTGGCATGGCGAAGGCGTCGGCGGAACTCCTTTGGGACTGTACTATTTTGGGGCTCGGTTCTATGACCCAGCAATCATGCGTTTCATCTCGCCTGACCCCGTGGGCCAATATGATTCACCCTACAGTTATGTGGGTGGTGAACCAGCGCGAATGGTAGACCCGGATGGCCAATTCGGGCTGCTGTCGTTGTTCTTTGTGGCCGTAGGGATGCTCAATTGGGCAAGTACAGGAAATACACTATATCTACTGCAAGGTGCCCTGATGGCAGCGAGCCTGGAGGGGATTGGACCCACAAAGAACTTGTTCGAAGGTAATCCCTTGGGAGGAGGTCTTCAAGGACCAACGCAGGTAAACGTGTTGCGTGAAGCAGCTTCGTTTGGAGCGCAATCTGCAATTCAGGATGCTGCATATCAGTTTGCTTTTACCGGGAATGTGTATGGTCGCCAGACGTTGGGGGTGGGGTTGACGGCTGGAGGTCTGCGCGCGATCTCCCTTGGCCCCGTGGGGCGCGCTTTGCACTGGGCGCGGGGGAAGCTCGTGGGGAAGCGTGACAATCGGGGGATCTGGGGCCGAAGAATCCGGGCAGGCATCGCATTCGGCGGATTCGCTGCTTTGGTCCGAGGTTGGGGACGAAAACACGGCGAAGAGTGGTCTGATATCAGACGAAAGGTAGGGGACCTTCCATTCTTTGGAAGATGGATAAGCCAAGCCAACGATCAGAGCAAGATATACCAATTTCGGAGGTATGTTGACTTGGACCATATGGGCTTTTCCATGGTAGGAGCCGGTTTACTAGATATCCTGGACGTTGGCGGACGAGCGGAGACACAGGTTCTCTCTCTTGGATTTCTGACGTTTGAGGCGATTGGGGAAGCAAGGTATGATGGTTATGTTATTCCATGGGAGTATGGTGATTTCGTTTCAGATTTGTACGGTGCGCAGACCTATAATCTCCTCTTTCGATAGGTAGCTGGCGTTAAGCCAGTACATTCTACTGGGGTTACCATGCGGACTTTGTGGTCGTCGCTGCTAATGCTCACCGTCGCTACCTACGCTGATGTATTGCAGGCAGCGAAGGTGCCCAATTTCAAGTTGGTCGCTGATCAACCTGCTAGCCCAACTGAAAGTACACAGGTGGGACAAGGAACCACGCCTCCCCGCAAGAACCTTTGGTACGAAGCCACGGCGAGATTGGGCTATGGCAGAACGGGTGACTTAACGACAGTCCGTGCTGTGCCAGGTGAGATACAGTATGACCTTGGCCGGAATGGATTTATTGCAGGCTTGGCAGGAGCGGTGTGTTGGCGGCAACTTCTGAGTCAGCTAACAATCGATTGGGCTGGCAAGGGAGCAGATCTCCCAAACTCTGCAGGTTACACAGCATTCGCGCAATGGGCGTGCACTCAATTGAAGTGCGGTTATCGGCTGGATGTCTTACCAGGGAGACTGGAGGCGGAGCCGTTGCTTGGATGGGGCTATCTGTACTCGTCAGCCGAGATTAAGCGTCGAGGAGATGGAACTGTATACAAATCAGAAAAGAGAAATCGTGGCTTGGTGTATGGAGGTATGGGGCAGTTGGGGTTGGGAGAATCGGCGTCGCTGCGTTCGGAGTTCACATATCAGAGAGGTGAGGTGATAGACTCTAGGTTGACGATTGAGCTACTACTCGGGTCGAAAGGCCGCTTATGGGCCAGATATCTTTCTGGAGAATCGTATGCGGGTGTAATCGGGTGGCTCGGTGCATGGCAGAGTGATGGCCGGAGGGATGGCTTGTTCTTCTTCGGCATCCTCGTTGTGGGTCCGCTAGATTAGCGCATTCTTGATCTAGCCGGTTCATGTTCAAGACTGAGGCTATGTGGTCACAGCACCCAACGGACTACCATTATACGCGACTTTTCAATCGGGCTTCTGGCATGTGTGAATAAACGAAGTAAACAAGCAACTGGACCGACCTCCCTGATTCGCATAGTCCCTTGTAGCAAGGACTTCCGCCCCTCAATGGTGTAGTCTCGGCGAGTACAGCCGATATACACCCAGTATACAGGTGCAGTGTACAGGCTTCGGGGTAGGGACTCGTGCAGGATTCAGCGGCCACTATTTTGGGATTTGTCTTTTGGGGAGCAGTGGCGGTTTGCGCCATCTTTTGGTGGTTCAGAAAGCAGGAACGGGCAAGAGCACTAGCAGAAGAACGTGCCAGAGAGAAGGCCGAAAGGGATCGTCTGGAAGGCTGCGGCGAGGTTGTCCGGTTCTTCGCCAACCAGTTGGGGTATGTTGCGCGGCAGGCCATCTCACGGGAAGAACTAGAGAAACGGATCGACGCCGGAGCGACCGCGGAAGACCTCAGCCAGGAAATCGCCGACCGGATATCGTCCGTCCCCGGGGTCAGCCTCGGCAGGCAGGAATTCGCCGATTTCGTGGTCCCCGTCAAGCTACCCGAATCGTACCGTGACCGGCATGTCTACGTGGTCGGGAAGTCGGGGTACGGCAAGAGCAACCTCCTCCGCAATCTCATCCTCCAGGACATGACCGCCGGTCACGGGGTCGGGGTCATCGCTCCGGAGCAGGAGACGATTGCCGAAGAAATCCTCCCCTTCATTCCGCAAAACCGGCTGGACGATGTGGTCTACTTCAACCCCGCCGATCAGGAACGGCCGGTTGTCTTCAATCCACTGGAACTGGACCATGAGGACAATCTCGACCTGCGGGTTGACGAGACCTTCACGATCCTGAACCGGGCTTTGGGAGACTGCGGTCCCCGTTCTGACCAGATACTCCGGCACAGCCTCTATGCGCTCACAGAACTCCCCGAAACCACCCTTTTCGACCTCTTCCCCCTCCTCGACCGTCGGGATGGGTCGATGCGAGAACGGGTCGTGGCCGAATCGTCGGATGAGCAGACGGTCAGTTTCTTCCGCGACATCTACCCCCAGATGCCGGTTGATGCCGCCCTGCCGGTCCTGAACCGGATCGGTGGACTGATTCGTCACAAACCGGTGCGGAATTGTCTCTGCGGTACCAGAAGCACACTCAACATCCGGGAAGCGGTGGATAGTGGCAAGATCCTGCTCTTCAATCTGTCGGACGGAATTCTCGGACCCCACGCCAGCCAGCTGCTCGGCCAGTTGATTATTTCCAAAATCCAGGTCGCGTTCATGGGCCGGGCCGACGCGCCGAAGAACCAGCGCCGGCGATTCTACCTCTACATCGACGAATTCCAGTCGTTCGTGGGTGTCGCGAGCGTCTCGTACGAACTCATCCTTTCTCGCGCCCGCAAGTACGGGCTGGGTTTGGTGCTGGCCCATCAGCAGACCGGACAGATCCCCCTTGAACTCCTGCGGGAAGTGTTGGGGAATGTCTCGACGCTCATCTCCTTCCAGGTGTCGCAGAGCGATGCGGCGAAACTGGCTAAGGAATTCGTGACCGAATTCGACGGCGAAGTGGTCCAGGCGGAGCCAGAGGAACTACTTCGCCTCCGCATCGGTGAGGCTCTCTGCCGGATCGGCGAAAACTCGTTTCCCCTCAAGACCGATCTCTTCGACCGGAACCCCGACCATGCCCTGGCGCGTCGGGTGATCGCATCATCGCGGGAACGGTATGGTGTGCAAGTCAAACCCTCGACACCGCATCGGGATCGA
>Ga0326726_10000630_pt1 | contig 32297 bp, 23 predicted proteins | sample MHFenrmetagenome_2_FD_207603 | JGI IMG/M metagenome (GOLD analysis project Ga0326726, IMG submission 207603) | Lab enriched peat soil microbial communities from Michigan Hollow, Ithaca, NY, United States - MHF15MN | ecosystem: Environmental > Terrestrial > Soil > Wetlands > Peat | place: USA...
GTCCTCGACCTGCACGGCGGCAGCATCTTCGTGCTCGTGAACGGCGCGTTGTCCGCGCGCCCGATCACGACCAAGGCGGGATCCTTTGCGGTGATCTCGCGCGGCTTTGCCGCGAGCACGATGCACGGCTTGCGCAGAACGATCGAGCTCGCGGCGGACTTCGCGCAGCGCCATCGGATGGATCTAGAGTTCTCCTATATCCCGACGACCTATCCATACCGCGGTGCGCTCGATTTCGAGACCGACGAGCTCCGACGACTGTTCGAGTTCGGGGCGCGCTGCGCGGAGAGCGGCAAGCTCTGGACACGCCTCGAGGCCGCCGTCGAAGAAGGGCGGAAGACTCTGACCGCACCGGTCTCGCCGCCGACATGTCCGGGTCCCATGGACATGCCGAGCTCGCGCTTCGCAGCGGCCGAAGAAGCAACTATTCCGACTGCTCGCCGGGCCATGGCGCGACCGTGAGCTCGCACCCGCCCGGTTGTACGCGGGTCGTGTATCTCGGCTACTACCTATTGTCTGGCGTCGTGGCGAGCGCGCACGGTGCGCTCATGATTCGGCGGTGCCGAAACGTGCACGCGTGAGCGAGCGTCGCAGACCGCGCCTGGGGCTCGCGCTCGGCAGCGGATCGGCGCGCGGCTGGGCACATATCGGCGTAATACGCGCGCTCGAGAGCGCCGGTCTGCGGCCCGATATCGTCGCGGGCACTTCGATCGGCGCGCTCGTCGGCGCGGCTTATGCGGCGGGCGAGCTCGATCGGCTCGAGCGCTGGGTGCTCGAGCTCGGTGTGGTCGACGTGATCGGTTTCATGGACCCGAGCCTCGGCGGCGGCGCGTTCAAGGGCGACCGCCTCATCGAGTTCTTCCGGCTCAACGCGTTGGATCGGCCGATCGAAACGCTCCCGCTCGCATTCGGCGCGGTCGCGACGTCGCTCAACACCGGCGCCGAAGTCTGGCTGCGCAGCGGCTCGATGCTCGCAGCGGTTCGCGCATCGATCGCGTTGCCGGGCATTTTCACGCCCGTGAGGCACGAAGGGGCGTTCCTCGTGGACGGCGGCCTCGTGAACCCGGTGCCCGTGTCGCTCGCGCGCGCGATGGGCGCGGACGTCGTCATTGCGGTCGATCTCGGCTCCGACATTCTCGGCCGTCGTTTCCGCACTGGAAAACGCGCCGCGACGCCGGCCAGCGGCGTGCAGAAGTGGATCCAGGATCTGCGCGAGAGTCTGGGCGCACCCGCGGACGGCGCGCCCGCCGAAGAGACTGCGACGCCGTCGCTTCCGGACGTCTTATCGGCATGTATGGACATCGTACAGGTGCGCATAGCAAGGAGCCGAATGGCGGGCGAGCCGCCCGAGCTCGTCGTGGCCCCGCGACTCGCGCGATTGCGCTTGTTCGATTTCCACCGTGCGCAGGAGGCGATCGAGGAAGGACGTCGAGCCGTCGAGCGAGTCGCACACAATCTCTCCGAGCTCGACGGCTCCTAGCCGGCGGTCGAGCGTGCGCGACGTGATGGCTGCTACGGCCGGCAGGAACGACGATCGCTCGAGCGCATTGACAGCTCGAGCGTCGCTTGCCGATCATGCGCGTCAGCACACGCAGCGCCGCGGCGCCGGAGGTCGGAAATGGCCGAGAAGATCACCGTCCACGATCCGCGGGGTTACCCGCCGAAGGTCGTCGGCAAGCGCCTCGCGAACCGTCTCCAGAGCGTCGACGGCAAGATCGTCTATCTCGTCGACTGCCTGTTCGACAGCTCCGACATCTTCATGGAGCAGCTCCGGCAGTGGTTTGCCGAGCACCTGCCGGCCGTCGTCACGCGCATCATCACGCCGCGCGAGAGCTGGGTCGACGACCCGGACATGCGCAAGAAGATCGCCGCGGAAGGCAACGCCGCCATCATCGGCGTCGGTCTCTGAAGCACCTGTTGCCCCACGGTCGTGGGGTTGGCTCTAGCACTAGAGCAACAAGGCGTGCCGACGGTCCCGGTCAGCACCCACGTGTTCGCTCGCCTCGCGAAAGCCACGTCGCTCGCGGCCGGCGTGCCGACGACGCGCAACGCGTTCGTCCCGCAGCCCGTCGTCGGCCGCACGGCGTCGGAGCTGCGAGCCTACATCGACGGCGTGGATCCGATCGCGAAACGGCCGTTCATGCAGGTGGTGCTCGAGGGTCTCACGAAGCCGCTCGACGACGAGGATCTGAAAGGCGCGACGTTCGAGCGTGAGACGCCGCGGCTCCTGCCGCCCGACACCGAGGACAACCTGCGCGAGCTCTTCATCGAGCAGCGGTGGACGGACTTCATGCCGATCATCCTGCCGACCGAGGAGCGCGTCGAAAAGATGCTGAAAGGCACGAAGCAGCCGCGCGACAAGATCATCGGCCGCATGCGGCCGACCGCGTTCCGCGAGGCGTGGGCGTTCGACGTCGAGAAGGTGGCGGTGAACGCCGTGATGGCCGGCGCGCGACCCGAATACTTGCCCGTGATCCTCGCGATGTCGGCGAGCGGCATCACCGCGCGCTCGAGTAGCACGACGTCGTGGGCGACGATCTCGGTCGTCAACGGTCCGATCCGCAACGAGATCGGCATGAACTCCGGCATCGGCGCGATGGGCCCGTACAACCACGCGAACACGACGATCGGCCGCGCGTATGGTCTGCTGAGTCAGAACGCGCAGGGCGGCTCGACTCCGGGCGAGACGTACATGGGCTCGCTCGGCAACAACTGGGCGTACAGCGCCTGCTTCGCGGAGAACGAGGAGCGGAGTCCGTGGTCGCCGTTCCACGTCGACGAGGGCTTCAAGCCGACCGACAGCACGGTCACGGTATTCTTCGGCGGCTGGTACACGCACTCGGGCTACGGGCCGCGCGCGAGCTGGAAGGAGAAGTTCATCCGGATGCTGCTCGCGACCGATCACTACAGCCCGCCGATCATCGTGATGGACCCGCTCGTCGCGCGCTCGTTCGTCGAGCTCGGCTTCACGAAGCAGTCGCTGATCGACTGGTGCGCCGAGAACGCGAAGCTGCCGGCGCGCCTCTACTGGGACGACCCGTGGATTACGACGCTGATCAAGCCGCACGCGGTGGCGGGCGTCGAGCCGTACGCGACCCGCATGAAAGCCGCGCCCGACGAGCTCATCAGCATCTTCACACCCGACGATCTGCGGATCGTCGTCACGGGCGGCGAGACGCAGGCCGCGTTCAAGATGATCAGCGGGCGCTATCTCGGCCGCGGACCGGGGACGGACAACAAGACGAAGCCGACCGTCGTCATCGATCACTGGCGCTGAGCGCGTATAGGTCAGGAAGCGAAGCTAGCGCGCCCGATCGCCTTTCACGTGGCTCCAAAACCGAGCGCGCATGCCTCGGTGTGCTCGGACACCTCCGCCCCTCGTGCTTGCTCGATCGCCTTGCCGAGCTCTCTGTGCAGTTGCACGTCCTGCCCGGAGCCCAAGTAGCGCGCTGCAATGGCCGTGACGCCCTCGAGCAGAGCGATGCGATGCTGCGCATAGAGCAGCGCGGCGGCGAGACCGTCGGGGTCCCGACCTTGCTCGACCGCCTGGGTCGCAAGCGCCACGGCGCGGAGGAAGTGCTCGCGCGTGATCCGCGCGCCGTGAGACGCCTCGGAGCGAACGCCGGTTCGCGCCGGCGTCGCGTCGAACATCGCGGCGATGATGTCGGTGGTCGTGAGGATGCCGACGAGGTGGCCCTTCGAATCCACAACGGGCAGAGAATGAATGCCGTGCGAGGCCATGAGCGCCGATGCGCGCTCGACCGTCTCGTGCTCCGCGATCGTGATCGCGGGTCGCGCGATCAAGGCTTGCACCTTCATTTTGTCGTTCAGGTACTTTTCGGCCGATGCGACGCCTCGCGGAATCATCGCACGCAACTTCAACAGATCGGCCGCGCTGAGCACTCCGACCACGCGCCGATCCTCCACGACCGGCAGGTGATGCACCGGATACTCGCGGAACAATCGCAGCACTTCGCCGGCCGGCTCGTCCGCGCCGATGCTGAGCACCGCTTCGGTCATTAGGCGATTGACGGGTTCGTGTTTGCGCATGACTTCTCCGACCGTTACGCGAATATGCTAGCCGCGGAGGGCCGCGCGCGCTGTGATCGACGTTGCAGTCGATGGCTGTTCGCCGCGTCATTTAGTCGCATGGCTTGGCCATTTGTTTGTTGATCTCATCCACGAGGGATCTAGACGCGGACGCGCTCAGCGGCATCGAAGCGGTGAATCTATTGCACCAAAAGCTCTTCGCCGACGCGTCCCGATTCAGGAAGTCGACCCACATCCCGAGCTGGTCATTCGGCCGCACACAATTGTCGATCTTTCCGTAGGATCCCCAGGTATGTAGGCGTTTGTTAGCTATCCATTAACGCCGTGTTTACGCGGCCGTCGCGAAATTGCATGCCCTCGATCGCCATGTCGTAGTCCATGCGCTCGCCGTGCCATTTGCACCGGCTCGCCTGAGCGTCTATAGACATGCCAGGGTTCAATCGCTCCACATGAAAGCGCAGCGCGTCTTCGAACGACGTCAACTGCAGCGTGCCGTCCCGTACGCGATGCTCGGGAGCGTGGGCGCTTCCGCTGAAGCGCCCCGCCTCCGATGCGGTGCACGGGCTGCGGCCGCACTCCGGAATACGCCGGCCGTCCGGCCTCGTGAACACGAAGAGCCCATCATCGGTGGTCGCGATTCCGAAGCCGCCCTCGTGCACGAGCTTGTGGTGGAAGCCGCAGAGCGAGACGAGGTTCGACAGCTTCGTCTCCCCGCCGTCGGCCCAGTGCTTCACGTGGTGGCCCTCCGTGAAGCGCGTGCGGTCGCAGCCCGGGAAGCGGCAGCCGCCGTCGCGGGAGCGCAGCGCGCGCTTCAGCGGAAGCGGGATGCTCCGAGTCTTACGGCCGACATCCAGCGGCTCGCCGTGCGCGCCTTCCACGATGCGGACGATCGTGCCGTCGCAGCCGAGCCGGCGAACCGTGTCGAGCGCGAGCGCGGGGCCATCGTCGAGCTCGCAGCGGTGCGGCTCCGCGTCGCTCGCTGCGACCGGCTCCGCGAGCACGGCCTGATCGACGTGCACGACGACTTGGCAGCAGTCGGCGCTCGACGTCGCTTCGATCTCGTCCGAAGTCGTCGCGAGGAACGTCTCGACGATCAGCTTGAGCGCGTCCGCCCGCCGCGCGCCATATGAGCGCTCCTTCTCGTTGATCGCCCACGTCCCGGCTGCCAGCTCCGCTTGCGATCGTGCGATGGCGTCCGTTTGCGCGCTCGCACGCTCATTCTCTTGCGAGCGCTCGCGCACGATGTCGCCCGCGATTTCGAGTGCTTTCCGCACGAGCGCGCCGACGTCCGGGGGCAGCCGCGCGTGCAGCACGAACGTGTCGTTGATGTCGTAGAACCAATGTACTTGCCGGTTGATCTGCTGCGCGTGCGCAAGCGCGCCCGCATCGCGGGCCTGCGTCCAGCGGTACTTTTTCACGAGATTCTCGACGTGCGTGGCCGTGCCGTGGCGGCCGATGCTCACGAGCACGGACTCGTTCGCTGGCGTCGCGACGCGCGTCATCGCGCGAACCTTGGAATACGAGAACTCGCCGCTCGCGAATGCGGCGCTGATGTCGGGCAGCGACTCGAGCGCCCGCGCGACGCGGACCTTTTCGCGTGCGGCGACCTTGCCGATGCCGCATTGCCAGTTGAGCCACTGCGCGGTGCTCACGAGGCCGAGCCGCGCGTACGCTTCGCTGCGGTCGAACTCCGCGACGAGCAGCAGGAAGCGATAGGTCGCGGCGTTGAGGTGGCCCCAGAGCTCAGTGATCTGGGATTCGAGGCGGTCGAGGGCGGCGTGGCTCGTCGTGCGGGGCGGAGCGGTCGTCGCCGGAAGAGCAGAGCAAGAGCCGTCCATGGGGTCCACCTATGAGCTGGTTGGATGTCCAGTATATTGCCGAAAGAAGGCAAAGGTTTCAACAGGTTAGAGAGGCAGGAGAGGTACTATTTCTTGTGCGAGCATTGGGGTCAGAATGTGGTCTCCAGTGCGCTCGATTTCTCTCCCCGCTCCCGGCTCCGGAACGTGGCGCTCCCCATCAGACTTATCTTGATGCTTGCTGCCGAGCTAACTGCAGCGCTGCGCTGATGGCATCAGCGGCGGGTACTGGTACGTTGGGTTGAACTCCGGAACCCTCCCAATTGCCCCCGGTAATCGGATTTACTGCCTCCGCATACGGTAGGTTCATCCCAAAACGCGCGTCGATACGCTCTGGTCTGGCGGTGTGGGCACCCCCTCTAGTCGTCTCGCCAACCACCGTCGCTCGCTTTAATGCCTGAAGATCGTAGGCGAACCACTCCGCCGCGGAAAACGTCTTTGAAGACGTAAGAACATAGACCGGTGTGGCTGCGAAACTAAGACCAGAGACGTGCTCCGCGACGTGCAGTTGCTGGACGGCCGCGGGTTCGCGCGAACGAATTGCGCTCAGCTGCACCGACTCATCGAACAACTGGCCGAGGATGAACGTGACCATACCCGCGTGGCCCCCAACGGCATCGCGCAAGTCGAAAACCAAGCCCTTGACGCCCACCAAAGACGTCAATACTTCGAGGGCTTTCGGCCTGCACATATTCGGATCGACGAACAGGTCGATCTTGACGTAGCCGATCTCCCCCGGCAGCGTTTCCGATCGTTCGAACCCGCAGTTCGCCTGGCTTGTTGAGCGTGGGTCAACATATGGGCTACGCACCGGAGGGCCGTCGGCTATTGGGCTGAAGCTGACGACAAGATGCTTGTCGTTGCTGATTTTCTGGAGATCCTCAGTCAGCCGGTTCGCGAACACCCAACCGTTGGTCACGTCGTCGTAGTCGCCGTCACGTTGATGCCGCGCGAGTGCATCCGCCATCGTTTCGGCCGGTTGCGCTAGTACGTAGGACCGCCTCAGCTTGTCTGCTACGGCCTCGATCACGTGCGAGCGTGTAGCGGCGTCGATGTCGTAGCCTATGACTGTCGCCCCGGCACGAATGGGTGTCCATGGCAAGGAAAGGACGACACGAGCAGGCTCCGCATCTTCGACTCTCAACATGCCTAGCAGCTGGAGTCTGTTCGCAGTCTCGACGATGAATTGGAGTCCAAGACGGTCGCTCTTCACGATTCGTACAAGCGTCAGCCGGCCCAGTTGATCCATCGTTCGCATGACGTCGTCCGGGGATTCGCCGCGGCCGTACTGTGCGGCGTACTTCGCGATGACGTCGCGATCTCGGCTGTTCAACGCATCGAGCATCGCAGAGAAGTTACGACCAACCGGAGTATCGGGAATCGTCACCTGACTCCATGCGCTGGGGCTAATGACCAGCAGGAGCGCGAGGATGCTCGGCAAATTCATTTCACATCTCCCCCGATGGAATCCGAGAGGGCGCCGAGAGAAACGGCTTCGAGCTGTCGCACTAAGCAACTCCCAAAAAAGGTAACACTTCTAGGACGACTTGCGGATGCTTGGCGCCCCTACGAACCCGTGCAAGGGGCTGTGACGCCACCTCTCCCGGCATGGTTTTTTATCGGATATGTCTATACCCCACGAAGGGGATGACGGCAGCGCCGGATTCAAGTATTCCGTTGTGGCACTACCAAGGAAACCGGATTAGCGTGTGCCGATGGCCGACGATGCCCGTTTGGCGGACGCTCTTCTAGCAGCCGGCACAGCGGCCCTCTTGTTCGTCGGTGTCTTCTATGGGGCCTATCGTGTCGTGATATGGGCTCGGCGACGATCGAAACGCGCCTATGTCATTGGTGCCGCTCTAGCTCCGTTCATCGCGATGGGAAACGTCGTCGATCCGGACTTTCGCATCGTGCAAGAAGCGAAGCAGCTCAAAATGCGCGAAGAAGATGAGCCGGGAGATCCTCCCAATCCCGCCGACCGGAGCATCGCGTCCCAAGAGATTCAAGTGACGACTGGCGATCTACAGAACGGTCGATCGGAAACGGAGGTCGCTGTGGCCACAAAGTCCCGTGTTTGGCGTCCGGTCTTGGCCCGCGCGATTGCGTTTGTGCTGGGCCTCATGGCACTGACCACGTTGGTCGTGGAATCGACGATCTTGTTATCAGCTTACTCTGGCCGGGCAGGACGTGAGATTCGCGAGTCGTTCTCCGCGTTCGAGTGGATCTCGATGTACGTCATGTCGGCGGTTTTGTTAGCGTCCATGTTCCTACTATTTCGCTTGAGAAAATCTTCGGTGTGGCTGTTTGGCGGATATGTAGGTCTGGGCGTGCTGCTATCACTGGGCCACTATCTGCTGCTGGGGCCCAATCCATACTTGGACCTGCGCGTAACGTTCGTCAGCGTTCCGGTGGCGCTCGCAGTGCTCGCATACATGCGTCGGTTGAGCAAGCAAGCAAAGCTGGTCTGAGGACGACCTGGGCGCGCCGCCGCAAGAAGCGCCCTAGAGAAGTTGTCGCGCAGGGACCCGCGGCCTATTCTCCCGCACTCTTATGAACACGCCCGCGGTTCGATTGACGAGTCTCGCGCACGGCGGCGGCTGCGGCTGCAAGCTCGCGCCGTCCGTGCTCCGCGAGCTGCTCGCTAACCAGCCGAGCGCGAACGGTTTCGCGGATCTGCTCGTCGGCACCGAGACGAGCGACGACGCGGCCGTCTGGCGGCTCGTCGGCGACACGTGCGTGATCGCGACGACGGACTTCTTCATGCCGATCGTCGACGACGCCGCGGACTTCGGCCGGATCGCCGCGACCAACGCGATCTCCGACGTCTACGCGATGGGCGGTCGACCGCTGATGGCGCTTGCGATCCTCGGGATGCCGCTCGGCAAGATCGCGACCGAGACCGTGCGCGAGATCCTCGCGGGCGGAGCCGACGTCTGCGCGCGCGCCGGTATTCCGATCGCCGGCGGGCATTCGATCGACGCGCCCGAGCCGATCTACGGGCTCGCGGTGATCGGCAGCTGCAAGGCGGACGAGGTCCGGCGCAACTCCGACGCGCAGGTTGGCGATGCGCTGATTCTCACGAAGCCGATTGGCGTCGGAGTGTACTCGGCCGCGATCAAGAAGGATGCGCTCGGCGACGACGGCTACGAGGAGATGCTCGCGACGACGACGCTGCTGAACAGCGTCGGCGCCGAGCTCGCGCGCGATCCGGCCGTGCACGCGATGACGGACGTCACCGGCTTCGGCCTACTCGGCCACGGCCTCGAGATGGCGCGCGGCTCGAGCCTCCGGCTCGTGATCGACGCGGGCGCGATTCCGCTGCTCGCGCGCGCCGCGGAGCTCGCACGAAGCGGCTTCGTCACCGGCGCATCGCAGCGCAACTGGGCGAGCTACGGAGACGACGTCGAGCTGCCGGTGGGGCCGGCCGACTGGCAGCGAAGTTTGCTCACCGATCCGCAGACGTCTGGGGGTCTGCTCGTGTCCGTGGCTGCGGCTCGCGCCGGCGCGGTCGTCGAGACGATCCGCGCGGCAGGCTATCCGGCCGCGAGCATCATCGGCCGAGCGGAGTCTGGCACGCCGGGTATCACGGTCACGGGTTTGTTCGCGGGCGCGCGGCGATGAGCACAAGAGGCGCACTTCGATGAGCACCGAGGTCGACATCGTCGTGATCGGCGGCGGCCTCGCGGGCCTGTCCGCGGCGCTCACGAGCGCGCGCCTCGGCCGGCGGACCGCGCTTCTGACCGGCGGACTCGTCGGCGGCCAGCTCGTGAGCATCGAGAAGATCGAGGGCGTGCCCGGCTTCCCGGACGGCGTGCCGGGCTACGACCTCTGCCCGATCACGCAGGAGCAAGCGGCCGCGGCCGGTGTCGAGTTCGTGAACGCGGCCGCCGACTCGCTGGCGGCCGACGGCGACCACTGGCGCATGACGAGCGCGGAGGGCGAGGTCGTCGCGCGCGCGGTCGTGGTCGCGACGGGCACCGCGCTCGCGAAGCTCGGCGTGCCGGGCGAGGAGCGTCTCGTCGGCAAAGGCGTGAGCCAGTGCGCGAGCTGCGACGCACCGCTCTTGCGCGGCCGCACGACCGCCGTCGTCGGCGGCGGCGACTCGGGCATGCAAGAGGCGCTCACGCTCGCCGAGCACGTCGGCAAAGTCGTGCTGCTCGAGCGCGGCTCCGCGCTCACGGGCCAGGTGAGCTACCGCGAGCGCGTGAGCGCGCATCCGAAGATCGAGCTGCGCTTCGGCACGGTCGTCGCGGCAATCCTCGGCGACGAAGCGGTGCGTGCTCTGCGCATCGTCGACAACCGCGACGCGGAGTCCGAGCTCGCGACGGACGCGGTGTTCGCGTTCCCGGGGCTCGTGCCGAGCACCGAGCTCGTGCGCGGGCTCGCGACGCTCGACGCGAGCGGGCACATCGCAGTGGACGCCGAGCTCCGCACGACGGCGCGCGGCATGTGCGCTGCGGGCAACGTGCGCGAGGGCTCGTCGCATCGGGCCGCGGGCGCGATGGGCGACGGCGCCGCGGCGGCGACCACGCTCGATCGCTATCTCAAGAGCGGCGAATGGCGCGCGCCGACCCCGGGTCGCGCCTGACGCTGCGCGTCGCGACGCCGCGATGAGCACGCCGAAGCGCGGCCTGCCGTCGGTCGACGCGGTGCTGCGCACGCCGCTCGCCGCGACGCTGATCGAGCGCTTCGGCCGGCCGGCGACGGTCGCCGCGATCCGCGACTCGGTCGCCGCTGCTCGCGCCGAGACCGGCGCGGTCGCGCTCGGCGCCGACGCGGCCGCGACGGCGGCCCTCGGCGTGCTCGAGGCGCGCGATCAACCGCGGCTCAAACCAGTGCTCAATCTGACCGGTATCGTGCTGCACACCAATCTCGGCCGCGCGCGGCTCGCCGAGGAGGCGATCTCGGCCGCGACGGCCGCGATGCGCGAGGCGGTCGCGCTCGAGCTCGATCTCGCGACCGGCCGCCGCGGCGAGCGCGACGATCACGTGCGCGATCTGCTGCGAGACCTCACCGGCGCCGAGGACGCGACGGTCGTGAACAACAACGCGGCCGCCGTGCTGCTCGCGCTCAACACGCTCGCGAAGGGCCGCGCGGCCATCGTGTCGCGCGGCGAGCTCATCGAGATCGGCGGCGCGTTCCGGATGCCCGAGATCATGAGCCGAGCGGGCACGAAGCTCGTGGAGGTGGGCACGACGAATCGCACGCACCTGCGCGACTACGAGGACGCGCTCGGCCCGAAGACCGGACTCGTGGTCAAGGTGCACACGTCGAACTATCGCGTCGAGGGTTTCACGGCCGCGGTGTCGACTCGCGAGCTCAGCGTCCTCGCGCGTGCGCGCGGCGTGGCGCTCGTCGAGGATCTCGGCTCCGGCACGTTGCTCGACCTCGAGCGCTTCGGGCTGCCGCGCGAGCCGACGGTCCGCGACGCGCTCGCGGCCGGAGCCGATCTAGTCACGTTCTCGGGCGACAAGTTGCTCGGCGGCCCGCAGGCCGGCTTCGTCGTCGGCCGCGCGGATCTCGTCGCGCGGCTCAATCGCAATCCGCTGAAGCGTGCGCTACGAATCGACAAGATCCGGCTCGCCGCGATCGAGGCGACGCTGAAGCTCTATCGCGACCCGGAGCGCCTCGCGGCGCGTCTGCCGACGTTGCGCGCGCTGTCGCGCAAGCTCGAGGACATCGAGGCGTGCGCGCGCCGCCTCCAGCCCCGCGTCGCCGTATGTCTCGGCGCCGACTACGACGTCGCGGTGGTCGCGTGCGCGAGCGAGGTCGGCTCCGGCGCAGTGCCGGTCGAGACGCTGCCGAGCGCGGGCCTCGCGCTGCGCCCGACCGCGCAACGCGGCGGACGCGCGCTGAGCCGGCTCGCGGAGGCGCTGCGTCGCTTGCCGACGCCGGTCATCGGACGGATCGCGGACGACGCGTTGCTGCTCGACTTGCGTTGTCTCGAGAACGAAGCCGCCTTCGTCGACAACCTCGCGTCGTTGCAAACCGAGCTGCGACGCGACAAGTCCGCATGATCGTCGGCACCGCCGGCCACGTCGACCACGGCAAGACGGCGTTGGTGCGCGCGCTCACGGGCGTCGACACCGATCGACTCAAAGAGGAAAAAGAGCGCGGCATCTCGATCGATCTCGGCTTCGCGTACCTGCCGAGCGACGACGGCACGATAGTCGGCTTCGTCGACGTGCCGGGCCACGAGAAGTTCGTCCGCAACATGCTCGCCGGTGCGACCGGCGTCGACTTCGTGCTGCTCGTCGTCGCGGCCGACGACGGCGTGATGCCGCAGACGCGCGAGCACCTCGCGATCGTCGATCTGCTCGGAGTCACGCGCGGGCTCGTCGCGCTGACCAAGGTCGACCTCGTTTCGCGCGAGCGGCGCGCCGAGGTCGAGCGGGAGATTCGGGGCGTGTTGAGCGGCACCGGAATCGCGGACGCGGCCACCGTCGCCGTCTCGTCCGTGACGGGCGAGGGGCTCCCGGCGCTACGGGAGGCGGTCGCGGCCGCCGCGCGCGCCGCGACGCCGCGCGCCGTGCGCGGCCGTTTTCGTCTGGCTGTCGATCGGTGCTTCAGCCTCCCCGGGACGGGCACGATCGTGACGGGGCCCGTGATGTCGGGCTCGGTTGCAGTCGGGGACGCGGTCGTCGTGAGCCCCGCGGGACTCCGCGCGCGCGTCCGCTCGATCCACTCGCAGAACCGGCCAGCCGAGCGTGGCGTCGCGGGCGAGCGTTGCGCGCTCAATCTCGTCGGCGACGGCGTCACGCGACAGGCCGTCACGCGCGGCGCGGTCGTGCTCGATCCGCTGTTGCACGCGCTGACGCAGCGCATCGACGCGACGTTGCGGGTGCTCGCGAGCGAGGCGAGGGCGCTCGCCCACTGGACGCCGCTGCGGCTGCATCACGCGGCGGCCGAAGTCGCCGCGCGTGTCGCGGTGCTCGAGGACGCGCCGATCGCGCCGGGCGCCGCGGGGCGGATACAGCTCGTGCTCGAGCGGCCGATCGCGGCCGCGGTCGGCGACCGCTTCATCGTCCGCGACACGAGCGGCGCACGCACGATCGGCGGCGGTCGCTTCGTCGACCTGCGGCCGCCGCAGCGCCGGCGTCGCACTCCTGCGCGGCTCGAGCAGCTCAACGCGCTCGGGCGCGAGGACGCGCGCGAGGCGCTCGAGGCCGCGCTGTCACGCTGGCCGTTCTTCGTCGACGTCGCGGCGTTCGGACGCGACCGCGCTCTCGACGAGCGCGAAGAGCGCGCGCTGCTCGAGGCCGTGCCGCATACGCGGCTCGCGGTCGGCGAAGCAAGCGTCGCGCTGTCGCAGGACACGTGGCAGCGCCTCGCTGCTTCGATCCGGGCGGCGCTCGACACCGCGCATCGCGCGCATCCCGAGCTGCCGGGGCTCGCGCCGGCGCAGCTCGCGGGCTCCGCGGAGCCGCGCCTCCCGGCGCGCGTGCTCGCGAGCGCGGTGCGCGCGCTCGTCGACTCGGGAGTGCTGCTCTCGGAGGGCGGCGCGCTGCGTTTGCCCGAGCACCGACTGAGCCTCGACGAGCGGGACAAGCGCTCGTGGTCGCGCATCGCGCCGCTCATGTCTGATGCCGAGCGGTTCCGGCCGCCGCGCGCGGCCGAGATCGGTGCCGAGCTGCGATTGCCCGTCGCCGAGGTCAGGCGCGTGCTCAAGGCGCTCGCGCGGCAGCGAGTGGTGATCGAGGTCGGTCTCGACCGCTTTTTCAAGAGCGAGGCGGTCGACGAGCTCGCGGGTATTGTGACTGCGCTCGCGCGCGCGCAGAAGGACGGGCGGTTCGCCGTCTGGCAGTTTCGCGACCAACTGAACAACGGCAGAAAAGTCGCGATCGAGATCCTCGAGTACTTCGACGGCCGCGGGTTGACGCTGCGCGAGGGCGACATGCGCCGCTTGAATCCGCGCCGGCTTGACTTGCGGAAAAGCGAAACCGAGAGTGGCTCGCGCGACCCGCAGTGAGGAGGAGAATCGTTCCCGGTGGAACGTCCGGACTTCAAATCCGGGAGGGGCTGTAAGCCAGTCCTTGGTGGGTTCGACCCCCACTCTCTTCCGCCGGGCTCTTTGACGATCCAATCACGGTCGGGATAGCTTTGGAGATCGCAGAACGGCACCGCGGCGGAGGCACTCCATGACCACGAGTCACACGGTCGTCTCTCACGAGCAGTGGGTCGAAATCCGCTCGGCGTTCTTGAATCGAGAAAAACAATTCACGCGCGCGCGCGACGAGCTCAATCGACAGCGCCGCGAGCTGCCCTGGGAGGCCGTCGAGAAGGGCTACGTGTTCAACGGGCCGGACGGAAAAGAGACGCTCGCCGAGCTCTTCGACGGGCGGAGCCAACTGATCGTCTACCACTTCATGTTCGCGCCGGACTGGAGAGCCGGTTGCCCGCACTGCTCGTTCTGGGCCGACAACTTCGATCCGGTGATCGTGCACATGAACCAGCGCGACGTGACGATGGTTGCGATTTCGCGCGCGCCGTACGCGCGCCTCGCGGCGTATCGCAAGCGCATGGGCTGGACGTTCAAGTGGCTGTCGTCGGCGGGCACGTCGTTCAACTTCGACTACGGCGTCTCGTTCACGGACGACGAGCGCGAGCGCGGCGAGGCGTTCTACAACTTTAGAAAGGGCGATCCCGGCGTGTCCGAACGCGAGGGCTTCAGCGTGTTCTACAAGGACGCGGACGGCAAGCTCTTCCACACGTACTCGGCGTACGCGCGCGGCATCGATCTGCAGAACACCGCGTACAACTACATCGACCTCGTCCCGAAGGGACGAGACGAGGGCGACCGCTCCCAGTATTGGGTGCGCCGTCGCGACGAGTATCCGGTCGCCGAGGCGAAGAAACGCGGCGGCGCGAAGAAGAAGCGCAAGACGCGGCGCGCGTCGACGCGGAAAACGAAACGGAAGAAGACATCATGAGAACCCTCGTCGTCGCGATTGTGTCGCTGGCGTTCGTCTCGTTCGCCGCGCAGGCGCAGCCGAGGTCCGCGAAAGCCGCGGCCGTGATCGAAGACCTCGTCGCGGCGAATCGGATCTTGGCGGCGCAGGGAATCCTGCCAGGCTACGGTCACGTGAGCGCGCGCAACCCCGACAACCCGAATCGCTACTTCCTGTCGCGGTCGCTCGCGCCGGAGCTCGTGACGGCGGACGACATCGTCGAGTTCGATCTCGACAGCAACGCGGTCGACGGCAAGAAGGCCGCGTTCTATCTCGAGCGCTTCATCCACGGTGAAATCTACAAGGCGCGGCCGGACGTGCAGGCGGTCGTGCACAACCATTCGCCGGGCGTCATAGCGTTCGGCGCCGGATCGACGCCGCTGCGCCCCGTGACGCACGACTCGTCGTTCCTTCTCGGCGGCGTGCCGATCTGGGACTACCGCGACTTCGGCACCAAGAACGGCGCGCTCGTCGACACGCCGGAGCGCGGGCGTGCGCTCGCGAAGACGCTGGCGAACAGGCCCGTCGTGCTGATGCGCAACCACGGCGTCGCGATCGTGGCGCGCTCGTTGCCCGCCGTCGTCGAGAACAGCGTGTCGCTCGAGAAGAACGCGCAGATCTTGAACACGTTGCTCGCTCGCGGCGACAAGATCACGTATCTCGAGCTCGACGAGTCCTCGCAAGATCAGGGGACTTCGGGTCCCGGCGGCGGGCGCGCGTGGGAGCTCTGGAAACGGCAGGTTTCGCCACAAGCTCACTGATTCGAACCGATCTCGAGCTCGCGATTCACGCCGAATTGCTACAATCCGCCGCATCGTTTCCCGTCGTAGCCGACGGACAGGACAGGCCGGGTAAATGCCGCTCTCCGCCGGAACGCGCCTCGGCTCATACGAAATCCTCGCGATCGTCGGCGTCGGCGGCATGGGTGAGGTCTACAAAGCCCGCGACACGCGGCTCGACCGAATCGTCGCGATCAAGGTGCTTCCCGATCATGTCGCGGGCGACGCGGACCTGCGCAGCCGTTTCGAGCGCGAGGCGAAAGCGATCTCGAGCTTGAGTCATGCGCACATCTGCACGCTGCACGACGTTGGCAGCGAAGCAGGCGTCGAGTTCCTCGTGATGGAGTATCTCGAAGGCGAGACCGCGGCCCAGAGGCTCGCGAAGGGTCCGCTGCCGATCCAGCAGGTGCTGCGCTACGGCGTCGAGATCGCGGAGGCGCTCGATCGCGCGCATCGTCAAGGCGTCACGCACCGCGATCTCAAGCCCGGCAACGTCATGCTCACGAAGTCCGGCGTGAAGCTGCTCGACTTCGGTCTCGCGAAGCTCAAGCCCGTCGGTCTCGAGCGTGGTGCGGCGAGCGCGCCGACCGCGGCCGCCGATCTCACGGGCAGCGGCACGATCCTCGGTACGCTCCAGTACATGGCCCCCGAGCAAGTCGAGGGCAAAGCGGTCGATCACCGCGCGGACATCTTCGCGCTCGGCGCGATCCTGTACGAGCTCGCGACGGGCAAGAAAGCGTTCGAGGGAGGCAGCCAGGCGAGCCTCATCGGGTCGATCCTGCGCGACGAGCCGCAGCCGATCTCGACTCTGCAACCTGTGTCGCCGCCCGCGCTCGACGCGCTCGTCGCGACGTGCCTAGCGAAGGATCCGGACGAGCGTTGGCAATCCGCGGCGGATATCGGCAGGCAACTCGCGCTGATGCAAGGCAGCGGCTCGTCGCTCCGGACGGGCCCCGTTCCCGCCGCGGCGCCCGCCGCGCCGTCGCGGCGCACCGCGGCCCTGGCCGTCTCGATGTTGTTGATCGGCGCCGCGCTCGCGACGCTCGCGCAGCGGATGCTTGCTCGGCCGGCGCCCGTGCAGCCCGCGCACGTGTCGCGCTTCACGATCGCGCCGCCGGCCCCCGCGGTGTTGCCCGACCAAGGCCCAATCGTCCTCAGCATCTCGCCCGCTGGCAAGCGCGTCGCGTACTTCGGGCAGAGCGGCGAGAAAACGGCGCTCTACGTTCGCGATCTCGATGGCCTCGATTCGCGGGTGGTCGCGCAAGTGTCGCCCCAGGCGACCAACCCGTTCTTCGCGCCCGACGGCGATTCGATCATTTTTCGATCGCCAGGCGAAGGGCTCGTGCGCGTCGCCGTCAACGGCGGCCTGAGGTCCAAGTTGCCGTACGACGCGTTCTTCGGGGCTGCGATGCGACCGGACGGGACGCTCGTGCTCTCGGAGGGACCGGCTCTGTATCGAGGCTCGCAGGGGGGCGCGGCGCCGATGCAGCTCACGCCGTCGCCCGACACGGCGAACGCCGCGCCGCCGATCTACGCGGCGCCCGAGTTTCTGCCGGATGGGCGCCACGTGCTTTACACGCTCGTGGACGTGGCCGCGGGCAGAGAGCGCGTCGGCCTGATCGATATCGAGACCGGCGAGCAGCGCGAGCTCGTCGAAGGGGCGCATCCGTTCTTCGAGCGAGCGGGTTATCTCTTGTTCGTTCGCAACACGACGCTGATGGCGGCCGCGTTCGATGCCGATCGGCTGGCCGTTACCGGCAATGCGGTCGCGGTCGTGCTGGGCGTCCGTCACCCGAACATCGCATCGGCTGCCCAATACAGCCTGTCCGCGAACGACACGCTGGTCTACATCCCAGCCCAGGGCGGCTTGCCTCAGCCACGCGCGCTCGTGTGGGTCGATCGGAGCGGCCGCGAGACGGGCCGAGCCGTTGAGGACCTCGTCGACGGCGCGCGGGATCCGCAGCTGTCGCCGGACGGCCGGCGCCTTCTCCTCGCGGCCGGCCCGCTCGAGCAAGGGAGTCTCTGGGTCTACGATCTTTCCGGCAGTCCGCCGGTTCCGCTGCTGAAAGACGGGGACAATCTGTTCGGAGTCTGGAGCCCCGACGGCGCCCGGGTGGCCTTCACGCGCGGCGGCGTGGGCGCGGGTTTTTACGGCGTCTTCACGATCGCGGGCGACGGTCGAGACCGAACGCCCTCGAGCGTCCCGACGGGGCTCTCCCTGGCCTGGCCCGCGGCGTGGACGAGCGAAGGCGATCTGATCCTGAACCGCCTCGTCCCTTCGGCCGACATCGTCGCCTACCGGATCGGCGAGCAAGGCGTTCGCGACGTGGTTGCCACGCCGGACGCCGAGGCGTACCCGGCCCTCTCGCCGGACGGCCATTGGCTCGCCTACGCGACGAACCGCACGGGCCGCTTCGAGGTCTGGGCCATGCGCTATCCGGACGGCGTCTCGATGCCCGTCTCGAACGGCGGGGGGATAGAGCCGCGTTGGTCGCGCGACGGAGCCGAGCTCTTCTTTCGGCAAGGCGACGCGATGATGGCAGTCGCCGTGGCACCCAACGGCGACCGGCCGTTCAGTGCGGTAAAGAAGCTCTTCGATCGCCCGTATCCCACGGCGCCGTCCCCTCTGATTCGCACCTACGACGTCGGGCTCGATGGCCGATTCCTGATGATCGAGTCGATAGCACAGACGCCGCAAGAAGGATCCGCGATCGTCGTCGTGGAGAATTTCAGCGAAGAGATCAAGCGCCTGATGACGGCGCACTAGGCGCGCTCAGCAACGGAGTCGTCGTGGCGATCAAGCGAACGAACTGGTCCGCCGGCAGGCTCGTGACTATCGAGCACACCTCGCGCGTGCTCGCCGACAACCCGCTCGGCGATCCGCACGTGCGGCTGCTCGACGTCTGGCTGCCGCCCCAGTACGACCGAGCCAAGGGCCGCGGCCGCGGCGCGCGCTTCCCTGTCGTCTACGACCTCGTCGGCTTCACCGGCACCGGCCGAATGCACACCGCGCCGCGCAGCTTCGAGGAGAACGTGCCGGAGCGCGCCGCGCGTCTCGTGCACGAGCGCAAGATGGGGCCGATGATCGTCGCGTTCCCTGATTGCTTCACCGCGCTCGGCGGCAATCAATACGTGAACTCGACCGCGATCGGCCGCTACGCCGATTACTTGACGCGCGAGCTCGTGCCGTTCGTCGACAAGGAATTCCGCACGCTCGCCTCGCGCGAGCACCGCGGCTGCTTCGGCAAGTCGTCGGGCGGCTACGGCGCGATCGTGCACGGCATGAAGTACTCGCGCACCTGGGGCGCGGTCGCGTGTCATTCGGGCGACGCGTATTTCGACTGGGTGTACGGCGCGGACTGGCCGAACACGCTCGACGAGCTCGCGAAGTTTCGGCTCCCGAAACGCAAGCCCGGCAGGCTCGACGTGGTCGCCGCCGCGAAGAAGGCCGGCTACGACGGCCGCGACGACGGCCGCATTGCGCGATTCTTGAAGCACGTTTGGGGCAAGACGAAGCTCGGCGACGGCGAGGTCCACGCGCTGATGAATCTCGCGATGGCGGCGACGTACGATCCCGACCCGAAAGCGCCGAACGGCTTTCGCGTGCCGTTCAATCTCGAGACCGGCGAGGTGTTGCCCGAGCGCTGGAGCCGGTGGCTCGTGCACGACCCCATACATCTCGTCGCGCGTCACGCGAAAGAGCTCCGCACGCTACGCGGAATCTTCATCGACTGCGGCTGGCGCGACCAGTATCGGATCCACTACGGCAGCCGCCTCCTGTCGAAGGCGCTCGCGCAGCACCGCATCGCGCACGTCTACGAAGAGTTCGACGACAACCACTCGGGCATCGACTATCGGATGGAACGGAGCCTGCCGTTCCTGTATCGCGCGCTGCGCTACTAGACGCGGCATCGCCCAACTGCCAGGTCGTGCGCGTCCCAGGCGCGGGAAGACCCGTCCGCGATTGGGACGGCTCGGAAGTCTCGGTGCCGCTGGACACCCCGGTCGAACGAGGCCGCTCGACCCCGGCCGTTGCGTGGCACGGACCGTGCACCGGTCGTTCCGCGAATTGGGAGCGACACATGCAAACCCTTATCCGAGACGTTCGTTTCGCTTGCAGGGTGTTGTGGAAGACGCCGGCATACACGATGCTCGCGATCGCGACGATCGCGTCGGGCATCGGCGCGAGCACGGCGGTATTCAGCATGGTGAACGCCGTCCTGATCCGCCCGCTGCCGTTCGACACGCATGGCAGCCTCATCCGGATTCGTCAGCCTTCGTCCACGTCGCCCGACGCACAACTGTCCACGCCGGAGATTCGGGACTATCGGGCCCAAGTCCCCGAGATCGCGTCCCTCGACGAATACCACTCGATGGCATTCGAGTACTACGGTCGCGGCGATCCGCAACGAGTGCAGACGGGCGTCGTCTCCGACGACTTCTTCGGCAACCTCGGCGTGCAGCCGCTGCTCGGAAGAACCTTCCTGCCCGGTGAGGAGGAGGTAGGCGCGCCGCCGGTGGTCGTGCTGAGTTACAAGTACTGGACGAATCGGTTCGGCGCCGACCCCGAGATCGTCGGGCAGACGTTCGTGATGAACGACCGCGTGCATACGATCGTGGGCGTGCTGCCGCCACTTCCCGGCTATCCCGACGAGAACGAGATCTGGATGCCGGCCGGTGCGTGCCCGTTCCGCTCTTCGCCGGAGATGTTGAGCAATCGAAGCGGACGCATGCTCGGAGCGTTCGCGGTGCTCAAGCCCGGTGCCACGATCGAGGCTGCGGCGAAGAGCATCCAGCTCGTGTCGGAGCGCCTGCACAGCGCGTACCCCGCGGACTATCCCGAGGCGCGCAAGCTCCGGGTCGAGGTCACGACCGTGCGCGAAGAGACCACGGCGCAGTCTCGCCCGCTGCTCTACACGCTGCTGGCGATGGCAACGTTCGTCCTGTTCGTCGCCGCGGCGAACTTCGCGAATCTCGTCTTGCTGCGGCAGATGACTCGCGGCCGCGAGATGGCGCTGCGGACCGCTCTCGGCGCGAGCGGAGCGCGCCTCTTTCGAGCAATCGCGACCGAAAGCTTGTGCGTCACCCTGCTCGGCGGTGCCGCCGGCGTCGGCATCGCGTACGCGACGCTCGGGTTGCTGCGCTCGCTCGCGCTGCGCGTGACGCCGCGCGCAGACGAAATCACGATCGACCCCACGGTGCTCGCCTTCGCCGTGGCCGCGAGCGTCGTCGTCGGCTTGCTCGCCGCCCTCGTGCCGCTCGCGAAGCCGGCTCCGAGCATCAATGCGACCCTGCAGCAGGGCGCGACGGCCACGACGATCGGCCGAGGCGAGAGACGTCTCCGCGGGACGCTCGTTCTGCTTCAAGTCGCGGTCGCGTGCGTCGTGCTGATCGGCGCGGGGCTCGTGACTCGGAGCCTGATCAACCTGCAAGGGGTCGACGGTGGATTCGACGCGCGCAACGTGATGACTGCGCGCGTCGATCTGAACTGGACGCAGTACCACAACGGTCAGGATGCGCTGGCCTTCGCCGACCGGCTGCTCGAGAGATTGCGGGGCTCGCCCGGCGTCGTGGCCGCCTCAGTCTCGAGCGACTTACCGCTGCTGACCGGACAACCGAGGCGCAGCTTCAGGTTCATCGTTCGCGGCGAGGACGTTTCTCCGGAGCGGCTCGACGAGCAGAGGTCGAACGCGACCGCGGTGAGCACGGGGTACTTCGAGGCCGCGGGAATCCCGCTTCTGCGCGGTCGCGGCTTCGAGAGTACGGATCGCGACCGAGCCAATCTCGTCGCGATCGTGAGCGCGCGCTTGGCGAGGACCTTCTTGCAGGCGGATCCGATCGGTCAGCAGATCTCCTGGGACAACGGGGCGAGTTGGGCGACCGTCGTCGGCGTAGCGGGCGACGTCCACATGAACAGCCTGTCCGGGGACGTCGACGACGAGATTTACGTGCCATTTGCGATCATCCAGTCGGGTGACATCCGAGTGCTCGTTCGCGGGCGCGGCGATACGTCGCTCGCAGCACGGTTGATTCGCGACTTCGTTCGCGAGATCGACGACAAGCAGGCCGTGTCGTCGATCCAGACGCTCGACGACTTGCGCGGTGCGCACCTGATCGCGCCTCGAGTGACGACGATGCTGCTCGTCGCGTTCGGTCTGCTGGCGCTCGCGATTACCGCGGCCGGCCTCATCGGCGTGGTCGGTCAGTCGGTGAGTCAACGCATCGCGGAGATCGGTATCCGCGTCGCGCTCGGGGCGAGTCCCCGGCAGGTGCTCTGGTCGGTGATGCGTGGGGTAACGGTTGTCGTCGCGGCCGGCATCGGACTAGGGCTCGTCGCGGCCGTGTTCGCGACGCGTGTGATAGGAGACCTGCTCTATCGAGTCGCGCCGGTCGACGCCCTCACGTACGCGGGCGTCGGTCTCTTGCTGCTCGGCCTCGCGCTGTTCGCGTGTCTGGTGGCCGCGCGCAGAGCCCTTGCGATCGAGCCGATGGACGCGCTGCGCAACGCGTGAGCGCGGGCTATCTCTCGAACGCCTCGTCGACGGGTACGATCGTGACGCGCTCGACGCTGATCCCGAGCGGGAACGCTGCGATCTCGCGATCCTCGTCCGTGATCTCCGCGGGCTTCGGCGTGTCGTAGGAGATCGGCGTCGGGGCGCCGCTCGTGAGCGCGGCGCTCAAGCCCGGCGCGTCGCCGGTCACGATCGCGATCTTGAGGTTCGCGGTCTGGAGGTGGCGCTTGATCGCGCCGTTCACGTCGTCGAGCGTGAGCTCGTCCATCATCTTGCGAAAGCGCGCGAGGTGGCCTTCGCCGTCGATGCCGTAGAAGCGATCGTCGACGGCGTAGCCGAGCCGAGCCGACGTCGTCTCGGCGAAGTGCAGCGAGTACTTCTTCAAGAACCCGCGCGTGAGCTCGAACTGCTGCTCCGTGAGCCCGTGGTCTACGAGCGACTGGAGCTCGCGCAGCGCGGCGCGCAGCGCGAAGACGGCCCGGTTGTTCGGCAGCGTGCGGATCCAGATCTCGAAGAGCTGCTCGCGGCGCGGTACGTTCACGGGCGGCATCGTTCGGTGCCCGCCCCCGGGGAACGCCTCGATGTACGAGTAGTCGCCGTAGTTGAGCCCGCGGTGCTCTCGGATCACCTGGAACAGGTGGCTCGCCTGATTGCGGTGCTCGCCGAGCCACGAGTTCGCGATCCAGAGCGCATAGAAGTCGCGCTCGCCACGGTGCACGTCGACGGGGAAGCCGAAGCTGATCGACGCGTCGGCGCCGGGCTTCGCGATCAGGAGCACCGAGCGGCCCGCTACGGCCTCGGGCTCGATCGCGGGCGACGTGGGCGGCGCGCCCGTGGGCAGCGTGCCGACCGCGGCTTTGAAGCGCGCGACGGTCGCGTCGTCGTAGCCGCCGCCTACGCCCACGAGCGCGCTCGCGGCCGTGAAACGGCTCTTGTAGAACGCGCGCACGTCGTCGAGCGTGACGGAGCGCAGGCCTTCGACGGTGCCCTCGCTCGGATGCGCGTAGCGCGTGCCGCGAAACACGAAGTCCTCGAACGCCGCTTTGCCGAGCTCCTCGTCGGAGGAGTAGCGCAGCGTGTTTTCGATCTCGTTGATCGCGTCGTTTTTCACACGCTCGAAGTCCGTTGCCTTGAACGCGGGCTTTAGAAATGCGTCGCTGAAGAGCTCGAAGTACGCGGCGACGTTGTCGCGATGCGTGCGGCCCGTGAGCGTCGTGCGCTCGCGGTCGACGCGCACGCTGTAGCTCGACGCGAGCGGGTAGAGCGCTTCGAGGATCTGATCGAGCGAACGCTTTTCCGTCGCCGCGTCGGCGAGCATCTCGCCCGTGAGGAACGCGAGCCCTTCCTTGCCGGGCGGGTCGTCCTGAGAGCCGACCGCGAACGAGAGCGAAAACGAGACCGTCGGGTCAGCCGGGACGCTCATCAACACCACTTTCAGATCCTCCGTTGGCGCGGGACTCGGCGCCTGTCCGCGGCCGCCGCAACCGGCGAGCGTCGCGGCGGCGACGAGGCACGCGATAGTCGTTCCGCGGCTCACCGCCGTGAGCGCAACACGCCGACCGTGCGGCGCGCCGCCACGAGATACGTTTGGGCGGCGCGCTGCACGTCCTCGGGCGTCAAGGCCGCGTAGGTCGCGTACAGCGTACGAACGCCGTCGAGTTCGCCGGTCAGCGCGATGTATGGCGCGAGCCGGGCCGAGACGGACTCGGGCGTCTGCAAGCCCATCAAGAAGCCGTACTTGAGCCGCTGCTTGAGCGCTGCGAGCCGCGCCGCGTCGGGCGCAGTGGCGAGCGCGGCCGCGACCGTGTCGTCGATCACGCCGAGCACGTAGTCGACCTTCGCGGGCTCCTTCACGCGCGCGCTGATCGTGAGCAGGTTCGGGTCGCGGCGATCGTGCGCGTAGGCGCCGATATCCTCGACGACCTGCTCCTCGAGCACGAGCCGCCGATAGGTCTCGCTGGTTTCGCCGAACGACAGATCGGTGAGCAAATCCGCCGCGACGCGCGTGCGATCGGCGGGCGCGAACGCGGGCAGCTTGTACGCAATCTCGACGACGGGCAGCGTCTGACCGTCGAACTGCACGTCGACGCGCCGCTGCGCGCGTTGCTCGGGCTCCGCGGGAATCTGCGGCGCGACGTAGCCGCGCTTCCAGCCGCCGTAGTGTTTCTCGATGAGCGGCAGCACGCCCTCGGGCGTCACGTCGCCCGACACGAACAGCACGGTGTTCTCGGGCCGGTAGTAGCGCGCGAAGAAGCTCCGCGAGTAGTCGTACATCTTCGGCATCGCCGCGATGTCGCGCTCGAAGCCCATCGTGGTGTGGCCGTAGGTGTGCTTCTCGAACGCGGTCGCCATCAGCTGCTCTTCGAGCGCGAACTCGGGATCGGTGCGCGACTTGCGGTACTCGCCGTAGACCGCGCCCGCCTCGGTCTGGAACGCGGACTCGGAGTACGAGAGGTTCTGGAAACGGTCGCTCTCGATCTCGAGCACGGTCTCCAGATCCTCCTTCGAGAGCGACAGGTGATATGCGGTGTGATCGTCGGTCGTGTACGCGTTCGCATCCGCGCCGATGCGAGTCGTGACCTCGAGATAGCGTTGCGGCGGATAACGTTCGGTACCGCGGAACATCATGTGCTCGAAGAAGTGCGCGAAGCCCGAGCGGCCCGGCTCGTACTCGTCGCGCGAGCCCGTGCGCACGATCGACCAGAACGCGACGAGCCCGCCGCTCGGCATCGGCATCACGATTACCTCGAGTCCGTTCGGGAGGGTCTTCGAGGTCGTTGCAAAGGGAATGATGTCGTTCACTGGGGTCGCCTCTTGCGCGCTCGAGCTGAAAGTCGCACAGACGAGCAAGAGCGTCCACAGACAGCGGAATGCCGCGGCGGGAAGCGCGATCCGGGACGATGAGCTCGGCATGCAGTGGGTCGTGTGGGAGATGCCGTCTTTTGTACAGCGCGCACGGAACGGCGGTCAATTGGCCGCGGTTCAGCGAGCGGCGCCGGCCTTGCCGTTCTCGACGTCGAACGCGGCCAGCACGTGCGTCGCCGAGTCCTCGCGCGCGACGTCGTCGACGGCGACGAGATCGGCGTGCAGGCGCTCCGCGTTTGCTTCGATCGCGAGATAGCCGCGATAGTCGCTGCGCGCGAGCCGCACGTTCGGATTCGCAAGCTGCCAGCGGTCGAAGTCGCGCTGCGGCCGTGCGGGCGAGCTGATCGAGGTTGCTACGAGCTCGGCGGCGACGATCGGCGACGCGGGATCGTCCGCGCGGCGGTTCAAGTCGTTCACGAGGAACGCGTGGATGTCGCCCGAGAGCACGATCGGGTTCGAGATCCGGCGCTCGGCGAGGAAGTCGATCAGTCGGGCGCGGGCCGCCGGGTAGCCGTTCCAGCCGTCAGCCCAGTAGCGCACGTCGTGCTCGTCGCTCTGATTGAAATGCGCCATGAGGGTCTGTTGGCCGAGCACGTTCCAGCGAGCGCGGCTCGCGCCGAGCGTCCCTTCGAGCCACTTCTCCTGCTCGGGGCCGAGCATCGTGCGCTGCGGCTCGTACAGCTCGTCGCACGGCTTCACGAGCGACGAGCTACCGCACGCTTGATACGAGCGGTACTGACGGCCGTCGAGCATGTAGAGGCTCACGAGGTCGCCGAAGTTGCGCTGCGTGTACGTGAACTGCCACGGGCCGCGCGGCAGCATCCGGCGTGGCAGCGGCAAGTGCTCGTAGTACGCCTGATACGCCGCCGCGCGGCGCGGGAGGAAGATCTCGGGCGGCTCGCCGTCGATCGGGTGGTCGGCCGCGTAGTCGTTCGACACCTCGTGGTCGTCGGAGCAGAACATCCACGGGAACGCCGCGTGCGCGGCTCGCAGGTCGGGGTCGAGCTTGTAGAGCGAGTAGCGGTGGCGGTAGTCGTCGAGCGTGAAGCACTCGGGCGCGTCGTGCGAGCGGACGTGCGTGATGCCGCGCTGCTCGTAGATGTAATCGCCGACGTGCACGACGAGGTCGAGCTCGCTCGCGGCCATCGCCCGATAGGCCGCGTAGTAGCCATGCTCGTAATGCCGGCAATTCGCGACCGCGAGCCGGAAGCGCGCAAGCGGCGCGCCGGCCGCCGACGCGGTCCGCGTGCGCCCGACCGCGCTCCGCGCGCCGCCGCTCGTGAATCGGTACCAGTAGTCGCGCGCGGGCTCGAGGCCCGTCGCCTCGACGTGGACCGAGTGCGCCCAATCCGGCGTCGCATACGCCGTGCCGCTGTGCACGATCTTCGCGAAGCGCTCGTCGGAGGCGACCTCCCAGTCGACCGCGGCCGGCGCGCTCGGCATCCCGCCGCCCGGCACGAGCGGCTCGGGAGCGAGCCGCGTCCAGAGCACGATCGCGTTCGGCTCGGGATAGCCCGACGCCACGCCGAGCGTGAACGGATTCGTCGCGAAGCGAAGGTCGTTCGCGTACGCCCCGAACGGCCTCAGCGCGCCCGAGGCCGCGAGGCTGACCCCGGCTCGCACGAACGCGCGGCGCGAAACAGTCGCGGGTCGAAAGGTCACGCTGTTGGCATGTCTCGATTCGGCATTCGGAAGCCGCATTCTACGCGCCGAATGTGACGCGGCATCGCGCCACGGGCGGGATTGCGGTCTTGCGCAGAGCGGGGGGATGTAAGTGACAGTACGTATTCAGGCGAATCGCCGAGTGCTCCATTCTGAACGCTCGGTCGATCAACCCCATCCAAGAGGAGTCGTGCAATGGCGAAGGCTGCAAACGAAGTTACGAAAAGGTCGGTGCGTGGCGAACAGAAGGCGAGCGCGAGGAAAGGCGGCTCCGAGGTCGAGGTCAAAGCCGGCGTTCCGGCGGAGCCGCCCGCCCGCGTTTTCCCGGAGCTCGAGCGTGCGTTCGATGATTTCTTGAACCGGCGCTGGCCGCGATTGTCCGCGATGGAGTGGCCGCGTTTGGGAGAGCTGTCGGGCCTCCTCAACGCCCAATCCCCGTCGCTCGACATCGTCGACGGCGAGAAGGAGGTCGTCGTGCGGGCGGAGGTTCCGGGCGTCGACAAGAAAGACCTCGAGGTCTCGATCGCCGATCGCATGCTCACGATCAAGGGCTCGACGCGCAAAGAGCAGAAGGAAGAGAAGGAGAACTACTTTCGCCAGGAGATTCGCTCCGGATCGTTCAGCCGCTCGGTGCTATTGCCCGCGGACGTAAACGCTTCGAAGGCCGCGGCGAGCTTCAAGGGGGGCGTGCTCGAGTTGCATCTGCCGAAGACGAAGACCGTCAAGCCGCAGAAAGTCGAGCTCAAGTAGGCGCGATCGGCCCGCTGGGTCCGAGAGCGGGCCGGGCCCGCTAGCGAACCCCGAACGCGAGCAGCGCGTTGCCGCCGCTCGCGCCGCTGCTGACCGCGTAGCCCGAGCCGACGAACAGCATGCCGTCGACGACGGCGGCGCCCGAGGACGCGATCGCGCCGCCGTGCGTCGGCACCTTGTTCACGGCGTCGAACGTCTTGGACGTGTCGAAGCTCCAGAGCTCCATGCCGTCGGCCGCCGATACGGCGTACAGCATGCCGTTCGTCGAGCCCGTGAACACGACGCCGGGGATCGTGGTCGGCGCGGCGCCGAGCGGGCTCGGGCCGTTGCCGGTCGGTGCCTTCGGCGTGAACTTCCAGACCGTCGCGCCGGTTGCGGGATCGAGCGCTGCGAGGCCGCCCGCGCCCATGCCGTAGTAGACGTGGCTCGAGTCGGCCGCGCCGCCCCAGACGATCGACGCGCCGCCGAAGCGGGGGTTCGAGCCCGGCGTCGCTCCCGACGGGTTCACGCGATAGAGCAGCGCGCCGCCGCGATCGGGATCGAGCGCGAAGACGTCCGCGGCCTTCGTGCCGCCGAGCAGCACACGCTTGCCGTTGCCCGCCGTCGTGAGGATCGGAGAGTTGCCGATGTCCATGTCGGGCCCGAGCTTCTCGGGGCACGCCTCGCTCTTCTGCGCGCCGTTGCATCCGCCCATGAACACGTCGTCCTCGGTCGCCTGATACGACCAGAGCAGCTTGCCCGTATCGAGGTCGACGGCCATGAAGCCGTCGGTCGTCTTCGGCGCGGGCGCGGTCGTCGCGTCGCCCGTGCCGAAGTACACGGCATTGCGGGCGGGATCGACCGTCGGCGTGTTCCAGACCGCTCCGCCCGCGGGCTTGTAGAGCATGACGCCGTTTGCCATCGTCTTGTACGGCTTCGGCTCCTCGGGGATCACCCAAGCTTTCCAGATTTGCTTGCCCGTGTTCGCGTCGAGCGCGACGACGCTGCCGCGCGACGTGCAGCACGGGTAGCCCGGGTTGCCGCTGCTGAACTCCTCCGACGACGACACCGGCACGAACAGCTTGCCGCGATAGAGCTTCGAGCCTGCCGTGATTCGCGCGACGAAGTGCTCGTCGACGCGCGTCTGCCAGAGCATCGCGCCCGTCTGCGCGTCGAGCGCGTAGACCGTCGCGCGCGCGTCGCCGAAGTAGACGGCGTAGCGCGCGGGTGCGTGACCCGAGATCGCGCCGACCACGCCCGAGTTGCGAATCGTCGAGCCCGCTTCGAACGACCAGTAGACGCAGCCCGTCTTCGCGTCGAGCGAATAGAAGAAGCCGTTGTCGCTGCCGACGAACACGCGGCCCGACACGACGGTCGGCTGCGCGTTCGCGGACACGCCGGCCGGGAAGCCGAACGCCCATTTGAGCTTGAGCTTCGGCACGTCGGCCGCGGTGAGCCCCGCGCCGCGCGCGCTCTGCGAGCGGCGGTTCGATTCGTCCACGCCCCAGCCGTTCCAGCTCGGCGCGGCGGAGGGATCGGCGAGCGGCGGGTTGCTCGCGCAGCGATTCGGCATGCTCGTCGCCGCGCCGGCGTTTGCGCTGCCGAGCGGCCGGCCGCTCATGAACTCCGCGACGCCGCGCTTCTGGACGTCCGTCATGGCCGCGCCCTGCGCCTGCATCACGCCGGTCGTGAGCGCCGTGTAGATGCGCTCGGGCGGCATCATCCGGATCGCGTCCGGAGACGGCGCGCGCTCGACCGCCGGGTTGCCGTGACAGCTCGAGCACTGAGTCTGGAACGTCGCGATGCCGAACTCGGTGCCCGGCGTCGCGCCGCCGAAGATCGCCGCCGGGTCCGGCGGGCCGGCTTCGCGCGCTGCGGGCGCGGCGGGCCGCGCCGGAGCCGCCGCGGCTGCCGGCGCCGCGGGCTGCGCGGGCGCGGGGCTCGAGGCGGATGGCGCAGGCGGTGCGGGCGGTGCACCGGGGCCGTTGACGGCGCAGGCGGAGAGGACGAGCGTCGCGACGCCGAGCGCGGCGTGGAAGGAGTGCGGAGTGCGCATTCGAATCACCGTGACGAAAGGGTGCGCCACTCTAGCGGCATCGGCGGTCGCGCAGCCAGTCCGCTCAGAGTTCGCGCAGCGCGCGGAGCAGTGCCTCGACGTCGCCTTCGTCGTTGTAGATCTGGGCCGAAGCGCGCAGCGTGCCGTCGAGGTGCAGGCGCTCGTGCAGCACGTGCGCGCAGTGGTGGCCGCCCGAGACGAAGATCCCGTGAGCGTCGGCGAGGAAGCGCGCGACGTCCTGTTGGCGCATCGCGCGTAGCGGGAGCGAGACGGTCGCGAGCGCGATCCGCTCGTTCGCCGAACGGCCGAGCACGGTCGCGCCTTCGATCTCGGCCAGGCCGCGCAGCATCTGGTCGCCGAGCGCGCGCGAATGCGCCGCGATCTTGTCGAGGCCGATCCCGAGCAGGTAGTCGACTGCCGCCCCGAGGCCGATCACGCCCTCGATATTCGGCGTGCCGGCTTCGTAGCGGAACGGCGCCTCGCGCGGCTCGAAGCGGTCCTCGGCGTGGAGCGCGACCATGCCGCCGCCGAGATTCCCGAGGCCGAGGTCGGCGTAGCGATCGCGGCGCACGTACAGCACGCCGACGCCGTTCGGCCCGAACATCTTGTGACTCGAGAACGCCATGAAATCGACGTCGAGCGCGCGCACGTCGATTGGCATGTGCGCGATCGACTGCGACGCGTCGATCATCACCGGCACGCCGGCCGCGTGCGCGGTCTCGATCCACTCCGCGACCGGCGCGACCACGCCCGTGACGTTCGAGGCGTGCGCGACGGTCACGAGCCGCGTGCGCTTGCCGATCCGCTCCGCGAGCTGCGACCACATCGGCACGGCTTCGGCGTCGATGTCGACCAGCACGGCCTTCGCGGCGGCGCGCCACGGCATGTAGTTCGAGTGATGCTCGGACGCCGGCAGCACGACCTCGTCGTCGGCGGTGAGCCCCAGCGCGCGCGCGACGAGATTGAACGAATCCGTCGCGTTGTGCGTGAACACGATCTCCGCCGGCTGCGCGCCGATCAGCGCCGCGACGCGGTGCCGCGCGCGCTCGAACTCCTCGGTCGCGGCCTCGGCGATCGGGTGCACGCCGCGGTGCACGTTCGCACCGAGCGCGTCGTAGTAGCGATTGACCGCGGCGATGACCGAGCGGGGCTTCGGAGTCGTGGACGCGCTGTCGAGGTAGATGAAGGGCGACCCGTCGTAGCCGTTCTCGAGGAGTGGGAAGCCCTCGCTCCGCATCAGCGCTTCACCAGCCGGTACTTACCTGATGCCTCGGGTGCGATCGAGCTCACGTGCTCGCCGCGGATCGGCCGCGCGAGCAGCGCGCCGACCGCGACCGCCGCCGGGGCGGCGCTGTCGCGCGACGCGGGATCGACGACGTGCAGCACGTCGCCTTGCAGCTGCCATTGCTCGAGCGTCGCACCGGGCCCGAGCGCCGCGTGGATTGCGTCGTCGAGCATGAGCGGCGTGATCGTCTCGCCGTTCAACTCGCTGCAGTCCGCGAGCCGGCCCTCGACGCGCTCGAGCAGCGGGCCGTCGCTCTTGAGCCCGCACGCGCAGTCGCGCGAAGCCGCGACGCGCACGACGTCGCCGATGTCGTAGCGCAACAGCGGCATCCACCGGCGCCCGAGCGTCGTGACGAGCACGCGCGCGAGCGGCGCGCTGCCCGGCATCGGCTCGAGATCGATGTGGCTATGGCGTTCGTTCGGATGCAGGCGGCCGTGCTCGCATTCCATGAACAGAACGCCGGCCTCGGTCGCGCCGTAAAGCTGGTAGAGCGGCGCGTCGAGCGCGAGCGCGATGTCGCGGCGCATTGCACGCGTGGTGGTCTCGTAAGTGAGCGTGACGAATTCGGGCGCCGCGAGCTTCCGCCCGCGCTTGAGCGCCGCGCGCGCGATCAGCGCGAGATAAGCGGGGTCCGCTTCGACGCCGCGCGGCGCGAACTCCGCCCACTCGCCTAGCATCCGATCGTAGTCGGCCTCGGTCCAGTGCGTCGGGTCGTCGCTCTCGTTGAAGAACAACATGCCGTCGATGTTGCGCTCGGCCATCGTCTGGCTGCCGAAGTGGCAAGTGCCCGCGCCGCATGCGGGCGTCGTGAGCACGGCCTCGCGGAACCCGGCCCGCGCCATCGCGCGCGCGATGCGCGCGTTGAGCCGCATCGCCTCGCGCTCCTGCGGGTCCCACCACGACCACTCCCAGATCACTTGGAGCCGGTCCGCGGTCGTGCCCGAGGTCGCGAGCAGCGTGACTTGCTCGTCCTGCATCGCGGCGTGCAGGTCTTGATCCCGTCGCAGCAGCGCCTTCGGGAAGCCCTTTCGCAGGTCGCGTTTGCCGACCGGCTGAATTTGCGCGAGCCACTGGCGGACGGTGGCCGGATCGCGCGGCGGCTCGGGCCGATCACGGTAAAGCGGGACCTCGGCGACCATCCGCCGCGTCTCGTCGCTCACGCGCCGCCAATGCGCGGTCGAGTAGCTCACTCGTCCGCCTCCAGCTTCTTCGCGACCTTCGCCTTCTTGTTCGGCAACGCGGAGAACACCGTCACGGCGTCGCCGCGCGCCACTAACGAGCCGTCGGCATGGATCACGAGCGCGGCGCCGCTCGGCACGCCATAGGCGCAGGCCTTTGCGCCGAGCTCGCGTGCGCGAACGGCCGCGAACGACTGCGTCTCTTGCCAGCCGTCCGCTTCTCCGTGCGTGTCGAGGGAGCACGGTGCGACGCCGAGGCACTCGTACGTCTCGGCTTCATCATCGCTCGCGCCCTCACGCGGCCAGCGGATCCAGCGCTCGCCGAGCATGATCGCGCCGGCCGACATCCCGACGAACACGACGCCACGCTTCGCGGC
>Ga0326726_10000631_pt1 | contig 32297 bp, 32 predicted proteins | sample MHFenrmetagenome_2_FD_207603 | JGI IMG/M metagenome (GOLD analysis project Ga0326726, IMG submission 207603) | Lab enriched peat soil microbial communities from Michigan Hollow, Ithaca, NY, United States - MHF15MN | ecosystem: Environmental > Terrestrial > Soil > Wetlands > Peat | place: USA...
GTGCGCGCCCTCTCGCAGTCGGGGCTCGAGCCTGCGAACTGCCGGCTGCTCGATCCGGGCGAGGCCGCCACGTCCGCGGGAGGCAGCGGGACGGAGGCGATCCTCGTGCTGGGCTTCGAGTCGGCGGATCACGATCTCGAGCCGTGGATGCGCCGCGCCGTCGAGCTCTGCCGCGATCACGGCGGTGTCGTGCCCGACGACGCGATCCGCACGCGCAGCGACGACGCAGTCACCCGCGAGGGCAGCGCTGGGACGTGGCGCAACTCGTTCATCGGCGCGCCCTATGTGCGCGACGCGCTGGTCTCGATCGGCGTGCTCGCGGAGACCTTCGAGACCGCGATCACCTGGGACCGCTTCGAGCGCCTGCACCAGCGCGTGATGAGCGAGGTGAAGGACGCGCTCGTGCGCATCTGCGGCGCCGGCACGCTCACCTGCCGCTTCACGCACGTGTACCCCGACGGGCCCGCGCCCTACTACTCGCTGCTCGCGCCCGTGAAGCGCGGCAGCGAGCTCGAGCAGTGGGGCGAGGTGAAGCGAGCCGCGAGCGAGATACTCGGCGCGGAGGGCGCGACGATCACGCACCACCACGCCGTCGGGCGCGACCACCGCCGCGGCTACGACCGCGAGCGCCCGGAGCTGTTCGCGAAGGCGCTGCGCGCGGCCAAGGGCGAGCTCGACCCGAGCTGGGTGCTGAATCCCGGCGTCCTCTTCGACCGCGCGTGACGAACAAGGAGTGAGTCGTGAACGAGAAGTACGAGACACTGGTCGTCACGCGCGAGGCGGACGGGCTCGTCTGGTGCACCCTGAATCGGCCCGAGGTGCTGAACGCGATGAGCCCGCAGCTCGTCGACGAGCTGCACCTCTTCCTCGATCGCCTGCACGACGACACGGACGCGCGCGTCGTCCTGTTGCGGGGCGCGGGGCGCGGCTTCTGCGCCGGGCTCGACCTGAAGGCGCAGTCGGGCGGCTCGGCGACCACGCGCCCGAGTGTCTCGGCCAGCCTGCGCGGCCAACACAAGATCGCGGAGCTCGTGATCAAGATGCGCCGCGTCGCACAGCCCTTCATCGCGCTCGTGCACGGCGCGGCGTCCGGCGGGGGCTTCGCGCTCGCGCTCGCGTCGGACATCCGCATCGCCGGTGAGTCGGCGCGCATGAACGCGGCCTTCATCCGCATCGGGCTCGGCGCGTGTGACATCGGCGCGTCGTACTTCCTGCCGCGCATCGTCGGCGCGTCGGTCGCCTCGGAGCTCCTGCTCACGGGCGGCTTCATCGAGGCGCCGCGCGCGCTCGCGACCGGGCTCGTCTCGCGCGTCGTGCCGGACGCGGAGCTCGAGAAAGCCGGGCGCGAGATGGCCGCGAACATTCTGCGCAACTCGCCCGTCGGCGTGCGCCTCACAAAGGACTGCCTCAACTGGAGCATCGACGCCCCGACGCTCGAGGCCGCGATCGCGATGGAGGACCGAAACCAGATCCTCGCCTCGCAGAGCGGCGACTTTCGCGAGGGGGTGCGCGCATTTCTGGAGAAGCGCCCGCCCAAGTACAGCGGCGACTAGGGCCTGATAGGATCGGGCCAACCGCGGCCGCCCGCGGGCCGAACAGGAGTAGGACGTGGACTTCGAGCCCAGCGACAAGGTCAAGCAGATCCAAACCCAGCTCGAGCGCTTCATGGACGAGTTCGTCTACCCCGCGGAGCGCGTCGCGGCGGAGCAGATCGAGGCGTCGGGGAACCCGCATCACCATCCCGAGATCGTCGAAGAGCTGAAGAAGAAAGCCCGCAAGACCGGGCTGTGGAATCTGTTCCTGCCCGACCAGGAGCACGGCGCGGGACTCACGAACCTCGAGTACGCGCCGCTCGCCGAGATCATGGGCCGCGTCGGCATCGCGTCGCGCATCTTCAACTGCGCCGCGCCCGACACGGGCAACATGGAGATACTCGCGGAGTTCGGCGACGAGAAGCAGAAGAAGAAGTTCCTGCAGCCGCTGCTCGACGGGAAGATCCGCTCGTGTTTCTCGATGACCGAGCCGGAGGTGTCGAGCGCGGACCCGACTCAGCTCACCACCTTGGCGAAGCGCGACGGCGACGAGTACGTGCTGAACGGTCACAAGTGGTTCACGTCGGGCGCGATCGGCGCCGAGTTCGCGATCGTCATGGCCGTGACTGACCCGTCGGCCGCGCCGCACCAGCGCGCGAGCATGATCCTCGTGCCGACGACGACGCCGGGCTTCAAGATCGTGCGCGCGGTCTCGGTCATGGGGCACGCGGGCGGCGGCGGTCACTGCGAGATTCGCTATGAGGACTGCCGCGTGCCGGTCGCGAACCGTCTGGGCCCCGAAGGCGCGGGCTTTGCCATCGCCCAGGCGCGGCTCGGGCCCGGGCGCATCCACCACTGCATGCGCTGCATCGGCGGCGCGCAGCGCGCGTACGAGATCATGGTGAGTTACGCGGCCGCGCGGAAAGTCGGCGGCGAGCCGCTCGGCACGAAGCAGTTCATCCAGGACTTCATCGCGAAGTCGAAGATGGAGATCGATCAGGCGCGCCTCTTCACGCTCTACACGGCGTGGAAGATGGACACGGTCGGCAAGAAGGTGGCGGCGCAGGAGATCTCGATGATCAAGGTCATCGCCGCGAACCTGTTGATGGACGTGTGTGACCGCGCGATTCAGGTGATGGGGTCACTCGGTGTCTCGGACGACACACCCGTCGCCTCGATGTGGCGCAACGGCCGATCGCTGCGCATCGCCGACGGCCCGGACGAAGTGCACAAGATGGTGATCGCGCGCCGCGAGCTGAAACGCTGGGCGGGATTGAACGTGAGATAAGAGGGCCGTGGCGCGCGCGGGGCGGGCGCACGGCCTCTCCTCGGCGCTCGCGGGTACGCTCGAAGCCGCGTCGTGGTCCGTGCGCCCGCCCCGCGCGCGAACGAGGTCTTCGTTCAGGCGATGGATGAGTTCTCTTGGTGCCGGCAGCGGGCCCCGCTCGACGCGGTCTGTGACTCGCATTCGCACATGGCGGTGGGGACGCGCGAAGTGAGGGTGTTGGCGCGCGCGGGGCGAGCGCCGAGGAGAGGCCGCGCGGCCACCCCGCGCGCGCCTCGATCAGCGAGCGGTGGCCTCCGCCTCAGCTGTCCTTCTCGATCGCGAGATACAAGGTCCCGTCGCCGCGCTGGACCAGCAGCACCGCGGACTCGACGTTCTTGCCCAGGGCGTCCTTCAGCTGCTTGGGCGAGGTGATCTCGGTGCGATTCGCCTCGAGGATCACGTCGCCTCGGCGCAGGCCCGCGCGCGCGGCGGCGGACTCGGGATCGACGGACGCGACCACGACGCCCTTGGTGCCGGCCGAGAGACCGAGCTGACTCGCGATCTCGTCGCTCATCGGCTGGACCTCGAAGCCCCAGTCACTGTCAGTCTGCTCGTCGCTCGCCGGCTGGATCTCCTCTTCCTTCATCTTCTCGAGGGTCGCCTTGAGCTTGCGCTCCTTGCCGTCGCGCAGGATCACGACGTCGACGGCGCTCCCGGGCGGCGTGCTCGCGACGATGCGCGGCAGATCGTCGTAGTCGCGGATGTCCTTGCCGTCGAACTTCGTGATCACGTCGCCTCGCTCGAGCTTCGCCTTGGAGGCCGGGCTGCCGTCGAAGACCTGGCCGACGAGCGCGCCCTTCTGGTCGCCGAGCTTGAAGGTCTTGGCGAGCGCGGGAGTGACTCGCTGGATCTGCACGCCGAGCCAGCCGCGAGTCACCGAGCCGTGCTCGAGGAGCTGTGGTAGGAGACCCTTCGCCATGTTGATCGGGATCGCGAAGCCGATGCCCTGGCCGTTCGCGGCGATCGCCGTGTTGATGCCGACGACGCGGCCCTTCATGTCGCACAGCGGTCCGCCCGAGTTACCCGGGTTGATGCTCGCGTCGGTCTGCAGGAAGTCGTCGTACGGGCCGGCGATCTGCTCGCCGCCGAAGTTCGAGCGGCCCTTCGCGGAGAGAATCCCGACGGTCACGGTGTGGTCGAGGCCGAACGGATTGCCGATCGCCATGACCCAGCTGCCGACGCGCAGATGCTCCGAGTCACCGAGCGGCACCGTCGCGATCGGCTTCTCCACCGCCACCTTGATCAGCGCGAGGTCGGTCTTCGGATCGCGGCCGACGATCTTCGCGTCCTTCTCGGTGCCGTCCTCGAAGACCACGACGACCTTGTCGGCGCTCTCGACGACGTGATTGTTCGTGACGATCAGACCGTCGCTCGAGACGACGAAGCCCGAGCCCGTCGACGGCACGCGGAACTGATGCGGCGGCACCTGCTTCTGGCCCTTCTCGCCCGGCTTGCGCTGACCGAAGAACTCTTCGAAGAGCTCCTCGGGCCCGCCCTTCATCGTGGTCTTGCGCTCCACTTTGATGTTCACGACCGCGGGAGACACTTTCTCGGCGAGGTCCGCGAACGAGTCCGGTCGGCCCGAGGCGTCGCCCGGCTCGCCTTCGGTCCAGAAGGGCTTCGCGACTCCGGCGCTCGCGAGCTGCAGCGGCAACACGCCGGCAAGACCGAGCAGCGCGAGCGCGCTCCCCAACACGAAGTAGTTGCGAGTCACTTTCCGCATGCCTGTTTCTCCTTGCTCTGCCGGCGCGCCGGTCACCAGAGCTCGAGCATGACGCTGCCGATCGCCCGGCCGCGCTGAACTACGACCACGACTCCGTCCTGGCCGAGAATTCTCGGGATCGCCTTGCGCAGAGACACTCGATCATCGACCCGCTCTTCGCCGAGCTGGAGGATCAAGTCTCCGGGCCGCAGGCCGCGATCCTCGGCGGCGCTGCGCGGAACCACGCGCTTCACCACGAGCCCCCGGTCGCTGCGCAGACCGTATTCCTTTGCGAGTGCCGGGGTGCGATCCGCGAGGTCGAGCCCGAGCAGCACCTGCGCGAGCTCGTCGGCGCGCGCCTCGGGAAAGCGCTCGGCCTCGACTTCGACGTTGAGCTTCTTGCCGCTGCGATCGAGCGCGAGCTTCGCGCGATCACCGACGGTGATGCCGCGCGCGATCTCGTAGAACTCGCGGCGCGAGTGCACGGGCGCCCCGTCGAGCGAAGTCAGGATGTCGCCGCGCTGGATGCCGGCGGCGGCCGCGGGCGCGCCGTCGAAGACGTTCGAGACCAGCACGCCGGTGGCCTGCTCGGAGCCCATCGCCTCGCGGAGCGCCGGAGTCAGCTCCTGCAGCCACAGGCCGAGCCACGTCGCCTGCACCTCGCCGTGGCGGATCAGGTCGTTGACGATGCGGCGCGCGCGGTTGATCGGGATCGCGAAGCCGATGCCCTGAGCGTTGCCGAGGATCGCGGTGTTGATGCCGATGACCTCGCCGTCCATGTTGAGCAGCGGGCCGCCCGAGTTGCCGGGGTTGATGCTCGCGTCGGTCTGCAGGAACCCGTGGTACTCGCGGCCGTCGCCGTGGATCGAGCGGTTGGTCGCGGACAGCACGCCCGTAGTCACGGTGCTGTTGAGGCCGAACGGGTTCCCGATCGCGATCACGCTCTCGCCGATCATCGCGTCGTCGGAGTCCCCGAGCTTGGGCGTGGGCAGCGGATCCTTCGTCCGGATTCGCACGACCGCGAGATCCGACGCCGGGTCGCCGCCGACGAGCTGCGCGTCGAACTGGCGCCCGTCCGAGAGGCCGACGCGAATCTGTGTAGAGCCTGCGAGCACGTGCTCATTGGTGAGTACGAAGCCATCCTTGTTGATGATCACGCCGGTGCCCAAGCTCTGCGAGGTGCTGGCACGGGGGTTCATGAAGCGGCGGAAGAATTCCTCGAACATGGGGTCGCCGCGCAGGAACGGATTTGCCTGGTCTACGACAACCTGTGTGGAGGTGATATTCACGATTGCCGGCGCGGCGCTCTCGACGGCGGCGACCACCGGTGTGCGCCGTGACTCGCGGCTCGCGCCGGCCGGAGCCGGCGTGACCGCGCATGCGGCGAGCGCCGCGGCACAGAGGAGCCGGCGCCACAGGGGAGTTTGGGAGAGGCGCATCCACGTCTCGAAAAAGTGGGGCTTGGACGCTAGACCACGAGCCGCCATTTTGTAAGGGCGAGAGAGGGCGTCTGTTGCACGAGCGCGAAGCGGGGATCGGCCGGCGCTTCGCCGCGGCGTTCGGCGGCGAGCCGGCCGCGATCGCGCGCTCGCCCGGGCGCGTGAACCTGATCGGCGAGCACACCGACTACAACGGCGGGCTCGTGCTTCCGCTGGCGATCGACCGCGACACACGCGTCGCGCTGCGCGTGCGCGCGGATGCTCGCGTGCTCGGTGTGTCGCGCGAGCGCGGCAAGTCCGAGGCGGATCTCACGGAGCCGCCCGCGAGTGACTGGCTCGACTACGCGCGCGGCGTCGCGCGCGTGCTGGCCGAATCGGGGCGGATTCCCGCCCGAGGCTTCGAGCTCTGCGTCGAGACGGACCTGCCGGAGGGCGCGGGCCTGTCCAGCTCGGCGGCGTTCGAGGCCGCGGTTGCGCTCGCGCTGCTGGGCGCTGCGGGCGTCGCTCCCGGCAGCGTGCCTCGGCCCGAACTCGCGCGCCTCTGCCAGCGCGCGGAGTCGGAGTTCGTCGGCGTCCCGTGCGGGATCATGGATCAGTACGCCGTTCTGTGTAGCCGCGCCGGCGCCGCGCTCTGGCTCGACTGCGCGACCCTCGAGGCGCGGCCGGTCGCGCTGCCGGACTCACTCGCGGTCTGGATCTTCGACACCGGGGTCGAGCGCAGCCTGCGCTCGGGCGCGTACGCCGAGCGGCGCGCGGAGTGCGCTCGCGCGCTCGCGCTCGCGATCACCGCGCTGGGGCGGCCGCTCGGGTCGCTCTCCGAGCTGTCTCTGGACCAGCTCGCGCGCCTGGAACGCGCGCTCGATCCGGTCGCGCTGCGGCGCGCGCGCCACGTCGTGACCGAGAACGAGCGCGTGCGCGCGTTCGCCGGAGCGCTCTCGAGCGGAGCTCTCGCGGCGGCGGGCGAGGCGCTGTTCGCATCGCATGCGAGTCTTCGCGACGACTACCAGGTGAGCTGCGCGGAGAGCGACGCGCTGGTCGCGGACTCCCGCGCGCTCGCCGGCTGCGTCGGCGCGCGCATGACGGGCGCCGGCTTCGGCGGCTGCACGGTCCACGCGGTCCCGGCCGCGCGCGCGAGTGAGTTCGCCCAAGGGCTCGTCGCGCGCTTCCGGGCGCGCTTCGGACGCGAGCCGCGCCACTGGCGGGCGGCGCCGGCCGCGCCCGCCGAGCTCGTCGCGCCCTAGCGGCTGCTGGTGCTCGGCGCCGGCTTGTCGACGCTGCGAGTCACTGCGCGGGGCGCGATCAGCAGGAAGCGCGTGTCGTCGCCACGCAGCGCGCGCACCAGGAACGGCTTCTCCGCCGGCAGCGCGTTCAGGGCCGAGCGGAAGTCGTCGAGCGTCGCGACGTGCGACTTCTCGAGCTCGACGATCAGATCGCCGCGCTCCATGCCCGCTTCGTCGGCCTCCGACCCGCTCTCGACGTAGGACACCAGCACGCCGTCGCGCTGCGGCAGGCGTTGGCCGCGGAAGGTCGACTCGGTGACTTCCTCGACGGTGAAGCCGTGCGGTGTCTCCTGCTCGTCCGGCACGAACTTCGGCTGCGTGGCGAGCGACGCGTGCAGCGTCTTGCGCTCGCTGCTGCGCAGCACCTCGATCGCCACGTCGTGCCCCGCGCTGCGCTGCGCGACCAGGCGCTGGAACTGGCCGAGGTCTTCTTCCTTCTCCGCGTGCAGCGCTTCGCCGTCGAACTTCACGATCACGTCGCCGACGGCGAGACCCGCGTGCTCCGCCGGTGAGTCGTGCGCAACCGAGCCCACGACGACGCCGTGCACGTTGGCCTCGCCCCAGTACTGCGCGAGCTCGCGCGAGAGCGGCTGCAGAGTGACTCCGAGATAGCCGCGCGCGATGCGGCCGCGGTCGAGCAAGTCGTCCGCCACCCGCTTCGCCGTGTCGATCGGAATCGTGAACCCGATGCCGCGGCCCTGACCGCGCGAGTTGATGCCGATCACCTCGCCCTTCAGGTTGATCAGCGGCCCGCCCGACGAGCCGTGGTCGATCATCGCGTCCGTCTGGATGAAGTCGTTCAGGACCTGCTCGGTGCGCAGGTCGCGGCCCTTCGCGGAGACGATCCCGAGCGAGACCGAGCCCTCGAGGCCGTACGGATTCCCGATCGCGATCACCCACTCACCGACCTGAACCTTGTCCGAGTCACCGATGCGCGCGGAGGTGAACGGCTTCTCGCCGTCGTGCGGGGCGATGCGCAGCACCGCGACGTCGGTCTGTTTGTCGGTGCCGACGATCTCTGCGTCGTAGCGGCCGTCGCGCCCCGGCACGATCACGCTGACCTTCTCCGCGCGGTCGACGACGTGCCAGTTGGTGAGCACGACGCCGGCCGCGTCGATCACGAAGCCCGAGCCCTCGATCAGGTTGCGCCGGCCGTTCAGGCGAATCGCCGACTCGATGTGCACCACGCAGGGCGACACCTGGCGGTTGATGTCGATGATGCGCGCCTGCAGCTCGTCCAGCGCGTCGCGCGCGAGCGCGCTGGGCATGCCCGCGCAGCCGGCGAGAACGAACGAAAGAGTCACGAGCGCGGCTCGGAGCTTCATCGCCCTTCCTCATCGGCGAGCGCGCGGCGGAACTCGCGGGCAGCGGCCTCCGGGTCGTCGGCTGCGCCGAGCGCGGAGATCGCGACCACGCCCCAGGCACCCGCGGCTCGCACCTCGGCCACGCGCGCCGGCGTGACACCGCCGAGCGCCAGCGCGGGAATCGAAAGCTGCGCCACCGCGGCCGCGAGCCATGCGCAGCCGCGCGACTCGGCCCCGGGCTTGGAGGACGTCGCGAAGATCGGCGACAACGTCACGTAGCTCGCGCCCGCGTCCGCGGCGCGCCGCGCCTCGTCCGGATCGTGGGCGGAGTAGCCGATGCACGCGTTCGGTCCGAAGAAGGCCCGCGCCTCGGCCACGGGCACCGAGTCGGCGCCGAGCTGCACGCCGTCGAGCTCGAGCGCCCGAGCCAGGTCGAGCCGGCGGCTCGCCAGGACCCGGAGGCCGTCCGCGCGCAGCTTCGCCAGCCGCGAGGCACAGTCACTCCACTCACTCGCCGACCAGTTCCGCTCGCGCAGCACGACCAGTTCGACGCCGCCCCGCGCCAGTCGTTCGATCACGTCGATCTGGTCTCGACCCGCGCGTCCCCGCTCGCCGTCCGTCCAGTAACTGAGCCGGGGGATCAAGACAGGTCGGCGAGTCCGGTCTCGGGGCTCGACGCCTGCGCGTGCAAACGGCGCGGCATGCGCCCGGCCTCGTAGGCCGCGCGCCCGGCCTCGACGGCGAGCTTCATCGCGTGCGCCATCTTGATCGGGTCCTTCGCCGCCGCGATGCCGGTGCTCATCAGCACCGCGGTGCAGCCGAGCTCCATCGCGATCGCGGCGTCGGACGCGGTGCCGACCCCGGCGTCGACGATCACCGGGCACGAGACACTCTCGAGGATGATGCGGATGTTCGCGGGATTGCGGATGCCCAGCCCCGAGCCGATCGGCGCGCCGAGCGGCATCACCGCCGCGCAGCCGAGCTCCTCGAGCCGCATGCACGCGACCGGATCGTCCGTGATGTAGGGCAGCACGGTGAAGCCTTCGGCGACCAGGATGCGGGCGGCCTCGATCGTGGCGGTCGTGTCGGGGAACAAGGTGCGCGGATCGCCGATCACCTCGAGCTTCACGAGCTTGGTGTCGAGCAACTCGCGCGCGAGCTGCGCGGTCGTCACCGCTTCCTTCACCGTGTAACACCCGGCGGTGTTGGGAATGATGTGAAAGCGATCGGGCGGGACCCAATCGAGCAATGACCCGGCGCTGCGCGAGGTGAGGTCGACGCGGCGCACGGCCACGGTCGTCGCCTCGGTGCCACTGGCGTCGAGCGCCTTGCGGTTCTCTTCGAACGACTTGTACTTCCCCGAGCCGACGATCAGTCGGGATCGAAGCTCCAGATCTCCGAGCTTGTAAGTCGCGCTCATGCTCCGCCTCCGACGGCTTGAATCACTTCGACCTTGTCGCCGTCGCGGATCCAGACTTCCGCGAAGCGCGACTTGGGCACGACGACCGCGTTGATCGCGACCGCGACGCGGCGCTTCACGAGCTCGCAGCGCTGCAACAGCTCGAGCACGGTCAGCGGAGCCGGCGTCGAGTGAGATTCGCCGTTCAACAGGTACTCCACGCGCGGGACGTTAGCCGAAAGCTCCCCTAGATTGAAGCGCGTGGGGGAGGAAGCGCAGCGCGAAGCACGAGGTCGCACGTGGGCCGACATCGGCCTCGCGGCGCTGGCGCGCAACTACCGCGCGATCCGCGCGCGCGCGACGGGCAAGCGCGTGATCGCGGTGGTGAAAGCGAACGCCTACGGGCACGGCGCCGTGCTCGTGGCGCGCGCGCTGGTCGACGAGGGCTGCGACGCTTTCGCGGTGATCAGCGTCGAGGAAGCGGCCGAGCTGCGCGCAGCTCGGATCTCGGCGCCCGTGCTCGTGCTCGGCGGCGTGCAGAGCGCCGCGGAGGCGGACACCGCGCTGTCTCTCGACGTCGAGCCCGTGGTCTCGCGCGTCGAGGCGCTCGACTGGCTCGCGGCCGCCGCGGCGCGCGCCGGCCGCGCGTGCCGCTTCCAGCTGGAGTTCGACACCGGAATGGGTCGGCTCGGCGTTCTGCCCGACGAGGTGCCGGCGTTTCTCTCGCGCGTCGCTCGAGCGAAGGGCGTGCGCCTCTCGGGAGTCATGAGTCACTTGGCCCGCGCGGACGACGCGTCGTCGTCCGAGACCGCGCGCCAGCGGAAGCTCTTCGCGGAGCTCGTATCTCGAGTTCGCGCCTCGGGATTCTCGCTCGACTGGACTCACATGGACAACTCGGCCGGAGTCATGCGCGGCACGACCGACGGCTGCGATGCGATCCGGCCCGGTATCTCCCTCTACGGCGTCGATCCGACGCTCGAGGGCGGCCACGCGGGCGAGCCCGTGATGAGTCTCTGCGCGCGCGTCGTGCACGCGAAGATCGTCCCCGCGGGTACGGCGATCGGCTATGCGGGCGAGTTCCGCGCCGCGGAGCGCACGCGCATCCTCACGCTCGCGATCGGCTACGCCGACGGACTGCCGCGCGCCGCGGGCGGTCGCGCGACGGTCGGTCTGCGCGGCCGGCGTGCGCCGCTCGTCGGCCGTGTCTCGTGTGACCTCGCGACCGTCGCCGTTGCGCCCGACGATCCGAGCGCGGCCGGCGACGTCGCGCTCGTGTTCGGACGGCGCGACGGCTTCGCGGTTCCCGTCGAGGATCTCGCGCGCGCCGTCGGCACCATCTCGTACGAGGTGCTCGCGCGCATCGGACCGCGGGTTCCCCGGCTCGCCACTTGACCGCGCGCGCGGCCGAGCGTAAACCGGCCCGCGCGGGGGAGGGCGGCATGCGTGTCCTGGTGTTGGGCTCCGGAGGTCGCGAGCACGCGCTCGCCTGGGCGATCGGCAAGAGCCCCCTCGTCGACGAAGTCCTGTGCGCGCCGGGCAGCGACGGCATCGCGCTCGACGCGCGCGTGCTGCCCGGCGATCCGTGTGACTCACGCGCGGTGCTCGAGCTCGTGAAGCGCGAGAGCGTCGACTTCGTCGTCGTCGGGCCGGAGGACCCGCTGGCCGCGGGCGTCGTCGACCGACTCAGCGAGGCGGGTGTCTCGGTGTTCGGTCCCAGCGCCGCGGCGGCGCAGCTCGAGTCGAGCAAGCGCTTCGCCAAGGAGTTCATGGCGCGGCACGGAATTCCGACGGCCGCACACCGGAGCTTCGACTCCGCTGACGCGGCCGAGTCACACGTGCGTGCGCTCGACGGGCCGTGCGTGGTGAAGGCGGACGGGCTCGCGGCGGGGAAGGGCGTCTTCGTCTGCGACGACGCGGCCGAGGCGCTGGCTGCGATTCGCGAGGTCATGCGCGAGCGGCGCTTCGGCGCCGCCGGCGCGTCGATCCTGATCGAGGAGCGACTCAGGGGCGAGGAGGCGAGCTTCTACGCGCTCGGCGACGGCGAGCGCTTCGTCGTGCTCGGCCATGCGCAGGATCACAAGCGCGCGCTCGACGGCGACCGCGGCGAGAACACCGGCGGCATCGGCGCGTATTCGCCGGCCGCGCCGATCGATGCGGCCCTCGAGCGCGAGATCGTCGCGCGCATCGTGCAGCCGACGTTCGACGGAATGCGCGCCGAAGGCCGGCCGTTCCGCGGCGCGCTGTACGTGGGTCTCATGATTCACGAGCGCCGCCCGTTCGTGATCGAGTACAACGCGCGCTTCGGCGACCCCGAGACACAGCCGCTCCTGTTCCGGCTCGAGTCAGATCTGGTGCCGCTCCTGGTCGGCGCCGCGGAGGGACGCCTGCCGGCGCAGGCGCCGGCGCTGCGCTTCGGCGATCCGGCGGTGTGCGTGGTGATGACCAGTGGCGGATACCCGCGCGCGTTCGCGACCGGGCTCGAGATCCATGGCCTCGAGTCACTCGAGGGCCTGCCCGACGCAAAGGTGTTTCACTCCGGGACCCGGCGCCGAGCGATCGATTCGCGCGGCCCAAAGGCGGGCTGGGAGACCGCGGGCGGCCGAGTACTGGGAGTGACTGCCCGCGGGCGCGATCTCGCGTCGGCCCGGGCGCGAGCCTACGAGCTGGTGCGCGCCATCCGGTTCGAGGGCGCGCACTGGCGGAGTGACATCGCCAAAGAACGAGTGTGATCGTCTCGCTGGCCGAGGCGGTGGCCCTGCTCGCGCGCGGCGAGCTGGTCGCATACCCGACGGAGACCGTGTACGCGCTGGGCGCGGATCCGTTCCAGCCCAGCGCCATCGAGCGGCTCCTCGACGCGAAGGGGCGCGGCGCGGAGCGCGGGCTGTCACTCCTGATCCGCGACGCGGCCGAGCTCGCGCGTATCTCGCCCGATTTGCCCGCCGTCGCGGCGCGCCTCGCCGCGCGCTTCTGGCCCGGGCCGCTCACGCTCGTCGTGCCGGTCGCCGATCCTGCGTTCGCGCCGGTGGCGACACCGCTCGGTGTCGGTTTCCGCTGCTCGCCGCAGCCCAGCGCCGCGACGCTCGCGCGCTCGGCGCGCGGCCCGGTCGTCTCGACCAGCTGCAACAAGAGCGGCGAGCCGCCGTGCGCCAACGCGGCCGAGGTCGAGGCGAGCTTCGGCAGAGAGCTCGCGATCCTCGGCGGTGAGCCGGCGTCCGGTCTCGCGCCCTCGACGGTCGTGGCCGTCACCTCCGACGGCGCCCTGCAGCTCGTGCGCGCAGGCGCGCTCGCCTTCGACGAGCTGCGCTCGGCGGCCGGATTGCGCGCCTCGTCCGAGTCAGAATAGAATCGGGTTCTAGTTCTAGTTCGAGGCGCCTGGCGTGCCGAACTCCCTGAAACTGCTGAGCTCGATCTCCCCGCCGAAGCAGGCGCGCAGCGAGGACACGGCGCGCAGGATCCTCGACGCCGCGCAGGAGTTGATCGAGCGCGAGGGTCTCTCCGCCCTGTCGATCCCCGAGGTCGTGCGCCGCGCCCGCTCGTCGACCGGGAGCTTCTACGCGCGCTTCAAGGACAAGAACGCGCTGCTCGCGGCGCTCGAGGAGCGCTTCTTCCAGGAAGTGCACCGCGTGCTCGACGAGCTCGCGGACCCGGAGCGCTGGCGCGGCCGGCCGACCCGCGAGCTGATCGAGGCGTGCAACCGCGAGATGCTCCGCCGACTTCGGCAGCACGCGCGCCTGGTGTGCGCGTTCGCGTTCCGCTCCGCGCACGAGGCCACGTTCGCGAGTCAGGTGCGCCACTTCCACGAGCGACTCACGGACCGGATGCGCGCGCTGTTTCTGTCGCGCCGCGACGAGATGACTCACCCGGAGCCGGAGATCGCCGTCGCGCTCGCGCTCGAGTTCGCGTTCACGTTCATCCAGACGCGCATCCTGTTCGCGGGCCAAGACGGCGCGCGCAACGCGATCGACGACGACCGGCTCGCGCGCGAGCTGACGCGCATGTTCCTCGCGTACGCGGGCATCCAGTCCGAGTGACTGAAGTGAGTGGAGGGCGGACGATGGAGACGAACCGGCCGGGGGTCTTCGGAGTCGCGGACGACTCGTTCCGCGAGAACCCGTACCCGCTGCTGAACATGCTGCGCGAGCACCAGCCGCTCGCGAAGACGCCCCTCGGCCTCTGGGCCGTGACTCGCTACGACGACGTCGGGCGCCTCCTGCGAGAGGTGGCGGCGGGCATGCGCAAGCGCGACGGCACGCCGTTCATCATCCCCGACGTCGCGCCCGACGCGCAGTTCGACCCCAACGACTTCATGCTGCTGCAGGACGGCGCCCCGCACACGCGCCTGCGCAAGCTCGTGTCGAAGGCCTTCACGCCGCGCATGGTCGAGCGCCTGCGGCCCGCGGTTCAGGACGTCTGTGACTCGTGCATCGACCGGGTGCTCGAGAAGGGCTCGCTCGACGTCGCGGAGGACCTCGCGCGCATCGTCCCTTCGACGGTGATCTGCATGATGCTCGGCGTGCCCCTGGCGGATCGCGCCCGCTTCACCGATTGGACCGCGCATGCGACTCACGCGCTCGCGGTGCAGTTCGCACCCAGCGACGCGACGGCGCGCGCGCGGCCGGCGCTCGAGAAGCTGATCGAGTATTTCGTCGCGCTCGCCGACGAGCGGCGCAAGAACCTGGGCGACGATCTCTTGTCCGAGCTGATCCGCGCCGAGGAGGACGGTGACCGGCTCTCGACCGCCGAGCTGATCGCGCAGTGCGTGGGCCTGCTCGGCGCGGGCTTCGAGACGACCATCGGGCTCATCAGTCTCGGCGTGCGCCAGCTCTTGCTGCATCCCCGAGAGCTCGCGAAGCTCGCGGCCGATCCGAACCGGATCGGCAGCGCCGTCGAAGAGTGTCTGCGCTTCGATCCGCCGATCCTCGGCACGCTTCGCGTCCTGCACGAAGAGGTCGAGTGGCACGGTCAGACGCTGCCGGTCGACACGCCGGTGCTCGCGCTGCTCGGCGCCGCGAACCGCGACCCGCGCGCGTTCCCCGAGCCCGAGCGCTTCGACGTGACACGGAACGGTGTCGCGCACTGGGGCTTCGGGGGCGGCGCGCACTTCTGCCTGGGCGCGCACCTGGCGCGGCTCGAGGCGCAGCTCGCGATCGGAACGCTCGTGCGGCGCGTGCCGAACATGGAGCTCACGCAGGCTCGACTGACTTGGAGCGACTCACTCTTCCGCGTTCCGGCGTCGCTGCCGGTCCACTTCCGCGCGCGCTAGAGCGGGCCGATGCGGAGGCGCAGCTCGGACGGCGCCGCGTCGCCGAGCAGACCGCGCAGCCGCGCGAAGATGCGCGGCTTCTCGAGCTGCAGCCGCTGCATCCAAGCCGAGTCGCGGACGCGCGCGTGGATCACGCCGTTGCGCACGCCGTCGGGCCGGCAGTGGGCGCGGAACTCGGGGCCGAGCGCTTCGTCCCAGGCGCGGATCACTTGCAGGGCCTGGGCGGTCGCGCCCAAACCGACCTCGTCGAGCAGCTTCGGCAGCAGCGCGGCGAGCGACTCAGTCGGGCCGCGCCGGCGACCCGGCGCACTCCGCGTCGGCGTCGCTGCGGGCCTGCGAATCTCGCGTCGCTCCACGTCTCCATCCTAACTGACGTGCTACCTTCGCCGCTCGACATGCCGAAGCAAAAGCCCATCACGCTGCGCTGCGACTTCTGCGGCGCAGAGACCGAGCGCGTGCGGCGGGTGGCCCTCGACCAGGGCTACGACCGGCTCGGGCAGAAGCACGTGGTGCGGTACGCGTGCGACGAGTGCTCCAGACGGAAGGACGAAGCGCGCGCAAACGCCGTTGACTCGAGCCGCGACCCCTTATAGCTTGCCGCCTCGCTCGGCCGGACCGCTCTCGGGTCGCGGCAGAAGGATTCCCATATGGTCAAAGTCCGCCTCTATCGCACCGGCGCGCGCGGCAAGCCGTCGTATCGCATCGTCGTGATGGACCAGCGCAAGAAGCGCCAGGGTCGAGTGCTCGAGCTGCTCGGCACATACGACCCGCGCGGCACCGGCGGGATCCAGTACTCGGAGCCAGCGCTCGAGAAGTGGGTCGAGAAGGGCGCGCAGATCTCGGACACGGTTCGGACCCTGATTCGACGTCACAAGCGCGCGGCCGCCGCGGCGCCGAGCGCGTAGGCACGCCGTGAAGGAGCTCGTCGAGTTCATCGCGCGAACGCTGGCCGACGAGCCGGAAGAGGTCGAGGTTCACGCCGCCGAAGACCATGTTCTCGAGCTGCGACTCGCGCCCGAGGACGTCGGCAAGATCATCGGTCGCCGCGGGAAGACCGCGAAGGCGATCCGCACGTTGTTGGCCGCAGCCGGAGATGGCTGGGACGTCGATATCGCCGGTCACGGCGAGGACGAAGACGACGACTTCGAGGACGACGACGAGGACGGCCAGGAGTGAGACTTGGAGCCGAGTCGAAGCGCGAACCAGACCGCGGCGCCGAAGGGCCGGGCGGATCGAGACTGGGTCGAGCTCGGCCGAGTGCTCCGTCCCCACGGCCTCGACGGCTGTCTGCTCGTCGGCCTGCATAGCGACGACCCGACAAACCTGATCGCCGCGAAGAACCTCCGCCTCGCCGGCGCCCCGGGCACGATCCCGTTCCGCGTCGCGAGCGCCGAGCCTGCCGGCGAGGGACCGGGTGGTCGTGCGCGTATTCGCTTCCACTTGGTCGGCCTCAGCACGCGCGAGCGCGCGGCCGAGTTCATCGGCGCGGGCGTATTGATCCCGGCGAATGAGCTCGCGGCGCTTCCCGAGGGCGAGTTCTACTGGCGCGACCTGATCGGTCTGCGCGCACTCGACGGCGACGGTGAGTGTCTCGGGACTCTGGTCGAGATCCTCCCGACGGCGGCGCTCGACGTGCTGGTGGTCCGCGGTGATGGGCCAGACCTTCTGCTGCCCGCGACTGCGACGCTGATCGTCCGACTCGACCGCGAGCGCGGCGAGCTCTGGCTCGATCCGCCGCTCGAGCTCCTCGCGGAGGTCGCGCGATGAGCGCCGGCCCGCGCATCGATGTCGTCACGATCTTCCCGGAGCTCGTCGAGCACTTCCTCGGCGGTTCGCTGCTCGGGCAGGCTCGGCGCGACGGTCGGATCGACGTGCGGGTCACCGACCTGCGCAGCTTCGCGACCGACCGGCATCACAGCGTCGACGACACGCCCTACGGCGGGGGCGACGGGATGGTGCTGCGCTGCGAGCCGGTGGTCGCGGCGGTCGAGGCAGTGAAGCAGCCCGGCGCGCGCGTGTTCGCGCTGTGCCCGCGTGGCCGACGCTTCGACCAGGCGCTCGCGCGCGAGCTCGCTTCGGCTCGCCAGCTGGTGCTCGTCGCCGGCCGCTACGCCGGTTTCGACGACCGAATCTTTGCTCTCACCGGTGCGGAGCCGCTCTCGATCGGAGACTATGTGCTCGCGGGGGGAGAGCTGGCGGCGTTGGTGGTAACGGAAGCGGTGACCCGGCTGGTGCCGGGAGTGGTGGGGAATCCGATCTCCGCCGAGGCGGACTCGTTCTCGGCAGCCGCGCTGGAGCACCCGCTGTACACGCGACCCCGAGAGTTCCGCGGCCTGTCGGTGCCGGATGTGTTGCTCTCGGGCGACCACGCCGAGATCGCCCGCTGGCGAGAGAGCGAAGCCGATCGAGTCACGCGCGAGCGGCGCCCGGACCTGCTCAAGTCCAATGATCGCGTGGGCACCCTACCCACGCTCCGGACGAATGGAGTGAAGCGATGAGACAGTTTTCCGAGCTCGAGCAAAAGCCGCGAAGCGACGTGCCCGACTTCCGCGCCGGTGACACGGTGCGCGTGCACGTGCGCATCGTCGAGGGCGACAAGGAGCGCGTGCAGGTCTTCGAGGGCGTGGTGCTGCAGCGACGGCGCGCGGGCGCGTCGAGCAGCTTCGTGGTGCGCAAGGTGTCCTACGGCGTCGGCGTCGAGAGGATCTTTCCGCTGCACTCGCCGACGATCGCGAAGATCGAGCTGAAGGCGCGCGGGCGCGTGCGACGCGCTCGACTCACTTACCTTCGCGACCTATCGGGGAAGGCGGCGCGCATCAAGGAGCGCGAGCACTTCGGCGGACCGGAGGCGGCGGCCTCCGAGCCGGCCGCCAAGGAAGAGACGCCACCCGACGCATGAGGATCCACGGGATCCACCTTCGCGGCCTTTCGGCACCGGCGGGGGATCATCCGCTCGGACTCGACCCCGGCTACACCGTCGTGCGTTTCGACGATGCCGCGGCGGCGCGCCGCTTCGTCGAGCTGATTCAGGCGCTCCTCTATCCGAGCACTGAGTCGGTCTCGCAGCGTGACTCGCGCGGCCGCGCGGTGCTGTCACTCGCGCTGCGCAGCGACGCGTACGTGATCGCGGCCGACTTCGCGCGCCAGCGCATCAGCCTCGGGCGACAGGACGCGCGCGACGGCGGCTATCAGGCGCTCTCCAGCGATCCGCGCGAGATCGAAGAGTACGGGCTCGCGGTCGGCTTGCCCCCGCCCGCGGACTTCCGCCGCCTGCAGACCTGTGGATTTTCGCAGGCGAGCGGTGACGACCTGCTGCCGATGCGCCGAACGGAGGGCGCGCGAGAGGTCGCAGTGACTCCGGCGCCGCTTCCGAAGGCGGCGTCCGACGCACTCGAGCGCACAGCGGAGCGCACGCGCCTGTTCGCCGAGCACGAGGAGCGCGTGCTCGCGCTCGCGCAGGAACGCGCGAAGCGCGAGGCGGCCCTCGAGCAGGCTCTCGCCGCCGCGCGCACCGGGCGCCAGCGCAGCGAGGAGCGACTGCAGCAGCTGCGCTCAGCCGACTCCGAGTACACCGCGCTCGAGCGCCAGCACAAAGCCACGCTCGCGGAGCTCGAGAAGAACGCGGGCCTGGCCGAGGTCGTCGACGACTTCGACGCGCGCGTCGCGCACTTCCGCGCGCTGGCAGTGAGTCGCGAGACCGAGCGCAAGGCGATCGACGACACGCGCGCGGAGGTGCTCGCCGAGCGCGCGCGCTTGCGCGCCACCCCGCGCCGCCAGATCGTGCCGGTGGGTCTCGGTCTGGCGCTCGGCGCCGCGGGTACTGCGGCGGGCATCGTCGGCAACCCGATCGGCTACGCGGCTGCGGCGCTGGGCGTCGTCGCGCTTCTGACGGCGCTCGGCATGGCGCGCGCGGCCCGGGCTCAGCTCGCCCGCTCGGAGGCGTTGCTCGCCGCGCTGCGCGTGCGCGAGCGCGGGTCCGAACGGCGCTTCGAGACCGAGGGCGCGCAGATCCGCGGGCTCTTGATCTCTCTGGGCCTCGAGTCCGTCGATGCCCTGTGCGACGCGGTGGCGCGCTACACCGAGTTACTCGAGCGCGCGGAGGTCGAGAAAGCTCGGCTCGCGGAGCTCGGCGAGCGGCATCCGACTGCGGCGCGGGACGAGCTGTCTCGGCTCGAGCGCGAGCGCGGCCACGGCGACGCCGTCGCGGCGGTGCGCCAGGCGCGCGACGCGCTGCTCGCACTGCCGGCCGAGATCCCGATGCCCCAGCTTCCGCCGCTGCCGCCGGGCGATCCGTCGCCCGCCGCAGCCGACACCGCCGTCGAGCTCGAGGAGAAAGAGGACTCGCTCGCGGACACGCCGCGCGAGCCACTTCCGCTGGAGCGCTCGGAGCGAGTCGCGCTCGGTCCGAACGCGCTCGTCGAAGCGACGGCGCGCTTGCTCGGGCGCAGCGAGGCGGAGATTCGCGCGCGCGTCGCGCCGGCACTCTCGGTGTATCTGCGCGCGCTGACCTCGGGAACGTTCACCAGCGCCCGGCGCGTGGACGACGGCGGCTGGGTGTTTCGCGGCGCGTCGCGCGACGAACAGCCGTTCGCCGCCTTGCCCGACCGCGAGGGCGGGCTCGTCTGCCTCGCGCTGCAGCTCGCCCTGCTCGAAGCGCTCGCTGCCGAGCGGCGCGTGCCGCTGCTCCTCGGGCCCGACCTCCCGATCCGAGGTGACTCCGAGGCGCGCGCGCTCGGCCGCGCTCTGAAGCGCCTGTCCGCGGTCGTGCAGGTCGTGCACGCCTGTGCCGGCGACGCGCCGTTCGGCGAGCACGCGGGAAAGTCACTGGCGCTCTAGCCGCGCCAGCTACGAAGCCGTGAAGGCGTCACGAAAATGTGTCACCTCGGGCGGCTCTCGGGCGGCATCGACGGCGATCACGTCGAAGCGGATGCGCGGCGCGCGTGGCAGACCGCCGCGCGCGAGCAGCTCTGCGGCCGCGGCCACGATGCGGCGGCGCTTGCGCGCGTCGACGGACTCCGCCCCGCTGCCGAAGCGCGCGCTGCTGCGCAGCCGCACCTCGACGAAGACGAGCGCGTCCCGGTCGAGCGCGACGAGATCGAGCTCCGCGTGGCGCAGGTGCACGTTGCGCGCGAGGATGCGGAAGCCCGCGCGAACGAGATACTGCTCCGCCAGATCCTCGCCCAGTCTGCCGAGCGCGCGCGTGTCGCGCGGTGCCTTCATGTCGCGGCCTCGAACCTGGGGTGAGGCGCGATGAGCGAGGGCACGGTAGGCGACGGGCGGGGCGTCGTCTACGTCGTCGCGACGCCGATCGGAAATCTCGAGGATCTCTCCCCGCGCGCGCTGCGCGTGCTGCGCGAAGTCGAGGTGATCGCGTGCGAGGACACCCGCCACACGGCCGTGCTGTGTCAGCGCTTCGAGATCGCGACGCCGCGTGTCTCGCTGCACGCGCACAACGAGGCGCGGCGCGTGCCGGAGCTCTTGGCGCGGCTCGCACGCGGTGCCTCGATCGCGCTGGTCTCCGACGCCGGCACGCCGCTGATCTCCGATCCCGGCGAGCGCTTCGTGCGCGCCGCGGTCGACGCCGGCGCCGCCGTCGTGCCGCTACCGGGACCGTCGGCGCTGCTCGCGGCGCTCGTGGCCAGTGGCTTCGCGACGCGGCCGTTCGCATTCGCTGGATTTCTTCCGCGCAAGGGCGCCGAGCGCGCGCGCGAGCTGGCGTCGCTCGCCGCGTTTCCCGGCGCCCTCGTGCTCTACGAGGCGCCGAACCGCGCCGCGAAGACGCTCGCGGAGCTGCGCGAGGCTCTCGGCCCGCGCCGAGTCGCGCTCGCGCGCGAGCTCACCAAGCGCCACGAGACCATCCTGCGCGGGGTTCTCGGCGAGCTCGAGCTCGCCGACTTGCGCGGCGAGCTCACGATCGTCGTCGAAGGCCCGAGTGAGTCGCCCGCGATTGACTCGGCGCCCGCCGGCGACATCGAAGCGGAGCTCGCGCGTCTCTTGGCCAGCGGACTCTCCACGCGGGACGCCGCTCGCGAGCTCGCCGCGCGCTTCGGTCTCTCGCGGCGAGACGCCTACGCGCGCGCGCTCGCGCTCTCCGCTTCGGGCGAGTGAGTCCCCTAGAGCGTCTCGCCCGCGACCAGACGCTCCGCCTGGGCTTCGTCGATCACGCGCACGTCGAGCTCGCGCGCCTTCTCGAGCTTCGAGCCGGCATTCTCTCCTGCAAGCAGGAAGTCGGTCTTCTTCGAGACCGAGCCAGTCACTTTCGCGCCCGCCGCTTCGAGCCGGGACTTCCAGGTCGAGCGCGGCTCCGCGAGCGTGCCGGTGATGACGAAGGTCTTGCCGGCGAGCGCGTCGCTCTGTGCGTGCTCGATCGCCGGCCCGCTCTCGAGACGCAGCAGCGCGCGCAGGCGCTCGAGCTCTGCGCGATTCACCGGGTCGTCGAGCCAGTCGCGCAGCGCGCGCGCGATCGTCGGACCGATCTCGTCGACGGCCTCGAGCTCCTCCAAGGGCGCGGCGAGCAGGCGGTCCAGGTCCGGAAACGCGCGCGCCAGAACCGCGGCGCCGTGCTCGCCGACGTGCCGAATGCCGAGCGCGTACAGGAAGCGCGCGAGTGACACGGGTTTCGCGCGCTCCAGCGCGCCGACGAGGTTCTGCGCCGACTTCTCGCCGAGGCGGTCGAACTCCGCGAGCTCCGCGGCGGTCAGGCTGAAGAGATCCGACGGCCGGCGCACGCGCCTCTTCGCGATCAGCTGATCGATGCGCTGCTCGCCGAGGCCCTCGATGTCGAGCGCGTTGCGGCTCGCGAAGTGGCGCAGCACCTCGCGCACCTGCACGGGGCACTCGAGATTGGGGCAGCGCAAGGCGACCTCGCCCTCCGCTCGCACCGCCGGCGTTCCGCACGCCGGACAGCGTTGCGGCAGGCGAAACGGAACGGTGTCGCGCGGTCGCTTCTCGCGCACGACTTTCACGATCTTCGGGATCACGTCGCCGGCGCGCTCGACGAAGACGGTGTCGCCGACGCGCACGTCCAAGCGGTCGACCTCGTCCTGGTTGTGCAGGCCGGCGTGAGTCACAGTGACTCCGCCGATCTGCACCGGCTCGAGCACCGCGACGGGCGTCAGCGCGCCGGTCCGGCCGACCGACGTCTCGATGTCCCGCACCCGCGTCGTCTCCTGGCGCGGCGGGAACTTCACGGCGACCGCCCAGCGCGGCGTGCGGTTCAGCGTGCCCAGGCGCTCGCGCAGCGCGAGCTCGTTCACCTTCACGACCGTGCCGTCGATCTCGTAGGGCAGTGAGTCGCGCTCGCGAAGCAGCCGGTCGTGGAATGCCTGCGCGGTCGCAATCTCGCCCTGGACGATCGTGCGCAGATCCACCCGAAAGCCGAGCTCGCGGAGCCGCGCGAGCAGCTCGTAGTGAGTGCGCACCCCGAGCTCCGCTTCGCCCTGACCGACGCCGTAGACGAAGAGCTCGAGCGGGCGCGCGGCGGCGACCTGCGGGTCGAGCTGGCGGAGCGTTCCCGCGGTCGAGTTGCGCGGATTCGCGAACAGCTCGAGACCCTCCGCCGCGCGCTCCTGGTTCAGCTTCGCAAACGCGGCGCGGCGCATGAGCACTTCGCCGCGGACTTCGAGGACCTCGGGGAACGGCTTCCCAACGAGCTTCAGCGGCAGAGTTCGCACCGTGCGCAGGTTGTGAGTGACGTCTTCGCCGCGTCGGCCGTCGCCGCGCGTAGCGCCGAGCGCGAACACGCCGCGCTCGTAGCGCAGAGTCACTGCCACGCCGTCGTACTTCGGCTCGCCCGTGTAGACCATCGGCTCGCCTCGGCCGAGATACTTGCGCACGCGCACGTCGAAGGCGGCCAGCTCCTCCGCGGAGAGGGCGTTGTCGAGCGAGAGCATCGGCACGGCGTGCTCGACCGCGCGGAAGCCCTCCGCGGGGGCGCCGCCGACGCGCTGCGTGGGCGAGTCGGGAGTGATCCACTCGGGGTGCGCCGCCTCGATCTCCTGGGCCTCGCGGAACAGCCGGTCGTATTCCGCGTCCGAGATCAGCGGCGAGTCGAGCACGTGGTAGCGCTGCCCATGGAGCTCGAGCTCCCGTCGCAGTTCGAGCAGGTGCTCGTGCTCCTTGCTCTGTCGGGTCGCCACGGCTGCCGCGATGATGAACACCGGGCGACCGTCTCGCCAGCGCCGCGATTCCGTGGGTAGAGAAGGTTCACTCTTGGGTAAGCTGGAGCCGAAGAGGATCTCGATGAAAGTGGACGCCGCGCTGGTCTCTTCCGGGGAATGGCCTGACCTGCTGGACGGGTTGGATCGAGGCCTCGTGCGGGTATCCGAGGGGCGGATCGCGGCGGCGAACGCCGCGTTCGGGCGCCTGGCGGGCCTGCCCGCAGCCGAGCTCCCGGGTCGGCGCGTCGAGGAAGTGTTCGCCGACGCCGGTGACCGCCCGCTCGAGGTGCTCGAGCCGGGCGACGGCTTCGCGGTGCGCGACCTGCAGGGGCGCATGCGGCCGATCTCGCTGCGCCGCATCTCGGAGGCGCTCTGGCTGGTGATCGACCGGGAGCGCGAGAGCCGCCTCGAGCGCGAGATCTGGCGACTCGCGAGCGAGAAGCGCGCGCTGCCCGCAGCGGCGGCAGACGCCCCGCTCGGCGGCGAGCAGATCGGCATGATCGAGCACGAGATTCGCACCGCAGTCACTGCCGTGCGCGGCTATCTCCGCTGGCTCGGCGGCGAGCGAGACCGCCTGCTCGAGCCGGAGCATTGGACCTTCGTGCGCGAAGCGCGCCGCGCAATCGAGCGCGTCGGCCCGCTGCTCGACAATCTGCTCGAGCTCGCCCGCAGCGGTGACCCGCTGCCCAGCGCTCGCAAGCCGATTCGCCTGCACGACGTGCTCGAGCTGGCGCTGCGCACCGCGCGACCGCTGTTCGCGGATCGCGGCGTGAAGGTCGAGTGCGAGCTCGGCGCGTCGCCGGACGCCCTGCTCGGCGACTCGGATCGGCTCGAGCAAGTGTTCGTGAATCTGCTCGCGAACGCAGCGGTGTTCTCGCCGGACGGCGCCCGGGTCCGAGTCGTCTCGGAGCTGGCCGAGCTCGAGGGCGGGCCCGTGCTGCAGATTGCGGTCAGCGACGAGGGACCGGGGATCGCGCGCGCCGACGCCGAGCGCGTGTTTCAGGCGTTCGTGCGCGGGCCGCGTCCACCGACGTCGGGCTCGTCGGGCGTGGGCCTCGGGCTCGCGATCTGCCGGCGCATCGTCGCGGCGCACGGCGGTCACATCGAAGCGGTGCCGGACCTCGGCTACGGCCTGTTTCGAGTCACTTTGCCGAGCGAGAAGGCGGGGACTCCGCGATGAAGCGAGCGGGAGTTCCGCGCACCGTTCCGCAGCGCAAGACGATCCTCGTCGTCGACGACGCGGAGGTCATCCGCACCTACCTCAAGAATCTCCTGCCCATGAAGGGCTACGACGTGCTTCTGGCCGAAGACGGCCTGAAGGCGATGGAGCTCCTGAACGGCGGCGCGCACCCGGACGTGGTCGTGCTCGACGTGATGATGCCCGGCATCGACGGCATCGAGACACTCCGCAAGATCAAGCAGCTCATGCCCGAGGTGCCAGTGATCATGCTCTCCGTCGTCGGCAAGGCCGGCACCGTCGTCGATGCCATGAACCTCGGCGCGGCCGATTACATCAACAAGCCGTTCGAGGAGGAAGAGCTCGAGATAGCGCTCAAGAAGGTGCTCGAGATCGAGAACCTGAAGGGCGATCGCGACGAGCTCCGCGACCGCCTGCGCGAGCACGAGGCGCGCGAGCGCACGGGGTTCCTCTGGGCGTCCGACAAAATGACTCGCATTAAGGAGATCCTCGAGCAGGTCTCCGACGCCGATGTGACGATCCTGATCCACGGCGAGAGCGGCGTCGGCAAGGAAGTCGTCGCGCGCACGACTCACGAGCTCTCGAACCGGCGCGAGAACCGCTTCGTGAAGGTGAACTGCGCGGCGCTGCCCGAAGAGCTGCTCGAGAGCGAGCTGTTCGGCTACGAGCGCGGCGCGTTCACCGGCGCGTCGTCGCGCAAGGCCGGCAAGTTCGAGGTGGCCAGCGGCGGCACGATGTTTCTCGACGAGATCGGGGAGATGAGCCCGAAGCTCCAGGCCAAGCTGCTGCAGGTGCTGCAGGACGGAGAGTTCTCGCGGTTGGGCGGCGATGTCGACGTGCACGTCGACGTGCGAGTGCTCGCGGCGACCAACCGCAACCTCGAGGAGATGGTGCGCAAGGGCGCGTTCCGGGAGGACCTCTACTACCGGCTGAACGTCGTGAACGTCTGGGTCCCGCCGCTGCGCGATCGCCGCGAGGAGATCCCGGTTCTGGTCGATCACTTCCGTCGGCTCTACAGCGCGAAGTACGGCCGGACTCTGGTGAGTGTCTCGGACCGCCTGATGCGCGGCTTTCTGGAGTACAGCTGGCCCGGCAACGTCCGCGAGCTCGAGAACATGGTGAAGAGGATCGTCGTCCTACAGAGCGAGGATGCGATCGCAGAAGAGATCTACGGGGCGGGCTCCTCGCTCGCGCGAGCTGTCTCCGCGGCCACCCCACCCGAGGCGCCGGTCGAGGCCGACGCCGGCGGGTCGCTCTCCGAGCCGATCTCGCTGCGCGACATCGGCCGGCGAGCCGCTCGGGACGCCGAGCGCGAGGCGCTCAAGCGCGTCCTCTACCAGACGAACTGGAATCGCAAGAAGGCCGCACGGATCCTGGAGGTCTCGTACAAGACCCTCCTCCAGAAAATCAAGGACTGCGGCCTGGGCGAGTGATCGCCCGCCCTTCTTCGCGGAAAAGTCGCTCCAGCCACGCGTGCTTCCCGTAATATGTAGTCCGCTTCCCACCTCCCCCAGGTGCCGGACGCCGAGGTGACGCGAGGACCTTGGCACGCTTGTGGCATGATGTCGGCCCCGGCCGACCCCGGCACGCAAGCCGCGGTGTATCTGCGCGTCGGCTATCGAGAGCGCGCGCAGCGCTGACTACGAGGAAATTGGATGACCGCGAGAGATGTGCGCAGCGAAGCCGGCGTCAGCATTGGCGACCTGTACGGGGTGTTCCGCCGCCGGATGTGGTGGCTCCTCGTGCCGACCGTCGTCGCCATTCTCGGGTCGCTCACGATCGCGCTCTCGCTGCCCGCGGAATACGAGGCGACCGCAACCGTGACCGTCGAGCCGCAAGTCATTCCCGGTGCGCTCGCGCCCTCCACGATCGATGCGAAGACGGAGACTCGCTACGAGAACCTGAAGCTCCAGCTGCTCGCGCGCGACAGCCTGTCGAGCGTGATCAGTGACTTCAAGCTCTTCGAAGGTGCGACGAGCTCGCGCGAGGATCAGGTCGAGGCGATGCGCAAGCAGATCGTGCTCGAGCCGCTGCCGCCGGCGATCGTCGATCCGCGCAAGCCGATCGAGCTGAACTCCTTCAAGATCGCCTTCCGGCACCGCAACCCGAAGACCGCCGCCGAGGTCGCGAACCGCCTCGCGCGTGACTTCATCTCGGCGAACCTGCGCGATCGCACGAGTCTCGCCGAAGGCACGACCGAGTTCTTCGACCAGCAGCTGCAGAAGTCGCGCGCGGATCTCGCAGACATCGCGCGCCAGATCAGTGACTACAAGGAGAACTACCAGGGCGAGCTGCCCGAGCAGCTGCAGCTGAATCGCGACCGACTCGAGCGCAACCGCATCGAGCTCGCGTCGACTGAGTCGAAGGCGGAGGCCGCCAAGGACCAGATCCGGCTGATCACGCAGCAGATCCAGGAGTTCCGCACCGCGACGGCGACGGACCAGACCGATCCGTCGATGCGCAAGAAGACGCTCGAGCTCGAGCTGAACCGGCTGGTGTCCTTGGGCAAGACCGACAAGTACCCCGACGTCGTGCACCTGCGCGCCGAGATCGCGTCGCTCGACGAGCTGATCGCCGCGAGGGCCGACGAGCCTTCGCCGCCGTCGCGCGAGGAAGTTACGATGCGCGACAAGCTGCGCGACTACGAAGTCGACCAGAGCGTGTACTCCGGTGACATCGAGCGGCTGAAGGCCGACATCGCCGAGTACGAGCAGCGCATCGAGAACACGCCGCGCCGCGCCGCCGAGCTCGATCACCTGGAGGCTCAGTACAAGAACATCACGGAGGCCGTCCGCACCCTGCAGGCCAAGCAAGTCGACGCCGAGATCGGCCGCACGATCGAGACGAACAACAAGGGCGAACGCTTCCGCGTGGTGGAGTCGGCGGAGCTTCCGACCGCTCCGATCAGTCCGAATCGGCCGGTGTGGTTCGCCGCGGGCACCGTGCTCGGCATGATGCTCGGCCTCGCGCTGCTGGTCGTTCGCGAGATGAGCGATCAGAGCTTCCACAGCGTGATGGACGTCCAGGACTCACTCGGTCTGCCGGTGCTTGCGGCGGTGCCGGAGCTCGGCACCGACGCGGTCGGCTCGTCGGCGCGTTGGCTGTCTCGCTTCCCGCGCCTGGGGGCGTCGCGTGTATAACGCCTTCTTCGGCTTCGACGCGGATCCGTTCCGAGTGAACCCGGATCCGCGCTTCCTCTTCATGTCGGAGAGTCATGCGGAGGCCCTCGCCACGCTCGTGTACGCGGTGCAGGAGCGGAAGGGCTTCATCACGCTGACCGGCGAGGTCGGCACCGGCAAGACGACGATCCTGAACGCGCTCATGCAGAAGCTCGGCCCGAGCGTGCAGACGGCGTACATCTTCAATACCTCGCTCGGCGTGGGTGACTTGTTCGCGGCGCTCTTCGAGGAGCTCGAGCTCGAGTGGCAGGAGCCGTTCCGCAAGACGCCCGCGCTCTCGCGGCTCAACCACCACCTGATTCAGCGACTCACTCAGGGACTCCAGACACTCCTGATCGTCGACGAAGCGCAGAATCTCTCCGACGAGATGCTCGAGGAGATTCGCATGCTGTCGAACCTCGAGACGCCGCAATCGAAGCTGTTGCAGATCATGCTGGTCGGTCAGCCCGAGCTGGCCGACAAGCTCTCGCGGCCCGCGCTTCGGCAGCTGCGCCAGCGGGTCGAGCTGCGCCACGCGATTCGCCCGCTGCTCGCGGAAGAGACCTCGGCCTACATCCGCGAGCGCCTGCTCGTCGCCGGTCATCCGCGCGGAGACGTGTTCGGCGGCTCGGCGGAGCGCACCGTGCACCGCTTCGCGCGCGGCATCCCGCGCGTGATCAACGTGCTCTGCGACAACGCCCTGATCGCGGCCTTCGCGCGCGAGTCACAGCGCGTGTCGGCACAGATGGTCGAGATCGCCGCCTCCGACCTCGGACTCTCGGCGAGTCCAGGTGACCCGCATTTCGTTCGCGAGCGCAGTGCACCCGAGCCCAGGGCTCGGGCCGGCTGGCTGCGTCGCCTCTGGCGAAGAGGCGACGGCGAGCCACAGCCGGAGCTGTAGCCCAGGAGGTCCGAAGGCATGGGAAAGATTCACGACGCTCTTCAGCGCGCGGAGACTCTGCGCCGCGGCGGGAGCGAGACACCCGCGGCGGAGGCGCCGCTGGTGGAGTTCGGCGCGGCCGCGGCTCCGCTCGAGCCGGCGCCCGCGGCGACCGGCTGGCGCGCGCGCCTCAAGGCCAAGGGGGCGCGGAAGGCGGCGAGCTCGCGATCGAACGACACCGTGCTCGTCGGCGGAACCGAATCTCCTTACTCCGAGGAATACCGCACGCTGCGCGCGCGGATCCAGTCACTGCGGCGCACGCGCGAGCTGCGCAGCATCGTCGTGAGCTCGACCCGACCCGGCGAGGGGAAGACCACGACGGCGGTGAATCTCGCGCTCTCGTTCGGGCTCGAGCGCGAGAACACCGTGTGTCTGGTCGACGCAGATCTGCGCACCCCGCGCGTCCACAAGGCGTTCGGAGGCGGCGGCATCGTCGGGCTCGCGGAGGTGCTCGAGGGTGATGCAAAGCTCGAGGAGGCGCTGATCCAGATTCCGAACACGCGGCTCATGGTGCTGCCGGCGAAGGCTCTCCCGACCGCGCCCTCGGAGCTCTTGAGCTCGCGCGCGATGACGGAGCTGGTGGCCGAGCTGCACACCCGCTTCCACACGGTGATCTTCGACGCGCCGCCGGTGCTCGGCCTGCCGGACACCGTGACTCTCGTCGACCTGTGTGACTCGGCGCTGTTCGTCGTCGGTGCCGGCCGCGCGCCGCGCGAAGAGGTCGAGTCGGCGCTCGAGCGGCTCGATGCGAACAAGGTGATCGGCGTGGTGCTGAACCGCTGCGAGAAGCACGAGATCGGCTACTTGGGCGCCTACGGCTACGGGAAGTCCTGAGACGGGCGCCGGCGGGACGCAGGGCGTGGCGGTCTTCGCAGCAATTCTCATTGTGCCGTGGCTGGTCGCGATGGCGCTGACTCCCGCGACGATCCGCTTCGCGCACCGCTACGACCTGCTCGACCGCCCGACCGAGCGCAAAGCGCACAAGAAGCCGGTCGCGATGCTCGGCGGCGTCGCGATCTTCGCATCGCTCGCGATCTCACTCGTGCTTCTCGCGCCGTTCGTCCCACCGCTGCGCGATCTCGCCTTCGGCCCCGGCTCGCTCGGCGCGCTCGCGCTCGGCACGGCGCTGATGGTGGCGCTCGGACTCTGGGACGATCTCTACGACATGCCGGCGCTGCACAAGCTCGCGGGCCAGATCGCGATCGCGGTGCTGACTTACGCGATGGGCTTCAAGGTCGGCGCCATCGAGCTGCCATTCGGCTTCGAGCTATCCGACGCGGCGCCGATCTCGTTTCTGGTCACGGTCGCCTGGATCACCGTCGTCGCCAACGCCTTCAACTTGATCGACGGCCTGGACGGGCTCGCCGCCGGGGTCGCGCTGATCACGGCGCTCACGGTGTTTCTCCTCGCGAATCAGAACGGAGCGACGGTGCCGGTGATCGCGGCGCTCGCGCTCTCCGGCGCGCTCGCGGGCTTTCTCCGCTTCAATCTGCCATCCGCGAGGATCTTTCTCGGCGACGCCGGGGCGCTCTCAATCGGGTATCTCACTGCCGTGCTCGCGCTCGCGTCGTACCAGAAGGCACCGGCCGCCGTGGCGTTGATCGTGCCGCTCCTGGTGCTGGGGCTCCCGGTGCTCGACACGGTCCTCGCCGTGATTCGCCGCGGTCTGTCGCATCTCTCCGAGCGTGGCGCGCCGGGACTCACCGTGCGCGAGCTCGTCGGTGCAGTCACACGACCGGATCGGGGGCATCTCCACCACCTGCTGCTGCGCAACGGACTCTCCGTCGGCGAGGCGCTCGGCGTCCTCTACTTGGTGTGCATCGCACTGGCATCGATCGGCTATCAGACGCGCGCGCTCGAGAGTGAGTTGCGCTTCGGCATCTTCGGCCTGCTGCTCGCGGCCGGCTACGCGACGCTGCGAGGTCTCGAGCGCCGCGCCGTCCGGCGCGAAGCAGATGCGGCCCGCGCGGCGGAAGCGAGCTCTGGGCTGGCGCGCGCCCAGAATCGCGCGGTGGGGTAGACGGCGTGGCCGAGTACGTCCGGTACATGTATCTCGCCGTCGCAATGATCGCGCTCTTGCTGTTGTTCTGGCGACCGATCGCGGGACTGGTGCTGATCGCGGCGATCTTCCCGATGGACAGCGCGCTCTCGCCGCGCTTGCCGGTGCCGGGCATCAATACCGAGACGGTTCTGCTCGGCGTCGCGTTCGCAGTGACTCTGCTGCGCTTCGGCCCACGCCTGCCGCCGCTGCGCTACTCGGGTCCCGTTCTCGCGTTCATCCTGATGATGGGCGTCGCCTTCGCGCTCGCGATTCCCTGGGCGCGAAACGTCCGGATGGCGGAGTCCGAATCCGCGATCTGGGTCGTCTTCAAGGGCTGGAAGAGCGTCACGTTCAGCGCGCTGGCCTTCTTCTCGACTTACTGGTGGTTCTCGCAGGAGCGGGATCGACAACGCCTGCTCGAAGCTCTCTCGGTCGGCATGCTCATCTCCGCGGTCGCGGGATTCGGCGACCTGGCGCTGAAGATCAATCAGGCTGGCGTGGACGGCCGCGCCGGCGGGCTGCAGGTCGACCCGAACGTATTGGCGTGCGCGCTCGGGTCGATGATGTTCGTGCCGCTGTATCTCGCGCTCTACGCCCGCGACCTGTCCCTGGTGCGCCGCGCCTTCCACGCGGTGAGTTACGCGCTCGCCTTCGTCGCGCTGGTGCTCACGCTGTCGCGCGGAAACTATCTGGCGATCGTCCTGGCGCACATGGTCTTCTTCGCGCTGGTGAATCGAACTCTCTTGTTCGCGACCGTCGTCGCCGTGGCGCTGCTGTCGACGGTCGCGTTTCCGCTCTTGCCGACCAACGTGCGCGAGCGCATCGAGCTCACGGTGAGCAGCGGCTCGGGCTATCGCGTCGCCGGCGCGGAGCGCCTCGAGTCCTCGACCGCTTACCGGCTCGTGCTCGCGCGGGTCGGCAGCGACATGTTCGTCGAGTCGCCCCTCTGGGGCCACGGCCTGAACTTCTTCTACTTCCACGTGCCGGAGTACGGAGCGAAATACGGGACGCTCGAAGTGAAGGACACTCACAACCTGGTGCTCAAAGTCGCGGTCGAGCAGGGGGCCATCGGCCTCGCCGCGCTGGGTTGGCTGGTGTTTGCCGTGCTCCGCTGCGGTCGCCGGCTGTGGCGCGCGGACACGAGCGAGCACTACGTCGGCGCGGTCCTGCTCGCCTGCGGCACTCACTTGCTGATCGCGAACCTCTCGACGACCGCGTTTCTCAGCAGCAAGGACATCTCGCTGGACTTCTGGATCCTGTTCGCGCTGTCGGCGCGCGCCTACGTCGAGCGAGTCTCGGTCGCCGAGGCTCCGTCCCCGGCGCCGGTCGCTCTCGCCAGGTGGCGCAGGTTTTCCCACAGGATCCCGGCGGCGGCATCCCAGCAGTAGTGCGTGCGGATCAGCTCTGCGCCCGCCGCGCCGAGTGCGTGGCGCCGGGCCGGGTCGTTCAGCAGGGCGAGCGCGGCGCGCGCGACCTCGTCCGCTCCGTCCGCCACCAGCGCGTGTACCCCGGGCTCGAGTCGATCGAAGCCCTCACAAGTGACTCGACTCGCGAC
>Ga0326726_10000632_pt1 | contig 32278 bp, 33 predicted proteins | sample MHFenrmetagenome_2_FD_207603 | JGI IMG/M metagenome (GOLD analysis project Ga0326726, IMG submission 207603) | Lab enriched peat soil microbial communities from Michigan Hollow, Ithaca, NY, United States - MHF15MN | ecosystem: Environmental > Terrestrial > Soil > Wetlands > Peat | place: USA...
CTCGCCACGGTCGCGACCTTGGGTGCGGCGGGCGGCGTGGCCGCGGTCTCCCTGCACACCTGGCTCTTGTCGGGCAGCGTCGTCCAGAGCAGCGCGCGCATGAAGCAGCACTGGGGGGAGCTGCTCGGGTACGACATCCGCGGCTTGCTCCGCTATCTGGTGGACTGGATCGCGCCCCGCGACGCGAGCTGGCTCGGCGCGCGCGGCGGTCCCCTCTTGCTGGTCGTCGCCGGGGTGGGCGGAGCCGTGACTCGTCTCGGAAGCCGCGTTCTGAGAATCGATCAGTGGCCGCTCGCCGTCGGCTGCGGAGTCAGTGTCGTCGCCTACGTCGTCCTGTACGGAAACGCCAGCGCGGGCGTGCCGCCGTGGTATCTCGCGAACGTGCTGGCGGCGCTCGCCTACCTGCTCGGCGCGATCACAAGCTTCATCCCGGCGCGCGCCTTCGTCCCGGCGCTCGCGGTCGTGGCCGTGTGCGCGGCGCTCGATACCGCCGCGAGCCTGCGTCCGACCTGGCCGAATCAGGTCGCGATGAAGGCCGCGGGCGAGTATCTCCGCAGTCACCCCGAGATCGCGCCCGTCGGCGCTTGGAACGCCGGCATGATGTCCTACCTCGCGCGCCGCCCCGTCGTGAACCTCGACGGATTGGTGAACGACGAGATCTATCCCTACGCCACGACGGGTCGGCTCCTCGACTACGTCTGCGCGCGCGAGCTCCGCTTCGTGCTCGACTTCAGCGACAACGTCGAGAACCCGGTCCTGGCCCGCAGAGCGGGGTACGCGGACGGGCGCCTGCGCGCGGCGCTCACGGAGGAGATGAACTTCTCCAACGGCGATCCGAGCCTGCAGTGGGCGAAGACGGACTTGAAGCTCTACCGCCTGGACGCGCGCGCGTGTCCGGCGAAGTGACTCGGCGATGAGCGCACCGCGACTCGGCGGAGGCGGCTGGCGTCCCCTCTTCACCCCTGCGAAGACGGGCGCCTACGTGAACGATCACTGCGTCGTGCGCGGCGCCGACGGGCGCTGGCACGTCTTCGGAATCACGAAGGCCACGCCCACGATCGACCCGCACCAAGAGCGCTGGTTCTGTCACGGCTCGGGGCCGTCGCTCGCGGGCGGCGCGTTCGTCGAGCACGGACGCGTCTGTGACTTCGGCACGCGCGCCTGGGCGCCGGCGGTCGCGTTCGACGGCGAGCGCTGGGTGATGATCTACGGACCCGACCGGCTGCGCGCCGCGATCAGCGACGATCCGCGGCTCGAGAGCTGGCACGAGGCGCCCTGCTCTCTCGTCGGTGCGCCGCTCGGCGCCGTGCTGCGCGACGGCATGATCTTCCGCCTCGACGACGACACGTGGCTCCTATACGCCACGGGCAAGCGCGGCCGCGAGGGCGCGGTGAGCGTGTGTGTCTCGGAGAATCTCCTCGACTGGCGCTTCGTGCGCTACGCGCTGCGCACGACGGCGGCGGCGCCGAAGCAGCCACCCTGGGCCGCGACCGAGTCGCCGTTCGTGTTCCGGAAGGACGGCGAGTACTGGCTCTCGATGACTTACACCACGAGCATGGGCGGGCCGGCGGAGTATCACGAGACACTCTTGTTCCGTTCGACGAATCCCTTCGACTTCGGCACTTACTCGGGCGACGCGAGCGAGCCGACTGCGCGCCTCGCCGCGCACGCCCCCGAGTATCTCGTCGATCCCGATACCGATCGCTGGTACGTGACCAGCGCCGGCTGGCCCGGCGAGCGCTTCGGGACGGTGATTCCGGGCAGCGTCGCGATTCGCGAGCTCGATTGGGACGAGTGAGTGGGTCTCAGGTGTGTCGGGCGCTCGCTTCCGCGAAGGGGTCCTTCCCCGGATCGCCGCCGGCGAGGACGATCTGGAGCCGACCCAGGTAGTGAGTCCAACCCTCGCGGTGTCGCTCGCGGCGCTCCGGCGGGCTTCCGCGGTGCACGAGCCGCAGCAGCGTCCGGGAGCCGCGCGGGATGAGATCGATCTCCACGGTCGTCGACCCCGCCGGCACCGCCTGTCCCGGTCCCTCGAATCCGAACGTGAAGACCACCCGGTTCGGAGGGGTGATTTCGAGATACTCGCCGCGGATCACGTCGCTCCCGTTCGGATCGACCCGGTAGAGGCCTCCGACCGTGGGGTCCAGCTCCGCAGTGAGTCCCATCCACAGCACGTACAGGTCGCCGCGAGTCAGGTACGGAAAGATCTCCTCGGGGGTCGCCTCGATCAGCACCTCCTTGACGACGGGCTCAGCGTCGGCCACGTCGCGCTCGCTTGTCTCGCTCCACGCGGCGCTTCAGCGACGCGAGGCTGTTGCCCCAGAAGACGTCGAGGAAGCTGCGGAGCTCGCCGAAGGCCTCCTTCCGCACGCGGTACAGGCGCTTCGTGCCCTCTCGCCGCAGCTCCAGCAGGCCCGAGTCCGTGAGCAGCCGCAAGTGCTGCGAGACGGCCTGCCGCGTGGTGTGAAAGTGAGTCGCGATCTCTCCGGCCGGCAGCTCCTCCTCGTGCACGAGCCGCAGAATCGCGACCCGCTGGGGATCGGCGAGCGCCTTGAGGGCGCCCTGCAGGCGGTCGGCAGTCGCCGCGCGCGCCTTCGCACTCACTGCCCGTACTCGTCGTGGCGGCGAACCCAGAACTGCGAGCGCCCGCCTTCGTCCCGTCCCTTGGGCGTGAGGTCGATGTAGTTGTACGCGCCGTTCAAGAGATCGACGCCGCGCTCGTAACACGAATACGTGTGGAAGACTCCGCGCGCGTCCGCGGCAAACACGCTGACGCCCACCATCTCGGTGAGGGGCGGCTTCTGCTTCTCGTAGTTCCAGTTCGCCGTTCCGCTCGCGACCTCCGCGTCCGTGAAGGACACCCCGTAGTCGTAGTTGAAGTCGCTCCCGAACGACGAGAGCCACTTGAAGCGCCAGCCCATGCGCCGCCGGTAGGCCTCGAGCTTCGCGAACGGAGCGCGCGAGATCGCGACGAAGCGGATGTCTCGGTGCGCGAGGTGGACGTCGATCCCGTCGAAGTTGTCCGCCCAGAACGAGCAGCTCTTGCAGCCCTCGTCCCAGCTCGGATCGAACATGAAGTGATAGACGACGAGCTGCGACAGGCCGCGGAAGAGCTCGGCCAGCGTCTCCTTTCCACTCGCTCCTTCGAACGTGTACTCCCTGCGCACCGCCTCCCAGGGGAGCGCGCGCCGGCGCTCGCTCAGCCGGTCGCGCAGGCGCGTGAACTCCTTCTCCTCGGCCAGCAGCCGCTTGCGCGCTTCGAGCCACTCGTCCTGCGACACGACCGGATGCACTTCCGCCATGGGACCTCCTTCTTGGGTTGCCGCAGGGTAGAGTGCAAGGACGGCACTTCGCAAGTCGATTCTTGCGCTTTGGCTTCCCTCAGAACAGCGGGAGCTGAGTGTCTCGCTCGTCCACGGCCAGCGGCAGCGCGCACAGCCGCTCGACGTACTCCGCGGGCAGGCCGTGATGGCGCGCGCCGGCCAGAATCAGCCCGAGATAGCGCCGCGACGGCTTGCGCCCCGCAACGCCGCGGCTCGAGTGATACGTGAATGCGGGAAGCACGATGCTCGCCGTCTCTCGCAGCTCGATCGAGAGCCGCAGGTACGCCCCGCGGTGCACGCCTTCGGTGCGGTCCAGCCGCTCGGCTTCGGGGTGAGTCAGCCGGTACGCGACGCCCCAGACGACGTCGCCCGGGCGCGGCGCGACGTTCGCGACGCCGCGCTCGCCCGGCCCGATCGGCAGGTCGAAGCGCAGCTCGAAGCCCTCGAGCACGCCGACACGCGTCTCCAGCGGGCGCATCCGCCGCCGGCCGAGGAACGTGCTCGGGTCGAGGTTGCTCCCGTACGCGAAGTACCAGAGTGTCTGTGGCTCGGCGCCGTCGATGGCGCCATTGGACAACTTCCGCGGAGACTTTTCATGGCGAGCCCGAACGCGATCGCTCGCTCGGTTCTGTGCGTCTGTCTCGCGTGTGCGACCCCGGCCTGGGCGGACGATCCGATGGGCTTCGCGCAAGACGCCATCGCCGCGCACCCCGGCCAGAGCGGCGCATACGTGCTGGAGTCGGGCGAGGAAGCGCTGATCGCGCGCGCTTGGCTGGCCGACCACGCGCAGCGCTCGATCGACGTGCAGTATTTCATCTGGAGCACGGACAACATCGGCATCCTCGCCGCGGAATCGATCTTGCGCGCGGCGGAGCGCGGCGTGCACGCGCGCATTCTCGTCGACGACCTGTTGATCGACGCGCCCGACAAGTCACTGCTGGCGCTCGCGAAGCACCCGAACATCGAGATTCGCATCTACAACCCCAAGACGTCGGTCGGTGTGCCGCTGCGCACCCGCGTCTGGAACGCCTTCACCGACTTCCGCGGCTTCAACCAGCGCATGCACGACAAGACCTTCATCGTCGACGACAACGTCGCGATCACCGGCGGGCGGAACATGGCCTCGGAGTACTACGACTACAACCAGGAGTACTGCTTCCGCGATCGCGACGCGTTGGTCGCGGGCCCCGTCGTGCAAGACATGCACGCGAGCTTCGAGCGCTTCTGGACGAGCCCGCTCGCGAAGAGCGTCGAGACACTCTACGACGGCCTGGGGGTCACTCAGGACTACGTCCACGTCGACGACGTCGAGGTGCAGCGCACGTATCACGAGCTGCACGAGTACGCGGCCGCGCCCGAGAACTTCGCGCCGCAGGTGCGGGCGGCGATCGAGGGCGCGCCCGCGGCGTTCGCGCGCGTCGCCGCAGCCGCCGCCTGGGGTCAGGTCGACTTCGTGAGCGATCGTCCCGGCAAGAACGACACTCGCGGCGGCATGGGCGGCGGCGGGCTCAGCACGGACGCGCTGGTCCGGCTGGTCGAGTCCGCGCGCGAGCGCATCGTCATCCAGTCACCGTATCTCGTCCCGTCGGACGCGGCGATCGAGCTGCTCCGCAAGACTCTCGCGCGCGGCGTGCACGTTCGGATCAACACCAACTCGCTCGCGTCCACCGACAACCTGCAGGCCTTCGCGGGCTATCGCAATCTGCGCGACTCACTGCTGCGGATGGGCCTCGAGATCTTCGAGTACAAGCCCGATCCCGAGACTCAGGCCCAGGCGATGCGGCGCGAGGTGATCGGCCAGATGCCGGGCGCGCGGCCGCGCATCCCCGTGTTCGGCATGCACGCGAAGACGCTGGTCGTGGACGGCAAGGTCGTGTTCATCGGCACGTTCAATCTCGATCCGCGCTCCGAGAATCTGAACACCGAGGTCGGCGTCGTCATTCACGATGGCGGCCTGGCGCGCGCGGTCGAGGCCGCGATCGAGACCGACATGCTGCCGCAGAACAGCTGGAACGCCGCGACCGACGACCCCGATCAGTTCGTGCCGCTCGCCAAGCGCAGCAAGGTGCGCTTCTGGCAGCTCGTTCCGATGAAGCCGCTGCTCTAGGCGCGCGGCTAGCGGAACTTCGGAATCACCTCGGCGCCCATCCGCTCGATCGTCTGCATGACCTTGTCGTGCGGGATCTTGTAGGGGTTCACGAGACACAGGAGGAGGTCGACGCCAGCCTCTTCGTAGCGCCGGCACGCCTCGAGGCAATCACTCGGCGTGCCGAGCGCGCAGGCGCCCGAGCTGCTGAGATACTCGAGCGTGAGCAAGTCGAGCGCGCCGCTCTTGTCGACCTTGGCCATGTCCGCGGCGTACGCGTAGTTGCCGAGCTCGCGCTTCGTCTCGGCCATCCACTCCGCGAGTGACCCGATCAGGCGCGCCCCCGCCTTGGGGTACCACTCGAACGACTCGCGCGCGACCTGCCACGCTTCCTCGCGGGTCGGCGCGCACAGAGTCATCGTGAAGGTCGCTGCCTGGTCGTGCACCCACTTGCCCAGCGGCTTCGTGCAGCGCGCGATCGCGGCGCGGTAGAGATCGATCTTGCGCTTCACCTCGGCCGGCGGAACGCCGACCGCGAACGAGCAGAGACCGAGGCCGAGCTCGCCGATCTGCGCGTGGCCCTCGTCCGACGAGGTCGCGCCCCAGATCGGCGGGTGCGGTGACTGGAAGGGCTTCGGCTGCACGCGGCGCCGCGGCATCCGCCAGTGTTTTCCCTCGAACGCGTACTGGTCGTTCGTCCAGCAGCCGACGACATGCTGGATCGCCTCCTGCCACATCTCGCGCGTCTCGCGCGGGTCGACGTCGAAGCCCTCGAGCTCGGGCCGCGTCGACGAGCGGCCGGTGCCGAAGTCGACGCGGCCGTCGGAGATGAGATCGAGCACCGCGACGGACTCCGCGGTGCGCACCGGGTGGTTGTACGGCTTGGGCATGAGTCGGACGCCGTAGCCCAGCCGGACGCGCTGCGTGCGCGCGGCGATCGCGCCGTACAGGACCTCCGGATTCGAGCAGTGCGAATACTCCTCGAGGAAGTGGTGCTCGACCGTCCAGATCGCGTCCCAGCCACACTTTTCTGCGTATACCGCCTGCTCGAGCGTGTCCTTGTAGGCGCGGTGCTCGGCACCTGGCGTCCACGGCCGCGCGACGGGGATCTCGTAGAAGAGCGCAAACTTCATCGGGCGACTCCCGTAGGATGGCGGTCACGGATCGGAACCGGAGGACGGATCGTGGCACGACTCGAGGGAAAGGTCGCGCTGGTCACGGGCGCGGCGTCGGGGATCGGGCTCGCCTGCGTCGAGCGACTCGCGGCGGACGGCGCCAAGGTGGTCGGCGCGGACGTGCAGTCCGGCCCCGCGTCGAGCGCCGCGCGCGTCGCGAAGCTCGACGTGCGCGACGAAGCCGCGATCGCGGCGCTCGTGCAGGAAATCGCGCGCGACCACGGCCGACTCGACACCGTCGTGAATGCGGCCGGCGTCGCCGGCGGCGGTCCGGCTCACTTGCTCGACGCGGGCGCCTGGGACCTCGTCCTCGACGTCAACCTGAAGGGCACCTTTCTCGTCTGCAAGCACGCGCTCGCGCAGATGCTGAGACAGCCCGCGCGCGACGGCGAGCGCGGCTCGATCGTGAACATCGCCAGCATCGAGGGCCTCGAGGGCACGGCCGGCGGCAGCGCCTACAACGCCTCGAAGGGCGGGGTCGTCCTGCTGACGAAGAATCTCGCGATCGACTACGGGCGAAGTGGCATCCGCAGCAACGCCATCTGTCCGGGCTTCATCGAGACACCGATGATGGAGCGCGTGCTCGGCTCACCCGCGATGGCCGCGATCCGCGAGCAGATCCGCCACGAGCACAAGCTGCGCCGCTTCGGCCGACCCGACGAGATCGCATCCGTGGCGAGCTTCCTAGCGAGCGCCGACGCGTCGTTCATCTCGGGTCAGGCAATCGCCGTCGACGGCGGCTTCACGGCCGGCCGAGACCCACACATCACGGAGCTGATGGGGCTCTAGGGCCGTTCCCTCAACCGCGGCCCGACCACTGCCGATGGCCCTCCTCGTGACGTTCGTTCCGTCCATCAAGGCGACGTTGTTCCAGTTCGCCTCGGATGACATCGCGAAGCTGCTCGACTCCCGGCGACTCACGCGCGCCGAGCTCGAGCGCCGCCTTCCGCCCGAAGATCTCGAGTATCTCGGCAAGCAGCTCGCCGCTTCGGGCTGGGTTCCGATGTCGACTTACGCGCGCGTGAGCACGATCGCGATCGACCTCGAGTGCGGCGGCGACCGCGAGGCCTATCTGCGCCAGGCGGGACTGCGCGCGGCCGCGCGGCTGCACAAGATCGGCCTCTACCAGCAGTTCGAAGCTTCGAGCGAGAAGTGGGGTCTGGCCGTCGGCAAGATCCTCGTGACCCTCGCCAACGTCAGTTACAACTTCATGCGCTGGTCGTTCGAAGAGGGCGACGGCCCGGTGGCGTTTCGGGTCGTCATCGACGACGCGCGCCACTTCCCCGAGATACTGCGCATCGCGAACGAGGGCTTCATCGCGTACTTCCCGCCGAACGTCCTCGGTCTGCCCAAGACGGACGTGACGAGCGAGCGCGTGACTCCCGATCGGATCGTCTACACGGCGCGGATCGAGTCAGCCGGCTGAGCGGCCGGCGACGGTCTTCCGCGCGCTCTCAAGCGTGAGCTCGGCGTCGATCGCGGCGCGCACGGCGGCGAGCGCGGCGCCCCGGACCAGGGCCTTCGTCGCCTGATGGGCCCCGGGGCTCAGCTTGGCCAGCCGCTCGGCTGCGTCGTCGGCCGCAGCGGCGAGATCCGCGGCGGGAGTCACTCGATCGAGGAAGCCCGCGGCCAGCGCTTCGCCGGGCGAGAACATGTCGCCGGTCGTCGTCCGGTTGAACGCGGCCGGAGTGAGTCGATGGCGCGCAATCTCGATCGCGAAGCGCGGCACCGGGATTCCGATCGCCACCTCGTTCAGGCCGATGCGGTACGGGCCGTCGGCGCCGATGCGCAGGTCCGCGGAGAGCAGCAAGAACGCCCCCATCGGATACGCGTGCCCGTTGCAGGCCGCGAGCACGGGCGTCGGGAACGACAGCAGGCGCCGCGCGAGCTCGGCGCCGGAGCGCAGCAGCGCCTGGATGTCCTCGGCGCTGCCCTGAGCGAACACCTTCAAGTCGAAGCCCGCCGAGAAACAGCCGTCTCGGCCGGTCAGGAGCGCGACGACTCGATCCGCCTCGGCCCGGTCGAAGGCCGCGTGCAGCGCGCTCAGCATGCGCAGCGACATCACGTTCACCTTGCCGTCGTCCATGACGATCCGGCCGATCGCTCCGGATCGCGTGTAAGTCACCAGCTCGCTCACGCCGCCTCCTGCGCGGGACAGCGTAGACGATCGCCGGGCACGGAGTCTCGGCGGCGCCGAGCCCTCCCGTAGCGCTTCCCTTCGTGCGGCGAGACGAGTTACCGTCCGCGGGGAGGAGTCCCGATGAGCAACCGAGTGAGCGGCCTGTGCTCCGTGTGGCTGGGTATCTCCGCGGTGTGGCTGACGAGCGCCGGCTGCAATCCGACCTCGATCGGCGCGGTGTCGACGGTGGTCGCGCACGCGGAGGTGTTTCGCTTCAACTATCTCCGCCTGCAGCCCGACGGCAGTCAGCGCTACACGCTGCGAATGGACCTGGGCTCGGGCTGCGCGGATCACTCGTTCGACGCGCAAGAGCTCGCGGACGTTCTGACCACGAAGCAGTTCCAGCTCACTCAGGTGATCGGCGGCCGGCCGGTCACCGTGACCGCGACGTTCACGTTCGCTGCGCTCTCTCAGTGCTCGGCGCAGAACGAGGTCCGCTTCGAGACCGACCAACTCACTGAAAAGGTTCGCGACGCGAACGGGAACGTCACCGGGCTGCAGAGACCGGAGAGCCCGTTCGGCGCGCACCTCGTGGATCCGAAGCTCTCCGCTGCCGGGGTGTTGAACGTTCGCGTCTTCGACGAGCACGTCCGCGGCCAAACGCAGTCGCAGACGAAAGCACCGGGGCCTCTCGCGAATCCGACCGCGGAGGTGCCCGCCGCGCACGTCGGCGGCGTCGCGGGCGCCGTGTACTCGGCCTCGAACGTGAGCCCGCCCTACATCGAGGGAAGCCTGGACCAGGTACTCGCGAACCCGGACCGTTTCACCGCGACCTTCAGCTTCCTCGCGAAGACCGACCCCGTGAGCGCGGAGATCTTGCTCGTCTGGGACGGAGAGATGGTGCTTCGAACCGATCTCTGAGCACAGAGCGCGCGAGGAGAGGCGCTCAACGCGTAAGTGAGCCGTCGCGCGAACCGAATCGCCTCGAGCGGGAGAGAAAGCGAGTGACGAGAGACGATTCTTCGGTTCAGGCGCGGATCACGGGCTTCTGGAGCGCGGTGGCCGCGGAGTACGAGGCGCACGGCGGGAACGTTCCCGCTAGCGACAGCGCGGAGTTCCGCGCGTGGGTGGAAGCGATTCGCGAGCTGCTGCCGGCGGCGCCCGCCGACGTGCTCGACATCGCGACGGGCACCGGGTTCGCGGCGCTCATCGCGGCGGGACTCGGGCACCGCGTGACCGGGATCGATCTGTCGGAGGCGATGCTGGCCGAGGCGCGGAAGGCCGCGGCGGCGCGAGGGCTCGCGATCCGCTTCGAGCTCCGCGACGCGGTGACTCCGAAGCTGCCGCCGCACAGCCTCGACGCAATCGTGTGTCGCCACTTCCTCTGGACCTTGCGCGAGCCCGAGGTGGCGCTGCGGAGCTGGCGCGTGCTGCTCCGACCGGGCGGCCGTGTGGTCGCGATCGACGGCTTCTGGTTCCGCGAGAGCGGCGCGGCGAGCGACGAAGGCGCGCGCGAGCAGCCCGAGCAAGTCGGACTCTTCGACCGCTACTACACGCGAGAGACGCGCGCCGCGCTGCCGGCGATGAGCTTCGCGAGCGCCGCGCCGATCGTCGCGATGTTCGAGCGGGCGGGCTTCTCGCGCGTCGAGCGGAGTGACCTCGCCGCGGTGCACGCGCTGGCCGAGGATCCGCCGAGCGCCGAGCCTTGGTACGTGGTGGTGGCGCGCGCCTGAGTCACTCGCTCGGGCCGACGACGCCCGCGCCGACGAGCCGCGCGACTTCCTCGTCCCCGAGCCCCGCGTCGCGCAGGATCTCGCGCGAGTGCTCGCCGAGCCCGGGCGCGTGGCGGCGCATGCGCGCCGGGGTCGCCGTGAAGCGCGCGGCCGGCCGCGGCTGGCGGATGCGGCCCGCCGTCGGATGGTCGAGCTCCTCGAGGATCTGGTTCTCGACGATCTGCGGGTGAGTCAGCACCTCTTCCCGCGACAGGATCGGCGCGCACGGGACCGACTCGCGATCGAGGCGCTCGAGCCACTCTGCGGTCGTGCGCTCGCGCAGCACCGCGGCGGTCAGCTCGAGCCGCGCCTGCACGTTCACGATGCGGCTCGTCGGCGTCGCGAAGCGCGGGTCGTCGAGCCACTCGACGTGCTCGAGCGCGCGGCACATCCCGGCCCACTCGGCGTCGGAGACGGCGCCGGCGGTCAGGTAGCCGTCGCGCGTCTGGAACACGAGATCCTGCGCGATCTGCGCGCGGCTCGCGCGCACCTCGCGGCCGATGAAGGTGAGTCCCGTCATGCCCTCGGGCCAGAGGTACGCGACCATCACGTCGAGCATCGCGAGGCGCACGTGCTGCCCGCGGCCGCTGCGCTCGCGCGCGAAGAGCGCGGCCGTGATCGCCTGCGCGGCAGTCACCGCCGTCGTCTTGTCGGGGATGATCGTGCGCACCATCCTCGGGCGGCCGGTCGCATCGGCTTGGATCGCCGCGAGCCCGGAGAGCGCTTGAATCACTGGATCGTACACACGCTTGTGTGCATACGGCCCGGTTTCACCGAAGCCGCTGATCGAAACGTACACGATGTCCTCGCGGAGACTCCGCACCGGCGCCTCGCCGAGACCCATTCGCTCGATCGCGCCTGGACGGAAGTTCTGCACGAACACGTCGCAGCCGGGAATGAGTCGGCGCAGAACCGCGAGTCCGTCGCCCGACTTCAGATCGATCGCGAGCGAGCGCTTGCTGCGATTCGCCGAGACGAACGTCGCGCTCACCCCGCCGCGGTTCGCGCCGAGATTGCGGACGAGGTCGCCATCGAGCGGCTCGACCTTGATCACGTCCGCGCCTTGGTCCGCCAGCATCATCGTCGCGATCGGCCCGGAGATCATGGTCGTGAGATCGAGCACGCGGATGCCCTCGAGGGGTCCGCTCACGCCCGGATCATCGGAAGCATCGTTCATGGGCGTATCATGCCGGCTCGAACACAGATCCACACAAGGAGAAGCCACATGCGCACCGCTCGAACCGCTCTCGGAGCTCTCGCGTTCGCCGCCCTGCTCGCAGCCGGAACGACCGCGCTCGCCGAGACCGTGGCCTACAAGGCCGTCCTCGACGGCAAGCACGAGGTCCCGCCGAACGACACCAAGGGGACGGGCAGCGTCCACGCGAAGTACGACACCGCGACCATGAAGCTCAGCTACTCGGTGAAATACTCGGGCCTCTCCGGCGCGGCGACCGCGGCGCACTTCCACGGACCGGCGAAGCCGGGCGACAACGCCGGGCCGATCATCACTCTAGCGGCTCCGCTCGCGAGCCCGATCAAGGGCGAGGAGACACTCACGAAGGAGCAGGCCGACGAACTCGCCAACGGTCTCTGGTATCTGAACGTGCACACGGCCGCGCATCCGCCGGGCGAGATCCGCGGGCAGCTCGTGAAGGCGGCCGCGAAGGCAGCGAAGAAGAAGTAGCCGCCGCGCTCACGCGCCCTTCACATAGCCCATCGCCTCGACGATCTTGCCGCCCCGCGCGCGCATCAGATTCACGCCGCGCACGAAGTCACTCTCGCCGCCTCCCCAGACGTAGCGCCAGCGGAGGATTGCGCGGTCGCCGGCGACGAAGACCTCCTCGGGCTGGAACTGCGTCGCCGAGTTGCCCGCGAGCCCCTGCCAGACCGCCAGGCAGGCGTCGCGACCGACGTGCCGCGAGCCGTTCGGCGCCGGCTGCGTGTTCTCGATGACACAGTCCTCGGCGACGAGCTCCACGAGCGCGGCGGGCTCGTGTCGGATGAACGCGGCGTTGAAGCGGTGCATCAGCTCGGTGACTTCCTCCGGCGACATCGAAGTCACTGCGCCTTCGCCCGAGCCTGCGAGGCCTGGTACATGGCGAGCTCCTCGGCGAACGCGCGCGCGACGCTCCGGCGCTTCAGCAAGCGCTGGTGATACGCCTGCACGGTCGGCCAGCTCGAGAGACTCACGCCCGTCGCGAGCGCCCAGTTCAGGACCGTCACGAGATACGCGTCGGCGATCGAGAACGCGTCGAGCAGGAACTCGCGTCCCGACAGGCGCTTCTCGAGCAGGCCGAAGCGGAGCTCGATCTTCTCGCGCGCGTACGCCTTGACCTCGTCGGACGCCTTCGGATCGAGGAGCGGCAGGAAGATCGCCTTGTGCAGCTCGGTGCCGATGAAGCCGAGCCACTCGCGCAGCCGGGCGCGCGCAAGCGCGCCGGCGGGGATGAGCTGCGCGTCGGGGAAGCGATCGGCGACGTACTGCAGCACGGCGGAGTTCTCGGTGAGCAGCTCGCCCTCGTCGGTGCGGAGCACGGGCACCTGGCCCATCGGGTTCACGGCGTAGAAGTCACTGCCGTCGGCCAGGCGCTTGGCGCGCGTATCGACTTGCGTGAACTGCGCCGCAGCGGCCGCGGAGCCGACCTCGTATAAGCTGATGCGCGTGGCGAGCGAGCAGGCGAGCGGCGCGAAGTAGAGCTGGATCGTCATGGGGGAATCTCCAGTGATTGATTTCTGTACTACTGTGTACAATAATCAGACTGCCGGTCAAGGAGATTCATCCGAAATGGTACAAAAAGAGCGGAAGCGACCGCGCGGCCGTCCCCGCGCTTACGATCCCGACGACGCCCTGGCGCGCGCGACTCAGTCGTTCTGGCGCGCGGGCTTCGCCGGCACGTCGCTCGACGACCTCTCCGCGGCCACCGGCATGAATCGCCCGAGCATCTACGGCGCCTTCGGCGACAAGCGCGACCTCTATCTGGCGGCGCTCGACCGCTACGTCGACGTCTCGCGCGCGCAGATGGCGGCGGCGCTGTCGGAAGACGTGCCCATCGCGGCGGCGCTGCAGAGCGTGTACGACGGCGCCCTCGCCCTCTACTTCGCGAAGCCGGAGGCGCCGCTCGGCTGCTTCCTGATCGGCACCGCGGCCACCGAGGCGGCGCGTGACTCGCGCGTGCGCACGAGGCTCGGGTCGGGACTGCGCGAGCTGACGGAGACGTTCGAGGCGCGCTTCCGCGCGGCGCGCGCCAGCGGTGAGATCGGCTCCGGCGTCGATCCCGCGCTCTTGGCCGACCTCGCGGGCGCGGTGCTCCACTCGATTGCGCTGCGCGCCCGCGCCGGCGACTCGCGCTCGTCCCTGCACGCGTTCTCGAAGGCGGCCGTGAAGATGCTTTGTGGGGCGCCCGCCGTCGCGCGCGCGCGAAAGGCTCGCGGAGTGAAGTGACTGCAACTTGGGCGCAACGTGGGATTGCGCCCCAGCTCACGAGTCACTCGCAGATCTCCAGAATCTGCTTCCTTCGGCCTGAGTGAACGCGTACGATCCGCGCGAGAGAGATCGGCGCATGAGCAGTCTTCGGCCAGCCTTCCTCGGACCCATCGTCGGACACGTCACCGCCACGAGCGCGCGACTCTGGATTCGCGCGGGGGATACCGGGGACGAGGGCGGGAGCGCCGCGCCGAACCGACGAACCGTCGGCGTGATCGCCGTTCGGCGGGTCGACGGCAAGCGTCCCGCGTCGCAGCGCGCGTACTACTTTCGACTGCAGCGCGAGTTCGATCGCACGGGTTACTTCACGTTCGGCGCGGACGGCGACCTCGGCGACGGGACTCCTTCCCCCGCGCTCGAGGCCGACAAGAGCTACGAGGTCCGCGTCGGCACACTCAGCGTCGACGACCCGAACCCCGAAGGCGAGTCGATTCCCGACGAGAAGCTCGCCGAGAGACTGCCCCCCGCGAAGGTGTGGCTCACCGAGCTCGACGCGTTGCCCGATGACTCCGCGCTCGCCGCGTTCCGGACACCGCCCGTACCCGAGGCGCCCGGTGCGCTTTCGTTCATCGTCGGCTCGTGCCGCTATCCGGGCCTCCTCTGGAAGGCGAAGAAGGCGGACGAGATCTTCGGCCCGATGCTCGCCGAGGCAATGGGACGCTCGGGCCGCCGTGCGGTCGAGCTCGCCCTGATGGTCGGCGACCAGATCTACGCCGACAAAGCGAACCGCAACATCCCACTCGAGCGAGCAGACACTTTCGAGGAGTTCCAAGAGCGGTATCGGACCGCGTTCGGCTCGCGGAACATGCGCGCATTCCTGCGGCAGGTGCCCACCTACATGATCCTCGACGACCACGAGATCGAGGACAACTGGGTGCAGGATCGCGTGAACTACGCCGAGGAGCGCTTTCTCTTCAGCATCGCGATCAACGCCTACATGTCGTATCAGTGGCTGCACGGCCCGCGCAACTACGGACGGCGGCTCTTCTACGACTTCGAGTGCGCGGGCTACCCGTTCTTCGCCATGGATAGTCGCACCCAGCGCTTCATGGACGACGTGAAGAGCGATCTCGACGACAACCACCTGCTCGGTCGTCCCGCGCTCGCGCGCGAGGAGCCGAGTCAGCTCGACATCTTTCTGCACTGGCTGCGCGAGCAGCAGGCGAAGCGCGGCGACGTGCCGAAGTTCATCGTCTCGCCGAGCGTGTTCGCGCCCAATCCAATTACTGCCCGCCAGGGCCGCGCCGGAACCAAGGAACAGAAGGTCGAGTGGATGCAGGGAAGTGACTCGTGGCCCGCGTTCCCGACCACGCGCCGAGCGGTGCTCGAGTGCATCGTCGCCAACCAGATCCAGAACGTCGTGTTCCTCTCCGGAGACATTCACTGCTCGAACGTCGCCGAGCTCAGCTTCTCGGGAAGCGCCGCGGCCGCGCAGCTGAAGGCCTTCTCGATCACCTCGTCTGCCTTCTACTGGCCGTTCCCCTTCGCGGACGGCGATCCGTCGGGATACGTGCACGACTCGAGGGCCCCAGGCCAGGAAGACACGTTCGTGATCAACGCCGCGAACATCTCACTCGACTACAAGGCGTTCGCGTTCACGCAGGAAGACAACTTTTGCCGCGTCGACGTCGATCACGCTGCGCACCAGCTCCGGGTCGTGCCATACGGCGACGAGGGAGAACAACTCACGTCGGGCGGGTTCCTCGGAATCGGCACGAAGCCAATCGTGAGCGTGCTTCAGCTTGCGCCCTGGTGACGGGCGAGAGGAGATTGCGCGATGCGCTCGCTGATTCTCGCGGGAGGCGGAGTCAAGGTCGGCTTTCAGGCGGGCGTCCTGCAGGTCTGGCTCGACGAGGCGGGCCTGCAGTTCGATCACGCGGACGGCGCGAGCGGCGGGTGTCTCAACCTCGCGATGTACTGCGAAGGCCGCAGCGGCAAGGAGATCGCCGAGGCCTGGCGCAAGTCCGAGCCACTCGCGGGTGTGGGCGTCGAATTCCCCGACTTACTGCACGCGCGCTCGCTGCTCAGCATGGAGCGCTACCGCGAGAACGTGCTCCGCGCCGCCTGGCGACTCGACTGGCCGCGCATCCGCGCCTCGAAGCGGCTCGGCACGTTCAACCTGTGCAACTTCACTCACCAGCGGCTCGACGTCGTCGAGAACTCGCGCATGGACGAGGACCGGCTGGTCTCCGCGATCTCACTCCCGATGTGGTTCCGGCCGGTCGAGATCGACGGCGAGAACTACATCGACGCGGTCTACATGACCGACGGGAACCTGGAAGAGGCGATCCGGCGCGGAGCCGACGAGATCTGGGCGATCTGGACCGTGAGTCGCCGCGGCGCCTGGAGCGACGGCTTCGTGAACCAGTACTTCCAGATCATCGAGATCGCCGCGAACGGCCGCTTCTTCCAGACGTGGGAGCGAATCGCGCAGAACAACCGCGCGATCGCCGCGGGCAAGCCCGGTGAGTTCGGGAGACACATCGAGCAGAAGCTGCTCGAGGCGGAGGTCCCGATTCACTACCTGCTGAACTTCTCGCACGACCGCATGGCGGAGGTCGTGAACTACGGAGTCGCGGCCGCGCGCAAGTGGTGCGCCGGGCAGGGAATCGCCCTGCAGCCGGGTCCGCCGATCGCGCCGGCGCCGGCGCTCCGCGAGCCGAGCGGTATCTCGTTCACGGAGGTCATGAAGGGATCGGTGTGCGCGGGCGTCGCCGACCCGCGCATCGGCGCGAGCGCGCGCGGCAACGAGCCGGCGAGCTTCGAGCTCACGATTCGCGTCGACGACATCGCCGCGTTCGCCACCGACCCGAGTCACTTGGCGGGCGCGACGGGCTGGGTGGACGTCGCGTCGCTGGGCGGCCGGCGCCCGGTCGAACGCGGGACGTTCCAGCTCTTCGTCGACGACCCGAACGGCCTCGACAAGCGCATGATCTACCGGCTCTGGTTCCGTGACTCGAACGGCAGGCCGTTCACGCTCGCCGGCGAGAAGATCGTCCACGACGACCCGGGCTTCGACCTCTGGGACGACACGACGACCCTTTTCACGCGGATCCTGCGCGGCCACGTCGAGGCGGGCGCGGAAGCGGCGGCGCCAGTCTGGGGCGCGGGCGTGCTGCGCATCCACACCGTCGACCTGCTGCGCCAGCTCACCACGATGCGCGCGCACGGGCCCGACGCCGCGGCGCGCGCCGACGCGATGCTGCGCTTCGGCCGCCTCTTCCTCGGCAAGCTCTGGGACGCGTACGGACACCGCATCCTTCCGTTCGGCCCCCTGTAGCGGGAGACACTCGTGACTGACTTCGACGACGTCATCGTCGGAAGCGGATTCGGCGGCGCGGTGAGCGCGTGTCGGCTGGCCGAGGCGGGGCAGCGTGTGCTCGTGCTCGAGCGCGGCCGGCGCTGGGAGCCGACGAGCTATCCGAGCGTGACGGGGAGAGACTTCGTCTACGACGTCGGCGCGCCCGAGCGCCGCAACGGCTGGCTCGACCTGCGCTGGTTCGACGACATGACCGTGGCCGTCGGCGCCGGTGTGGGCGGCGGCTCACTCGTCTACGCGAACGTCAGCGTGCCTCCGCCGCGCGCGACGTTCGCCCGCGGCTGGCCCGAGGCGCTCACGCTCGAAGAGCTCACACCGTATGTCGCGACGGTTGGGAAGATGCTCGGGGTCGCGACGATCCCCGAGCGCCAGCGCACGAAGCGCTGGCGCTTCGTGCAGCGCGGAGCCGAGGCGCTGCGCCAGAGCGAGCGCTTCGAGTCACTGCCGCTCGCGATTCGGTTCCGCGAGGACTACGACCCGACCCTTCCGGACGCGACCGACGTGAAGCACTCGCACGAACACACGAACGAATTCGGACGCCGGCAAGGCACGTGCGTGCACCTGGGTCACTGCGACATCGGCTGCAAGGTCCAGGCGAAGAATACGCTCGACCTGAACTATCTCGCCGTCGCGGAGAGCCACCGCGCGGAGATTCGCCCATTGCACATCGTGCGCCGCGTCGAGCCGAACGGCACGGAGTGGCGCATCCACTTCGAGCGGATCGCCGACGGCGCGCTGCGGCCGGGCTCCGTCTCGGCCAAGCGCGTGATTCTCGCGGCCGGCTCGCTCGGCTCCACGGAGATTCTCTTGAAGTCGCGCCTCCCGAACGTGAGTCGCCGCCTCGGCTACGGGTGGTCGGCGAACGGCGACTTTCTGACTCCCGCGCTCTGCGAGGAGGACGCCGATCCGACGCGCGGCCCGACGATCACCGCGTGCATCGACCATACCGACGGCATGGTGTACGGCGAGAGCATCTTCATTCAGGACGGCGGTCTGCCCAATCTGATCGCGTCCGCCGCGAGTGAGCTCTACGAGTGGCTGCCGCGCGGCTGGCGCAGTCGCTTCCAGCCACTCCTCTCGTGGGCCGACGAGCGCACGCCGCTCGCGAAGATCATGCCGTGGTTCGCGCAGGGCATCGACGCGTCCGACGGGCGGCTGTACCTGGCGCGTGACTGGCTCGGGCTCGGCGCGCAACGGCTTCGCCTGGACTGGCGCATCGAGCGCTCGCGCCGGACGATCGAAGCGATCGTGCGCGCGCACGAGCAGCTCGCGCGCGCGACCGGTGGCAAGCCGATCGTCTCACCCGCATGGACCGTGCTGCGCGATCTGATCACTCCGCATCCGCTCGGCGGCTGCAACATGGCGAACGACGCGAGCGGCGGAGTCGTCGATCACGCGGGTCGGGTCTTCGGTCATCCGGGTCTGGCGGTGGTCGACGGCTCGATCATCCCGCGCGCAATCGGCCGCAATCCCTCGCGCACGATCGCCGCGGTCGCGGAGCGCGCCGTCGCGCAGTGGCGCGCGGACTGAGCTAGCGCGCCGCCGCCTCCCGCTCGAGCTCGCGCGCCCGCGCTTGCAGCTCGGCGAGCGCGAGCGCGTCGTCCGCCGCGAATACGCGGCCCTGCAGCAGTGACTGGAGCGCGGGCCGGGCGCTCGCGTCCTCGAGCAGGCCGAGAAAGAGCGGGGGCATGCGGTAGAAGAGCAGGATCAGCTCGCGCCACACCTCGCCGCCGCGGCGCACGGTCTCGTCGTAGTCGGCGAAGCACTCGGCGGCGCGCGCCGGGTCCGCGAGTGAGTCGGAGATCGCGCGCACGGCGAGGCGCGCGGATTCGGCGGCGACCGAGACGCCGGACGAGAACACCGGATCGACGAACTGAGCGGCGTCGCCGAGCGCGATCCAGCCCGGGCCCGCGACTCGCTCGCCGAAGTAGCTCTGACTGCCCTCGACCTCGAGCGCGTGGAGTGACTGCGCCTTCGCCATGCGCGTGGCCAGCAGCCCGTGACTCGCGATCATGCTCGCGAAGAAGCGCTCGCCCGTCTCGTCGCGGCCGAGAGCTGGTTGGCCCTCGCACACCACGCCGATCGAAGTCACGTCCGCGCTGATCGGAATCTGCCAGGCCCAGGCACGCGGCGCGCCGAGCACGTGGATGTGGATCCAGTCGGCGGTCTCTCCCCTGCCCCGATCCACGCCGCGGAACCAGCCGTGCACGGCGACCTGATTCAGGCGAGCGTCGTTGCGGCGCGTGCGGAGCTGGCGGCCGAGCAGCGCGGCGCGACCGCTCGCGTCCGCGACGATGCGCGCGCGCAACGGCTCGGGTACGCCGGCGACGCGCACGCTCGGCGCGCTGCCGTCGCCAAGCTCCACGCGCTCGACCTCGGCGGCCTGCCGGATGCGCGAGCCGCGCGCGGCGGCGTGCGCGAGCAAGAGCTCGTCGAAGCGCGCGCGGTCGACGTGATACGTGTGGTCCTGCGCGATTCCCAGGTCCGGCATCGCGCGGAACGGGAGCGCGAGCTCGCGCCGGCCGCCGTCGAGCGTAAACACGGCGCCGTGCTTCTTGACGAAGCCGCCCGTCTCGAGCGCGTCGAGAAAGCCGATCTCGGCGAAGACCCGCGTCGTGGAGCACACCAGTGACTCGCCGACGTGCCGCCGCGGGTGCACCGCGCGGTCGAGGACCACGTGATCGATGCCGGCGCGGCCGAGATACGAGGCGAGGATCGAGCCCGCCGGCCCGCCGCCGATCACGACGACGTCGGTCCCGCGCGCCGCCGCGGCAGCGCTCGGCGCGGGCGCGGTCTCTTCACCGGTGGCCTCGGAGACACCGATGCCCGCGAAGATCGCGCTGCGCGCCACTGCGTAGCCGGGCGAGCCGAGCGCGCGCGGCCGCGCGAGCTCGACCGACACGAAGCGACGCACGGTCGCGGGGCGCGGAGTCATCACGAGTACGCGGTCGGCGAGCTGCACCGCCTCCTCGATGTCGTGAGTCACGAACAGGATCGTCTTGCGCTCGCGCTGCCAGATGCGCGTCAGGTCGGCGCGCAGCTTCAATCGGGTCAGGTAGTCGAGCGCGCCGAACGGCTCGTCCATGTAGAGCACGTCGGGATTCGCGGCGAGCGCGCGCGCGATCTCGACCCGCTGGCGCATGCCTCCCGAGATCTCCGGCGGGTGGCTGCGCTCGAAGCCGACCAACCCGACCAGCGAGAGGTAGTGCGCGACCGTGCGCGCGCGCTCCTCGCGAGACAGGTGCGCGAGTCCGAAGGCGACATTCTCCGCGACGGTCAGCCAGGGAAAGACCGCGCTCTCTTGGAACACGAAGATGCGTCGCGGGTCGGGACCGCGCACCGGCTCGCCCTGCACCAGTACTTCGCCGCGGGTCGGGCTCAGAAAGCCGCCGATCACGTTCAGCAGGGTCGACTTCCCGCAGCCCGATGGGCCGACGATGCAGACGAACTCGCCGCGCGAGACCTCGAAGCTCACCTCCTCGAGCACGTGCAGCGGCTCGCCGCTCCCGCGCGCGGGGAACTCGACCCAGAGGTCGCGGACCGCAATCGCCGGCGAGTCACTAGTGGGCATAGCGCCAGCGCACCCACTTCAGCTGCTCGAGCAGCCGCATCGCGCCGTCGAGCAGGAGGCCGATCAAGCCGATGATGATCATCCCCGCGATCACGAGGTCGTAGCGATTGCCCGCGTTGCGCGAGTCGATGATGAGATACCCGAGGCCCGAGCGCAGCGCGATCATCTCTGCTGCGACCACCACGAGCCACGCCACTCCGAGACCGATACGCATCCCGACGAGGATCTGCGGCAGCGCCGCGGGAATCACGACGCGGCGGAAGAGCGTGAAGCGCGAGACACCGAAGTTCTCCGCCGCCCGGAGATAGCGCGCGTCGATCGTGTGCACGCCGACCGTCGTCTGCACGACCAGCGGAAAGACGGAGGAGATGAAGATGAGATAGATCGGCGACGCGTTCCCTACGCCGAACCAGAGAATGGCGATCGGAATCCAGGCGATCGGCGAGATCGGGCGGAGAATCTGGAAGATCGGGTTCAGCGTGTTGAACGCCGCTTGCTTCCAGCCCATCCACAGCCCGATCGGCACACCGATCCCGACCGCGAGCAGGAAGCCGGCCGCCACACGAACCAGCGACGCAGCAATGTGTTGCCCCAGCGTGCCGTCGCGGATCAGCTCGACCGTGCCGGTCACGACCTGCCCGGGCGTGGGGAAGATGACGCTGCCGCTCGCGACGACGACCGTCCACCAGAGGGCGATCAGGAGCGCGAGCACCGCGACGGAGGGAAGCGCTTGCTTGATTCGAGTCATGTCGCCTTCAAGAGCTCCCGCACCCGCCAGCCAAGTCGGGCCCACGGAGTCGCGGGGAAGGGTTCCACGAGGATGGTCATTTGTCCGCTCGCGTGCGCCGTGCAGGCGAACTGGTAGTCGGACGCTACCGCGAACGGCAGCCGGAAGCTCTGACCGGGCATCAGCACGGTCGGGCCGAAGGTCTGCGGCACGTCGTCCAGGTTCCGGAGCACGAGCACGTCGCGGACGCCGAGAGTGAGTCGAATCTCCTTGGGCAGGATCTCGACCGGGTCGCCCGCCATCCGCCGCGCCCAGGTCCCCTTCGGGATCTCGAAGAGCTGCTCGCGCGAATCCGCGTGAATCGGAGTGAGTCCCGCCCAGCCGGCCGCGCCCAGCGCGCAGCTCGCGACGAGGATCAAGGCCGGCGTGCGCAGCTTCACGGCTCGAGCAGGATTCGCAGGTCGTGCACGTAGTCGTCCGGCGTCTGGCCGTAGGGCATCAGCGCGCGCAAGAGCCCGGCCCGATCGATCAGGTACGTGTACGAGGAGTGAGAGAACGAGTAGCTGTCGCCCGAGGTCTTGCGTGTCGCGGTGATCCCGAAGTCCCTGCGCACCGCGGCCAGCTGCTCGTCCGTACCGGTGCCGCCGACGAACGTCGGGTCGAAGCCGCCGAGATACTTCCGCATGCGCGCGGGGTCGTCTCGCTCGGGATCGACCGTGACGTACACGACCTGAACCCGGTCGCGCTGCGCGCCCAGCTTCTCGTGCGCGGCGGCCAGAGTCGCGAGCGTCGTCGGGCAGACCTCGGTGCAGGACGTGAAGCCGAACGCGAGGATCACGACCTTGCCGCGGTAGTGACTCAGCCGGAGCTCCGCGCCGTCGGAGCCGCGCAGCGAGAAGTCGGGCGCTGTGCGCGGCGGGTCGAACACTCCAGCTTTGAGCGCTGCGTCCTGCGAGGCGCTCGCTGCGCCCGCGAGAAACAGGAGCGAGAGCCCGAGCGCCTTCATCTCACAGGTCGATCGCCGCCGGCTGCGCGCTCTTCGCGAAGCTCTCGTCCAGATAGCTCTCGTACGGAATGGGATGCTTGATCGTGCCCGCGTCCATCGAGAGCCTCATCAGCTCCTCGAACTCCGAGCGAATCATGCGCAGGTCGCCGTAAGTGACTCGGTCCGTCGGGTTCTCCATGACGAACTTCAGGATGTTCGGGTCTTGATTGAAGTAGCCCTTGCCCGCCGCGATCGCGACCGCCTTGTCGCGGTTCGCCTGCTGCCGGTCGAGCCACAAGCCCGCGCCCAACACGTGATTCACCAGGTCCTGCACCACGGCCCGCCTCTCGGCAATCAGCTCCTCGCGCACCGTCAGCACGCAGCAGATGTATTTGGGCCACTCGTCGCGGGTCATGCGCAGCGGCCGCGCGTAGCCGGCGCTCTGCGCCGCCGCGCCGAACGGCTCGCCCGTGCAGTAGGCATCCACCGCGTTCGCGTAGAGCGCGGCCGGCATGTCGGGCGGCGGCATCTCCACGACCTCGACCTCGCTCGGCGTCATGCTCTCCTGCGCGAGCATCTTGCGCAGGAACAGGAAGTCGACCGCGAAGCGGCTCGGAATCGCGATGCGCTTCCCGGTGAGCTGCTTGAAGTGCTGATACGGCGAGTCACTGCGCACCATGATCACTGCGCCCGAGCGGTGTCCGAGGGACACGATCTTCACCGGGATCTTCTTGTCCGCGAGATCCATCACGAGCGGCGCGAGCATGTACGCCGCCTGGATCCGGCCCGCCATCAGTGATTCCTTGATCTCGGGCCAGCCGCTGTACTTGCTGTACTCGTAGCGCCCGCCGCCCGCCGCCACGCACGCGACGGGCAGAGTGAGATTGCAGGTGACCGGCAGGCCGCCGACGATCAGCGTCTCGGCGGCCGGCGTGCCTGCCTCTTTGGAGCGCGAGCACGCGAGCGCGGAGAGCGAGACAGCGGTGGCGACCGCGCCCTGCAGGAGCTGGCGTCGGCTCAGCCGATGCCCCCGCTCCTCCAATCGGTCCAATGCCACCCCTCGCCTCGTCGGATCGCCCAACCGCCGCGGATTCTAGCCGAACGAATCCTCAGTGCGGAGCTTCGAGCACGAGCAGCCAATCGCCGTCGCCGTCGCGGTTGCGGCCGGGGGGCGTGAAGTCGCGGCTTCCCGTGTTGGCGAACGGCGAGCCCGCGATGCGCGCGAACGCGCCCCGGCTCGGGTCGTACCACGATGCAGTCGCGGCGCCGGAGAGCTCTGTCATGTCCACCGTGATCGTGCGGACCGTCGGCAGGTAGGCGATGACGAGCGATCCCTCCGGCGTTCGGCCCGCGGTGAGATAGTCGCTCCCGCCGGGCGAGTCGTTGCCGAAGTCCCCGTAGCCCGCGGTGACGACCGAGTGACTCTGATCCGGCACCAAGTCGTACCAGGCGCGCGGCCCGAAGAGTCGCGGCACGTAGCCCATCTGGGTCGACCCCGGGGTGTCGAGGTGCTTCTGCCACCCGGAGATGAACTGCCACGTGTAGTGATTGCCGTAGAACTGTCCGGTGGCTCCACTCAGCAGGCTCCAATACGCCTGGCGTCGCAGTATCTCGGGCGTGGGCTCGTTGGCGGCGGCGAGCTCGAACTCGTAGTTGGACTCGACCATGAACGTGGGCAGCCCTTCAGGCCGGTTGTAGTCTTCGAGGACGTTCGCGAAGACCGCGTCGTACGTGTAAGTCGCGTTCAGCTGGATGAGCGGCTCCCAGCTCGGATCTTCGAGCGAGCTGACGAGGTTCAGCTCCACGGTGTGGATGTGGGCTGCGTCGGTGTCCTGGATGCCCCGGGCCACCGCCTGCACGGCGGCGTCGGACTCCGCGTTCGTGTAGTCCTGGAAGTCGTTCCCGCTCATCCAGAGGATGTTGTCGAAGCCGCGGTAGCGCGTGCCGAGATAGCGGCCGTAGCCGCGCGCCGTATCGACGCCATTGCTCGTCAGCACCGAAAGGAAGCTCCCGGTCTCGGCGGGGTCGAGCAGCACGAGCAGCCCGTTCTGCGCGGCCAGGCGCAGCATTGCGTCGACGCGCGCGAAGTAGCTCTCGTTCGGCTGCGACAGATCGAACCCGTTGTTGAAGGGCAGGATTCCGTCGTAGGTGCTGCCGTCGGGGCGTCCGCCGGTGTAAGTCGAGCAGAGCAGGTTGATCCAGACGGAGTTGAACCCGCGCCTTCTCCGGTTCGCGAAGAACGCGGCGGCCTGAGACTCGGAGAGATTGACCATCAGCGCCTGCGGTGAGTCGCCCGTCATCAGGAAGGGCGCGTCGGCCTGGTCGACGAGATAGCGGCCGCTCGCGCCGACCCCCAGTGGAAACCTTGGACTCACCGGCGCGTCCCCCACGTACGTGAACGCGACGACCTGCAGGGCCCAGGCCGCCCCGGACTGAAGCGCGGTCACTCGCTGCGAGCCGACGTCCGGGGCGACGAGCTCCGCCGTCAGCTCGCCGCGCCGGCGGCCGCGCAGCTTGAAGCCTCGAGTCACTTGTCCGACCGAGGCGCCGTTGGAGACCGCGCCGACGAACAGGAGCTCACTCGTGCTGTGAGTCGTGAGGGTGTTGCTGTCCATCAGCGTCCCGGACCCCGAGGCGGCGATCGCCGTGTCGAGCGGCAGCATGCGGCCGAGGCCCGAGTACTCGTGCACGTAGAGTGCGGCGTGCCCGCCGATCGCGGTCTCGAAGCTCGCGGTGACCGTGTCCGCGCCGCCCGCGATGTTGCGCGCGTAGAAGATCTCGGCGAAGAGCGAGTCACCGCCCGCTTGCGTCGGACCGACGGCGCTCGCATAGGTGTTGCCGCTGCTGTCGGTCACGGACACCGGGTCGCCGTTGTCCCACACGACGAAGGCGACGATGAGATTTCCCGGCTTCGTGGCCTTCGCGAACTTGACGCTGACCCCGTCGCCCGAGCCGATCTGGCCGTCGCGCTTCTGGACAAAGAGCTTTTTCGCGGCTCCGCTGGCCGGGGTCGCGAGCAGCGCCATGGCCGCGAGCGCGGCGCTGAGCGCCCGACGCAGGCCGATCCGGTAGGGACGACTCATCGGCGGGCTTCGGTCTGGACGGCGCGTGCTCATTCGGGTGCTTTGACGTCTCCGTCGCGCCGACTATCGCACGTCCAGCGCGCGGCGAGTGTTGCCGCCAAGCTGCTCGGGAAATGCCGGCTTGACCTGCCGCGCCCAGCGGCGAACCTCGGAGCCCGATGCGACTCTTGCTCGGTCTCACGGTCTACGCCTCGTACTTGCAGGCGCTTCCCGGAATGACTGCGCCGTTCCTTGCCGCGGATCTCGGGCTCGACGACGCGCGCATCACCGCGATCGCGGGCTTCGTGTCGATCGGTGCCTTCGGCACCGCCGCGCTCGCGCGCATGGCCGATCGACATGGAAGGCGCGGGCTCGTGGTGCTGTGCTTCGCGCTCTTGCCGGTACTCTCGCTGGCCTCAGCGCTGGCGCCGGGAATCGCGAGTTACACGGTGGCACAGATCGGTGTCAGCGCGCTCATGGGCGCGCTGTTCACCGGGATCGTGGTCGTGATGATCGAGCGCGCGTCCGAGTCACGCCGCGCCGCCGGCCAAGCGTGGTTCGGGCTCGCGAGCGCCACCGGTGGCGGGCTCGCGGTCGGGCTCGCAGCGCTCGGCGACCAGATGCCCTGGGGCTGGCGCGGCTTCTGGCTCGTCGCCGCCCTCCCCTTGCTCGCGATCGAGCCCGTGCGCCGCGCGCTCGGCGAGACCGAGCGCTTCACGCGCGCACGCAACCACGGCTACGTCGCGGCTTCGCGCGCGCGCGATCTCTTCCACGGCCCCTGGCGCCGGCGCTCGAGCGCGCTGCTCTGCGTCGCCGCGCTGCGCCCGATCGCGCTGATCGCGACGTCCGCCTGGCCCTACTACCACATGGTGAAGTCACTCGGGCTCTCGCCGGCGACCGCGAGCATGGTGTTCTTCGTCGGCGGCGGCATCGGCCAGCTCGGCAATCCGATCGGCGCGAGCCTCGCGAACCTCTGGGGCCGCCGTCCGACGGCGGTCTGGGGCTCGGCCGTCGCCGTCGCGAGCGGCATCGCCTTTTACTGGATTCCCCTCGGTCCCGCCCAAGTGACTCAGCTGATCGCGCTCACCGCGGTGAATCAGGGCGCGACGGCCGCATTCTCCGTCGCGGATCGCCTGCTCGGCACCGAGCTCTTCCCGACCCCACTGCGCGCGACATTCTCGGGTGTCGCCGGCCTCATGGGCGCCGGTGCCGCCCTGGTCGCGAACTTCGGTCTCTCGTTCCTCGTTGCGCCCGTCGGCGGCCTGGTGCCGGCGATCACCTGGCTCTCGATTCTCACCTTCGTGCCCGCGACCGCGGTCTTTCTCGCGGCGGTTCCCGAGACGCGCGGGATGTCACTCGAGGAGGCAGCGGGGGAAACGGAGTCGGCCGTCGAAGCGCCCCGCTAGCGCCCGGTCGACACCTGCCACTCGGCTCGCGGCGTGCGTCGTCTCTCGCGCCGGCTGCCGACGCGGGCGCGGGCCCGCGACAGCGCCTTCTGTGCCTGGACCTGTTGCCAGCCGCCGCTGCTGCGCAGATCGAGATACTGCAGGTAGCCGCCGTGCAGCAGGCCCAGCGGCTTCGCGATCTTCTTCCGGAAGTCGTACGGCCCGGCGACCTTCGCCGTCGGGGCGAACCACTCGGGAGTCACGAAGTCCGAGACGAGCACGCCGTCGATGCGATAGCCGAAGTCGTCGGCCTCGCACGGGTCGCAGACCTCGTAGGCGTAGATGAGCTCGTCGACCTGCGCCGCGAGATTGATGTCCGGATCGGCCAGCATCTCGAGCAGCTCGTGACTGATCGTCGTCGACGGCTCGAGCCCGCTGTCCAAGTCACTCTTCGCGAACGCCTTCCCGAGCGGCTTTCCCGCCGGCGAGATGTCGTGGTAGCCGAGCGCATCCGCCTGGTCCGAGTTGTCGAACACCGTGAGCCACCACGCATTCTTCGGCGCCTTCTTCTTCGAGCCGAAGAACTCGAGCCGCGCGTCCAGCCCCCAGATCGGCGCGAAGTCGTTCAACACCTGCTTCTGCAGCGCTGCGACGATCGGCGCCACCTGATCGTCCTTCAGCACCGTGCTGCGGTTGATGATCGCGATGTCGGGCATGGGGTGTCTCCTCGTTGTGCGCCGACGAGTCGGTGGGCGAGCTGACTGGATCGCGCGATCTCGGCTCACGCATGGTCGTAGCCTAGTCCGCGCCGGTCACTCCCAACTTGGGAAATACGTGGGGAATGGACCGGGCCGTGACCCACTCCCTTGCAGACGTGCGAATCTTCGACCTGTGACTCACGCAGAAGTCGCAGTCGCGCATCCTCGGGCATCGCTCTCGGCGCTGCTCGGAGATGGCGACTCGTCCCATTGATCACGACTAGGAGCGCCACGATGTCGGACGCGATGACGCGACTCAGGGGAATCGCCGAGCAACTCTTCTCCGAGGGCTATCTGCAGCAAGAGAACATCGATCCTCTGTTCTCTGACGAGAGCGATCGTCTCCTGTTGGTCGCATCGGCAGAGGGTCGCTGCCTGCGTGCGAACTCGGCTTGGATGAAGCACCTCGGCTATTCGCGGCAACGGATCGAGGGCTCGAGTTACTTCGATTTCATCCACCCGGACGATCAGCTGGACAGCAAGAAGGTTGCCGCTGACATGAGTGAGGAAGGGGTCACTAGCTTCCAGAACAGGTATCGCACGGCCAACGGCAACTACCGATGGCTGTCGTGGTCTGCGTCGCGATATGACAAGAACGGCACGACGTATGCCGTGGCGGACGTCGTCACCGATCCAGACGAGTTGCTCCGGCTTGAACAGCTTGCGCAACAACGATCCGTGCAAACGAGGGGCTGACCGAGATGGAAGACTTCGAGAACCTGGTTGCCATGGTTGTAGGCGGCATAGAGCAGAAGCTCGCAGCCTCACAAGTGACGGAGACCAAGGTCAAGGAGCTCGCGCGCGACGTGCTCAAGGAGGAGTGGCGCCGCAGGATGCAGATCATCTCGGCCTTTCTGGCAGGGGTCACCCTCATCTTCATCGGAGGAATCGTGAAGCCCGAGATCTTCGCGCAGCCCATCATCGACTATCTCTACCCTGCGAAGGTCTGGTTCATGAAGATGAAGCCCGAGATGAAGAGCCTCGATCTGAGTGAGTTGCCGCAGGTCTCGAATGGAATCCCGCCGACGATATGGAAGACGGTCAAGGAAGGAAGCGTCGACGACTTCAAACCGATGCTGAACAGTGGATTCTACGAGGCTCTCCACCAGGCGTTCATCAACGATCTCGTGCGCACCTTCGGAAACGTCGCGGATCCGATTCAAGTCAGTGAGGAGTCGATCAAGAAATACGGCGGGACGCCGCTGAGCGCGACCGGACTCATCGTCGGTCTTGGGGAGGATGGAAAGAAGACCAAGTGCGGCAGGACGTTCGACCACAAGAAGCTCCAAGCCATCCTCGTGATTCCGGCGGCCGCGGGCGACTCCAGCTATCCGTGGTTCGGATGCAGCATCTACTACCCGTCAGAAACGCGGCTCAAGGTCGATGCCGGCGGGGTCAGCCTTGGGGGCATCGTCCTCGTAGGCGTGCAGCGGGATGCGGTTCCCGGTCTTCAGCTGAGATTTTCGAGGAAGGCAGCGGAAGCGCTCGAGATTGCCGAGGCAGGTCCGCACTACGCGGGCAAGGCCGCAGTACTGTTCTCTGTCGACGCGAACTGAGAGTCTCGCCTGCGATGGCGGCAGTCACTTCGGCGCCAGGAGATGCTCGCCGCGCTGAAGGAACTCGAGCACCGTGGGGGACACACGGCGCAGCGCGTCCGGGTCCGTATGGAACAGCGAGAACGCCTCCGCGAAGGCCTCGGCCGGACTCTCGCGCCCGTAGCTCGTGATCCCGTTCGCGGCTCCGGGCACGCGACTGAACGCACTCACTGCCGGGCCCGGCGAGTGGGCCTCGCCGACGCGCTTCGCGACCGCCTGCATGCTCGCGGCGATCTTTCGAAGCCGCGCTGCCAGGTCACTCGCAGCGCGTTGATCTTCGATCGAAGCGTCGGCGCGGTGCTCGAGAACCTCCTCACTCGTCTTCTTCCCGTCGTCCGCGAGTCTCTGGAGGTCGCGATTGAAGTCATAGACCGGAGCAATCGCAAGGACATGCCCGAGCTCGTGCAGGATGAGTCTGACCGACGCGCGCTCCGGCGCCGTCGGGTTTCCAGCGAACACGATGTCATCCTCGCGGAAGGCGCAGTCGTAGATCTCGACCCAGCGCTCGATCCGCTCGACGTGCGTGATGCCGCAGGCGCCTTTGAACGGAAGCGGCCGCCGCGGCCGGCTCTCGCGGCGGAGCTCGACTCCCCGAATTCGCATGCGCTCGCTCTCGGACAGGAGCGCGAGCGCGCGCTCGAGTGACTGAAGCTCGTCGGCGGACCACCTTCCCGCGCCGCCATCCAGCGACCCGATCGCGAAGCGCTTGCGCAACTCCGCCTCGCTGAGCGCAGGCTGCGGCGGCTCGGCGGAAAGGCTCGCCGCAGCGATGTCGGTCACGCGCAGGGGACCGTCGAGCTCGTGCACCAGAGTCACGAAGTGGACGCCGCGAGTCGCGGTCGCGACCCGCAGATCGAGCTCGACACCCCTCAGTGCAGGCATCGCTGCCGACCGGATCGCGACCAACACCTCGAGCGGCGCGATCGCGAACCCTGCCTTCTGCCACGGCGGAGCGAAGAGCGTCGTCTGCGTTCCGTCGTCGTAGTCGACCTCAGTGACTCCCCCGCGCTCGAGCTCGACCAGCATCAGATGGCGCACGTCGAGCCGCTTGTGCTCGTCCAGATGCGGGAGCTCGCCGCCCCCGCCGAGATACGAAGCGACGGGCGTGGCGCCCGCGGGCACCGTCGGCACGGGCGGGCGCAGCAACGCATTCACACGCCGCTCGAGGTCCGAGATCTGGCGCTCTTCGGCGGCGACCTGGGACGAGACTGACTCCAGGTCGCTCGGAGCGCCTGCAGTCGCTTCGAGAGCCAGCGTCGCAAACATTGCCATCGCGGCCACAGCCACTCGCCCGCGCGCGATCCTCACCGCGCGATTCTATCGCGCGGCCGACCCGTTCGCTCCGCTAGCGCTCGATCTCCTCGGCGATATACCGGAAGAGTGACTCGTCAACGTGTCCTCTCATGGACTCCGCGAGCCAGCGTTCCAAGCCGCGGCCTGGGTCCGACAAGACTTCGCTTTGTTCTCCGCGTCGCACCACCACCGCGCCGTGGCAGTGTCGCGCCTCCTCGAGCCCGGCGTCGAGCTCAGTGTGGCGCTCGGGTCTCACCACGAAGCCGCGATAGCCGAGACCTTCGAAGCCGGCCGGAACCTGCGAAATTCGCTGAAGGCCGCGAAGCTGCGCGAGATACTCCGCCGATTGATGCGCGCTGAGGCTCCATCGCGGATTGGGTCGACCGCTGAAGGCGTCGAGCTCGATCTCCACCATCCCCGCTCATGAGTCAATTGATCTTCTGACTCTTGCACGCGTAGAAGTAACCGCAGAAGTTCGTGTACGGACCGCGGGCCGCTGTCTCGGGATTCCAGATCACGGCGCCGTTGTTGTCGACGTTGCGCGCCGCGGTTCCACCGGGCTTGTGACCCCAGAACCCTTCGAGCTGCTTGCGGTACCAATGGTAGTCGTAGCCGGGCGCAACGACGAGCGCCATCAGCCAGCGCGGCTTTTCGGAGTCCGGAAAGCAGTCGAAGCGATGGTGCAATCCGTCCGAGAGAGCACCCGCAGTGACGTTCGGGCACGCCATGACGGTTGCCTGATGACCCGTGGCTCGCCCGGGCTGCGCGAACGTGTTGGTGCGCCGGTTCGAGGCGTAGTTGTAGCAGTTGTTCCGGTTGATATACGCCGGATCGTTCCAGAACCCCGGATTGAAGCGGCCGAGCTCGATCCAACAAGTCACTGCGCGGAGCACGGGGAGCTCGTGAGGCGGAAGCGCCTTCGCGATCTCGGCCGCGGGAGGCGCTGAGTGATCCGCTTCGGTCACCGTTCCGCGAAATCCGGCCTGGCGCAGCTCCGCGGCGAGCAACCCGTGCAAGCCCTCGTCGAGGATCTGGGCCCGCCGCATCGAGCTGAAGATCCGTTCCGCCAACTCGAGCCCCTTCGGATGTCCGTCGTGGCCGACTCGGAACGCGGCCGGGAGGCCGTGCCTCTCCGCCAAGTCGTCGGCCAACATCTCGACTACCAGGCCGCGGTATCCCAACCCCTGGAATCCCTCGTTCACCCCCGCGATCGTCGGCCCAGAGTGAGCCACGTTGCGGAGCACACTCTCGGCCTCCTCTCCTTCCAGGGTTAGCGTCGGATTCGGGCGCCCCGAGAACATGTCTACGGTTACGGCGAGCATGTGTGAGTCCTCCTCGATGAGTGTCAGGCGTGCGCGGTCGCGCGCTCACTGTCTCACTCACCGGGTCGGCTCGTCACTCACTGTGCGCCACAGGAGCGATAATCCCAAGATACGCTCATTGTGCGAGCGGCTGGCCCGACCTGGCCGCGGTCGGGACGCCCAAGGCCCGACGCACCTCGGGATGGGAGGGCGCCGCGAGCCTACGCTGAGCCGTTCGTCCTCCGCCTCACCGCCGCCCCCACGAACGACCTGAACAGCGGGTGCGGCTCGAAGGGCGTCGATTGGAACTCCGGGTGGACCTG
>Ga0326726_10000633_pt1 | contig 32265 bp, 32 predicted proteins | sample MHFenrmetagenome_2_FD_207603 | JGI IMG/M metagenome (GOLD analysis project Ga0326726, IMG submission 207603) | Lab enriched peat soil microbial communities from Michigan Hollow, Ithaca, NY, United States - MHF15MN | ecosystem: Environmental > Terrestrial > Soil > Wetlands > Peat | place: USA...
GACTCATTCGAACTCAAAAATCCCCATTCACTTTCCAAATGGAAAATATTTTCAGGATTCCCTTTGTGGTCATGTCTGTGTGGCTACCCAACCACAACTTCAAATATCTTCGGAAACACTCCTTCGCTATACAATGAGGGGCTCTTTCTTGCTGTCTACTGAAAAACCTCGCGTAGAAAAGATCAGCACACCCAAAGCGACAAAAACAAAAACGACTATCCCAGCAACGATGAAAGACAATAAGCTTAGTTTAGTGAATAAAGCCGCCGGATTCAAAATCCCACCAAGAACTATCGCAAAAATTATAATTCCAACGGATAGGATAAATGAAAACTTGTATGACTTATCAGTCTTGGTCTTAACTAGGTTCTTTCTGTCAAGTTCGCCAACAAGAAAATTCAAGAAGATGCCTATTGAGCCAATTAGCAATGGAATTGCAAGAGAAAGAGTTTCATTACGAAGGCTGAAATCAATGAAATGCCGCAAGCCTAAAACAGAAAAGAGAAGCAAAAGCAGAAAAATAGCAATGGATCCAAAAAAGATGCACTTGTCAAAATACTTCCCTGAGAGAGCTGGACCGTAAGTTCTTCTATTTGGCACGGGTGTTTCGCCAGGTTTAATATCTTTTGTAGTTCTTCGTGTCAGTCCTGGCAGATCATTCGAAAGAAAGTAGATCTTATGTTTCGGATCAAGCGGCAATTTGTTGCCATCCGAATCATAAACCGCCTTGGTTACAATTCTTGAAAAAGGATATAGCCATTCAACGCCTCTATCCCTTGTTGTAGTAAATGAATCCAGGAATGAGTGAAGAAATGAGCCTATACCAAAAAATGGGTTTATCAAATAAACTACGCCAATAAATAAGAAATTATGGAATAAGGCGCGATGTACTTGTCGTCGACGAAAGGACTCCTTACTAAAAAAACCATATTCCCTATCTAGATCGTTGATTGCCGAACCAACACCAACCATTAAAGCTATCTCTGGTCTGCCAAACAATAAGGCTCCTACTAGTATACCAACCATTATGTGGGTAGAAAGATTCATGAGAGCATCACGTTATCTTCGGACTGGACATTATGATATGACTAATTTTAAGAATATAAAGCTAATTAGAGGTAAAATCTTCGTTTTTCAAGCTTATTTTCCCCCAAAACTTCAATGACCTGAAGATTTTGGCGTTGTATTTATCCATCACCTAATTTCCAACGATACCGATAACAACTACTGTAACTCCAACTATTGCCCTGATTACTCTAATTAATTGTTCAGGAAAGCTTTGCTTAGGATACTTGACTATACTCAAGACGCCGTCTACGATGAGCCAAAGACCTAAACCAATCAGAACCAGTGAAAAAAATTTCAATAATTGTCACCTTCTATTTTTCACGATCTAATTAGAAAGTCCTAGCTTTTAGCAATTCTGCTATAAGAATATTTGAAGTGACGTTTTCTATTTTTGTTTGCACGATGGCCTAAAAACCTGTGATGCTAAGATAGAAACAAAATAAGAGCCATCCTGATTGTTGCTGTAGCTTCCCACTCACAGACATTTAAATAGATTTTGTGCCCATTAAAGCATAATTGGGATAGTTCATGAGAAATGATGATTTGTTAATTCTGCTTGCTGTCGTAATATTTGTCCTTTGGCTTGTAGGCTTTTTCACAATTGGCGGATTATTCGACCTTCTGATTATTGTCGTTATAATTCTAGTAGCGCTCAGGCTGCTCCGAGGACGCAAATTATAACATAACTATTTGGGTTCAAATAGTGATTGCAAAATTTTTCTATGTTTATTTTTTCAATTTAACAGGCAATCCAAATAACGGTGCTAGAATGTTTGGTTGGGATAATGATAACTAAAGATGCGAAAGTAGACCGAGTTGATTCCGAAATAGACGAAATAGCCCAAAGGATCTTGTTAGAGCTTGAAACTGCAAGTGCCACAGATTTATCAGACGCTCGTTACGCAAAAAAAATATTGCATTTAGCAGACATACATTACGCAAAAAAGGTACTGCAACAGATAGGAAACATTACAAAGCAAAGCCGAGGAACTGAAAGCGAGATCGAGAAAAGAGCCGTAATCAAGGTTCTCTTGTTTTCCACATGGTTGCAGAGACTTTATTTCATCATAAGATCCTACATTATGGGACTGATAGCCTCAGCTGTTACACTCCTATTCATATGGTACCTCGACACAATAAACGCTATTACGTTTTATGTCTTTGGCATATTTACATTTGGGCTTTCATTGGTTGTAACAAGACTGTTTGATGCACAATTAACCAAAGCTACAAAAAAGATCGTCGAATTCATGGCAGGTCATAGAACCGTTAGGGATTTTATCATGAATCACTTCTAACTCAAGAACTTAAGGAAGACAAATGTTGAGAACTGAAGAAGAAACCAGAAAAGCGAAAAACGATCCAAAAGCGCTATTCACTAAACCAAAATTTGAAAAGTGGGTGTCAATCTTAGCCATCGCAGGTTTCTCTGCATTCATTGTTTATCTTTTCCTGTTCACAGACATCCGACAGGTTGCTAGCGTAATTGGTCAGGTAAATATACCCATTTACCTGATTGCTTTCTTATGCATCATTGCAGAAGCAGTGTTTAACGCTCTCAATTGGAAATCCATTCTTGATAACGTGGAAGTTAAAACCACGTTACTTAGAGTCTGGAATTTAAGCTGGGTTGGTTTTTTTCTTGATGCGCTTATTCCGGGCGGTGTGTCTGGTGATGTCTTCATAATTTACTTATTAAGTAGAGATAAAGGCGTTGACGGTGTGAAGGTAGTTGCTTCAATCGTAATAAAAGACATTCTTGAATTCATTGTAGTTCTCATTTCACTGATCCTTAGTATTATTCTCTTAGTTTTTAGCTTCTCAATCGGAAGTGTACTATTGTTCACTATTGGACTCATAATGGTCTTATTGTCATTACCTTTAATTCTAATAATATATCTAAGCACCAACGTTTCAGCCACAAAAAAGTTACTCAAGTTTGTTGTTAACGCGATAGCAAAGGTAAGGCATAGACAACCAAATAGTGAATTTCAAAATAAGCTTGAAAGCCAAATCACCGACTTTCATGAAGTAATAATGATTATGAAAAATAAACCTAAAACAATGATTAAACCAATGTTTTATCAGATTATGGCTTACGTCTTCGACATCTTAACCCTATTCTTTGTCTTTGTTGCTTTAGGGAGCACCGTAGGAGTAGACAAAGTTCTCATAACAAACAGCATCGTAAACAACATTAGAAGTCAAGGTGTGGCTCTTGCTGGTTTTTCTCAAATAGTTTCCAGTCAGCTTTACCAAGTTCTTGGCATAAACCTATCATTAGCACAAGCTTCAAGTTTATTATCGGAATTTGCAAATTTCTGGTTTAAACTCGTTATTGCATTTGTGTTCTTCCAGTTTTACGGAGTAGGTACAGTAGCAGAGAAATTACTATCTAAGGCTCTAAAGGCACGGAAGAAACAAGCGCGAAAAGATTTTGTAGAGCAAACTCAAAGTGACAAGAAGGACTTTGAAGATAAACGAGACAGTAGCAAGAAAGAATACGATGCTAAACGGGATAGCGACAAAAAGACTTTCGATGATGAAACCGACAGCGACAAACGCGACTACGAGGACAAAAAAGATAGTGAAAAGAAAGAATACAACTCTCAAAGGGACAGTGACAAACGTGACTACGAGGACAAAAGGGACATTAACAAGGAAGAATACAATGATAATACGGGGTAGGTGACAAAAAGACGTCCGATGATAAAAGCGACAGGGACAAACGCGACCATGACGACAAACGGAATAGTGACAAAAAAGAATACGATGCTCAACGAGACAGTGACAAACGCGACCATGACGACAAACGGGATAGTGACAAGAAAGAATACGATGCTAAACGGGACAGTGATAAACGCAACTACGAGGACAAAAGAAACAACAAGGATTTTCAGGACAAAAGGGATAGTGAAAAGAAAGAATACGATGCTAAACGGGATAGCGACAAAAAGACTTTCGATGATGAAACCGACAGCGACAAACGCGACTACGAGGACAAAAGGGACATTAACAAAAAAGAATACGATGCTAAACGGGACAGTGACAAAAAGACTTTCGATGATGAAACCGACACTGACAAACGCGACTACGAGGACAAAAGAGAACGCGACAAGATAAAGTTTAAGAAGAAAGAAAGTTCCATGAAATAGAGACTTAACAATGATAAAAGTTATTATTTAGTTAAAGAGAGGCATATTTACATATGCCGTTTCAAATAGACTTAGCGCGCATGCGTGTTCCTAAATTCGTAATTAGGTGAGTCTCGTACCTCTTATTGGGGTGAGCAATGAAGAGATACGAAACTCTAGAAACCCTGTTTAGCAGGGTTGATTTATCCTTTGCCCAAAAAGTGCTCAAAGAACCTTTCCATCCGAAAGATTCACCAGGCAGACCACCGAGAAAGCCTCTTGGAATTTTCAAAGCGCACCTTGTAAGACGAGTAAAGCACATTCCAAGTGACAGAATGCTTGTTAGGCAAATGTGGAAAGACCCACGACTCAAAAGAATCTGCGACATAGAAGCAACTGAGCCACCCTATGGCATTGCAGTACTATCGAGATTCAGAAACAAAGTAGGACCTGAAAAGCTATCAAGAATAGTGGATCAAGCCGTTGAAGTGCTCGTGGCAAAAGGAAGGATCAAAGGAGAAGCCTTAGCGTTAGATTCAACATTCATCAAAGCGTACAGTCGCCGAAACCTTGACAACCGCACGGGCTACAGTGATCCTGAATCAAGAATCGGTAGAGCAGTCAAAGCCAAAGACTTGGGTTACAGGCTACATTTGGCTGTTGACGTCAAAAGTGAGCTGCCAATCGCTATGATTTTGGTTTCAGCCAATGAGAACGAAAAGAAACATTCAATCACTCTGTTTAAGAAAGCGGCGGAACACGTGAAGCCTAAAAAGCTGTTGGCAGATGCACAGTACAGTGCGGCTAATCTCCGGGAAGCGGCGTTGACGTATGGAGCGTTGCCGGTTATTCCTTATCCGAAGAATCAGAGTAAAGGCGTCAAAGGCATATTGAGAGTTGATGGGAAGTTTAGAAGTCATGGACCACGAAAATTCAAATCAGCATACAAGAAACGGGTGGCGGTGGAGCGAGTTTTCAGCAGACTCAAGAACTTGGCAGGCTTAAAAGAACACAATCTGCGAGGTTTGGCGAATTTAACGTTTCATTCTCAACTTTGCATTCTAATCATGCTCATTACAGCTCAAGCCGCCGTGAACACAAACAAAATAGGCAAAACAAGAAGCATCAGATACTTCGCTAACTAATTTCGGAACAAGCATGCGCGTGTTAAACATGAAATAGAGAAAGTGAAAAACAATGACAGGAAAAACCCTGATAGTTTTTTCGACAATAAGTGGATTAAATGAACAGGTAGCACATACCATAGCTGAAGCGCTCAAAACAACCTACAACATGGATGCAAATGTCGCAGATCTTAGAAAGGGCCCACCGGACATTACACCATTCCAAAACATTATCGTTGGTGGCGGTGGTGGAAACAGCGTTTACAATGAAGCTGTGGATTTTATGGAGAAGGACTTTGAAGACAAAAATGTTGCGTTCTATTTCTTATGCGAGAATAAGGAAGACGCGAAAGCGCTGAATACTGAAGCAAACCAAAAAAAATTACTGGCCAAAAACAAGTCTCTCAAGCTTATTGATGTTGCTGGCTTTGGAGGTTGCATGATTAGCCAAAATAGAACCATCATGGACGATCTAAACATGGGTAGGGTGAGGGAGTGGGCGATTGAGCTAGGGAAGAAGTTGAATACTGCATTCCTACCGCCAAACCTAATCAACACCGTTCCCTTCGAAAAAAGCTTTCAATTTTACACAGCACTCGGAAAAAACACTGGAATAACTGCAAGTAACACAATTGAGTTCGCCCAAAAACTCCAAATAGTACCCATTCAGTCTGTCACGTTTCATTTTCAGCGTCAAGATTTTCAAAGGTGGTTCATAAACGTTATTGGCGACGAAGAACTAGCCAAGAGAATTGACCAGATCAATGTATGGACCCACGACGATGAAAACTTGAGGAAAAAGCTATCCGAAACTGTTCAAAATCGCATCGCTGAATCAACGAAATCTTAACAGCAGATTTCTTCCTGACGAAATGAAAATGTGTTCATTTAAAACAAATCATAGAAGATATTGACGATGTGGTTAGGCTAAGCCACTCCAGATGGATGATGACAATTGAAGGGAAAACCCTGCGTCCTTTACTAACTTCGGCAGGGTGAGGAGACTGATCTTTCTTTTTGAGCATATCAAGTATCTTCCTGTCAAAAAATCTAGATGCATACTAAAAATGAAACTAAATCTATTAAAAGCTATTTTTTTTGAATTTTGCTGGGGCTTTTTTTTACTCTTTATTTGGTGGATGATAAACCTCTAAAATACCCAAGCCAGACCGCAAGGTAACCTCCAAAACATCATTTACTCATGGCTTGTTAGTTTTTGAGCTATCACTTGAATTACCCTCATTCTCTTTGCTTGTTTTCAATTGCTTTCTTATAATGATGAAAAGCGCTAGAAAGAGCAGTGCGCCAATGATGCCTGCGGTGATGCCTGTGATGAACCAAGCTTTCCATGCGGGCATGAAAGTCATGAGGTACTTCAGTGACCCAATGAGAATAAAGAGGGAAGCAGATCCTATGAATGAAATTACCAGAGAAACCAAGATGCTAATAATTATGCTTGTTATGAGAAGTTTTCTAAGGCGTTTCTTAAGAGCAGCCTCCTGCTCATGTAAATATTCTCTTACAATAGCTTTTATCTCATTGAGCAATCCATAGACAATTTCCTTTAAAAGTGGCAACTAATCCTCACCTCTTCCTCCAAAGAGCAATCCAATTACAACCCATAACCATACTTATTTACACAAGCAAACGGGGTGAGCGCACACAACTTTCCAGCAAAAACTGCAACGAAGGCACGTACTCGACACCAAATAATTCCTAAACATTTCGGATAAGCCGGCTGAAAAGATTTGTCAGAGTCGCCAAAGCGATCATTTGGGAGCGTCGGGATAGTTAGGTGCATTAGTGATGCCAGCATATCCAGTTGAAAAAGGCGATTGGAATTTGCCGATATTCTCTCTGATGATGCCATACCCCTTTTCTGCAAGGTTATTTGGCAACTTATCCAATTCCAGATGTTCTTCTTGATTCTTTCCCTGATTTCCTTCTTTGGGTCTAAGCGCAAGTTTGATTGTTGAACGCAGTATTCCTTTATCTAACGTCACGTTTAGGATATCTCTATAACTGTAATCGGTGTAATCCTTCTTCAAATTAAGCGCATGAGGATGCCGCAGAATTATCCGTTCATTCGTGATGATCACAGATTCAATGTTAATCCTAGGATGATAGATTTTCTCCGCAATATACAGCTCAACCTTTTCATTCGAGCCAAGTATGTTCTTTATATCATCAGGAGCAGCCATAATAATCAACCAACTCACACAGCAAGTATTGCACACACTAATAATGCAAGATTGGATAAATAGCTATATGACTGTGAGGCAACAGCGACAAACAAATTATGATTTTTAGTTAGCTCTTCAATTCTCTAATTGATAGTTCTGTAAGATCTACAATATTGATACTTATGAAATTGACAGTAAGTTTTTGCGGGTTAGTTTAAGGTGCGTTTTAGAATTTTACATGTTTGTAAAAGATCCTTTTCACAACTTCACCTGAAATTAGATAGAGAACTACGATTGCAACCATCGTAATGACGACTGAAAGAGGAATTGAAGCAAATCCGAAAAGCCGTCCGAGGAAAGTGAAAGGCAAAATAACTGTTGCACCAACAATCAAAATAGTGGTTATCAGAAGATATTTCCCGGGGACACTTTTGAAGAAAGGTCCTTTACTACGTATAACAAGCACAATTAGACTAGCTGAAATAACCGATTCTATGAACCAACCAGTTCTAAACAAGGTCATCGGGGTTTTAAAAACAAGAAGAAGCACACCAAAGGCAAGATAATCAAACACCGAACTTAGGATGCCGAAAACTATCATAAAATTGCGAATGAAGCCAACATTCCAGCGCCGGGGATGCTCAACCATTTCACTATCCACATTGTCAGTTCCGATGGTCGTCTCCGGGAAATCTGTCATCAGATTGGTAAGCAAAATCTGCCTAGGAAGCAGAGGTAAAAAAGACAAAAATAGAGAGGCACCTGCCATGCTAAACATATTCCCGAAATTTGCACTTGTTGCCATGAACACGTACTTTAGAGTGTTGGCAAAGGTTTTTCTTCCCTCTTTCACTCCATTTGCAAGCACACCTAGGTCTTTTTCAAGCAAGACGATATCGGCGGCTTCTTTGGCAACATCTACTGCGCTTTCGACGGATAAACCGACATCTGCTGCATGAAGAGCGGAGGCATCGTTAATTCCATCGCCCATGTATCCTACAACATTCCCGGCTTTCTTAAGCGCGAGAATAATTCGTTCCTTCTGGTTTGGTTCCACCTCTGCGAAAACGTCAACCTCATTCACTTGTTTAAGCAACGCTTCATCACTAAGCGCTCGAAGATCAGAACCAGCGAGTATTTTTGGAGTTGGGAACCCAATCTGCTGACTTATGCTAGCTGCAACTAGTCGGTTGTCTCCTGTTACAATCTTTAGCGAAATCCCAAGGCGCTTTAAATCGCTAATCGTCTCAGCAATTTTAGGCTTGCTGGGATCAAAGAGAACCAGAAATCCCAAGAACGTCATTCCGACTTCACTATCTTTTGTGATGATTTTTTCAGATCCGATATCTTTGTAAGCTATCCCTAGAACTCGAAAACCCTTGCTGCTTAACTCCTCAAAGCGTTGCTGGATCTGCTGTTGTACCCCGCTGATTTGCACCGTGGTCCCTTCGGAAGTTTCAACTGAAGAACACACATCAAGCACGTTTTGCAATGCACCTTTGGTCAACATTAGATTCTTATTGTCCTTAGCTGCTAAGACGCTTATGCGTTTACGGACAAAATCGTACGGCACTTCGTCCAGTTTTTGGTACTCCGACAAATCAAGTTTGTTTCCCCGAATAGCTTCATCAATTGGATTCGTGAATCCTGTCTGGAAAGAAGCGTTGAGGGAAGCGTAAAACAGGGCTTTTCCGCTTTGGTTACCGTTAAAATCAACGACGGACTGTATTTTTATCACGCCTTCAGTGAGAGTGCCAGTTTTGTCAGAGCACAAAACGTTCATGCTGCCAAAGTTCTCAATAGAAGCGAGCCGTTTGACAATCACTTTTTGGGTTGCCATTATTTTGGCACCTTGGGCTAAGTTAATACTGATAATAGCCGGCAGTAATTGTGGGGTTAGCCCAACAGCGAGCGCCAAAGAGAAAAGAAGAGATTCTAAAACTGAACGCGCAAAATACACATTTATTGCAAAGGTGACGACTACCAGCACCATTGTTACTTCCATAAGGAGATAGCCGAAATGCCTTACTCCATGTTCAAACTCTGTTTCAGGTGGTCTAAGTTTTAGCCGCTCTGAGACTTTGCCGAACTCCGTTTTTGAACCTGTTCCCACAACAATGGCTTGTGCACTGCCGCTAACCACGTTAGTTCCCATGAAAAGACTGTTTGTCCGTTGACTAAGTGATGTCCCTGACGGAAGAACCCCTGCAGTTTTCTCTGCTGGGTAGGTTTCTCCTGTCAAAGATGCTTCGTTCACGAAGAGATCTTTTGATTCCAGAACTATGGAATCTCCTGGGATCAGATCACCAGCGTTGAGGATTATGACATCTCCCGGTACAATCTTTTCAACCGGAATGTCCATTTGATTTCCGTCTCGAAGAACGGTCGCTTTTGTCTGCACGATTGCAAGTAGCTTTTGGACGGCATCGGCTGCTCCTCTTTCCTGCCAGAATCCAAGGAGACTACTTATGAGAATAATCGTAAGAATGATAGCAGCGTTTACAGAATCGCCAAGAAAGAATGAAAGTGCTCCTGCAAAAATGAGAATAATGATGAGTGGACTCTTAAACTGAGATAACAGGAGGGTGAGCGCGTCTGATCTTTTCTTGGGCTTCAGAAGATTTGAGCCGTATTTCGTCAGTCTCTTTTCAGCTTCATCGCTAGTCAAGCCTTTCGATGTCGTCTGAAGTTGTTGAAGAGCCTCAGAAGTGGGGGTACTCCAGAATGACTGATTGTCTTGGATATTTTGGTTACTCAAAGAAGTCGCCCAGTAATAGACTGATGCGCCTAAATTAATTAGTTGAAGAAAGGTCTATAAACAAGTTTTTGTTGCTTGAGTTTAAATGCTGGGAGATACCCGATAAAGTTGTAACTGTTATTTCACAGTCACACATGTTAAATAGAAGCTTCCAAGTTAAGGGTAAGTGAGGTTTTGAAAATGGGATTACTTGATTTGCTTTTCGTAGTTGCCGCTATACTTATCATTCTGTGGCTCCTTGGCTTTGTCTTGTTCAACCTTGGCACTATAATTTGGGTTCTGCTTGTGATTGCAATCATAATAATACTTGTGCGACTAATTTCAGGACGCAGAATATAGCTTAAGCCAAACTAACTGAAAACTGCATTACTTTGAAGATTCGGTGCTGCACTCACACAGATCTGAGCCCCTGCTCAATACTTGAGGAGGTGAATTTGAATATGTCAGAAATTTCACGAATAGCATACTACTTAGCGCTTATAGGGGGAATACTGCTGGTAATCTTCGGGTTGCTATCCCTTGTCGGTTATGCTTTCTCATACATTGGATCATTTATATCATTTGGCTTTGCTTACTTCGGAATTGTTTCAATTATCTGTGGCATTATTGCAATAATTGGTGCAAAAAGCGTAACTACTCTCGTTTGGGCAATTGTGCTAATAATTGTTGGAATCATTGGCGGTGGACTTGGAGGCCTGCTAGTTATTCTCGGAGGACTAATCGGACTCATTGCAGTAATAACCAAAAAGGCATAGTGCAAGTAGAAACGGTTATTGATAGCTTTTATGCCTGTCCACAGTTTCTTTGTTTACCATGGTTCTTCCTAAACCACCGTTATGTGCGCTCAAAACAAATTTCAAAGTGTTTTCCTTGAAGTATTCTCTAAATTGATTTCCGCATTTAGTGCATTTATACATTTTAACGTGGAATCGTCCAAAATTCCATTCCTTGTCAGGTTCTTTCATGTGGGCTGTACAATTCGGACATTTAGGCATAGTTTACACCATCAAGTTAAAAGGCAAAATGGCTTTATATTCATTTCAGCGATAGTTCTAAGAACTCATCTCGCGTCTCCAACGAGCAGATAAAGGGTCAAACCTTAGAATCGACTTCCATCTTATCCTCTGTTGGGGTAAAGTTTGAAATTTCGTCTTTGCTTTTTTCCGCGAGGAGTGTGTGGCCCTGCTTGCGATTCATTTTGCTTTGTACTTGCTTTTTTGTTCTCACTAATGTATCGCTTTACTTCTTTTTTGTGTGAGGTCGGTTGCTTTGTTTCTTGTTCAACTGGTTTAATATTTTCTTTTTCACTCATTCTGTTTTCACCTCAGTCGTTAGTTATATTTTCTCTTTTAGAAAAGTAGTTAGTGAAATTAATGCAGTTAAGACTTTATCTCTCTGTCTTCACCGTAGTCTCTGTCTTCGTGGACTTCCTCTTCTTCTTCGTCTTCGGTTTCTTCTTCAGCCTCGTTTGCTTCTTCGCCTTCAGCCGCCGCTTTGTCTTCAACTTCACCTTTTGGCGGATAAGCCTTGTCCAGCCAAACTTCAAACTGCCTCTTGCTGTCTGAGACAGAAAAAGCCCATTCACATAATCCGCTGATAACTTTGTTAACGTCTATTTCGTCGTCGTCAGCTAACTGTTTCAAATACTCTTCCCAATTTGCAGGTAAGGACACAGAAAAACTACCCATAAAATAATCTCCGCTATCTTCTTAGTGCCAAGTCATATTTAAGCTTCGAAGCAGAATGGAATTTACGTTCTGGAATAATTGTCTATCTTTGTTCTTTTAACAATTGCAGCCGTTTTGCGACTTCTTTGGAGATTTTCTTAAACCTTGCGCTAATTCGCCTCGATCAACTTCGTCTAAAGGATACCATTTTCCTTCTTTGTCGATGAAAACAAGTTCCAATTTTCTATTAACTATCATTCTCACCTTACTAATCAAATTCTAATTGTTCACGAATCGGTTAAACTTTTCTTGCCCAAATGTCAATTAGGGAAACGCTACTTGCCTGGGATGATTTTCTAACGGCTTCAGATAGATTGGCGACAGAAACCAGTACAAAAACGTTCTAGCTCCACCAATTCCAACCTAATCGTTTGAAGCTCAGATACATCGCTAAAAGAATTATTCCCCAGCTAAGCAAAATGCTTCCTATTGCAAGTATAAGGTTGTTTTGTAGGTAAGTGTAACTTGCCCAACCAGTTAAGATTGTTAAACCTGCCAGTAATAAAACAAAAATGCTTGCGTGAATTGTCCGTTCAGCCGTCATCTAATGTACCCCAGTTGTACCATTATTTTCCTGTATTGTTAAAAGATTTTCTGTTAACGTTTATTTTCTAGTTGGAGCTTTTTTGGTTGAAGCCAATGATGCATGAAGAGCCGTCTGAATTGTGAAGAATATTATAATGGGGAACTGAGGCTTCAAAGATACGGCGCTCTAAGATCCTATTTTAGGTGTTTCCAAGATTTTAGTGTGCAATATTTATTTAAAGGAACTGCAGAATGATTATGGCTGAGAGACTCCGATGGCATTAGAAAAGCTAGGTTCTTCTTTAACTGACGCCATAAAAAAGCTGTTTAAAGCCGGCGTTGTGGACGAAGTTGCAGTGAAGGAACTTGTCCGCGATATACAGAGAGCCTTGCTTCAATCTGACGTTAACGTTCAACTTGTTCTTGAAATTTCCAAGAGAATTGAGGAACGCGCACTAAAAGAAAAAGTTCCCCCTGGCATTTCTAGACGCGAACATGTAATAAAAGTCGTTTATGAAGAATTAACTCGATTTGTAGGCGACAAGCCAGTTCCACTAAAAGTTGAACCCGGCAAAAGAAAAATCATAATGCTAGTCGGAATCCAAGGCTCAGGCAAAACCACTCACGCAGCCAAACTTGCACGTTATTTCCAGAAGAGAGGCTTGAAACCAGCATTAATTTGTGCAGACACTTTTCGGCCAGGAGCCTTTGCTCAGCTTCAGCAATTGGCTGCTAGAATAAACGTTCCCATTTACGGGGATTTGAAAGAGAAAAATCCGAGCAAAGTCGTCAAGGAAGGGCTAAAACAATTCATCGACAGAGACCTAATAATCGTTGACACATCAGGACGGCATAAAGAAGAGAAAGACCTGATAAAAGAAATGAAGGATCTTGAGAAGAACATCAAACCTGATGAAGTCATAATGGTTATCGACGGCACCATTGGTCAGCAAGCCCTTATCCAAGCCAAAGCATTCCATGAGGCAACACCCATTGGGGCGATAATAGTTACAAAACTTGATGGGACTTCTCGTGGAGGAGGTGCTCTATCAGCCGTTGCGGCAACAGGCGCACCAATAAAGTTTATTGGCACAGGCGAAAAAATCGAAGATGTGGAAGCATTTATTCCATCTCGCTTTGTTGGTCGGCTCTTGGGCATGGGTGATTTGGAAACGCTTTTGGAAAAGGTTCATGAAGCTGAAATTAAGGTTCCGCCTAAGAAAGCTAAAGAAATAATGAGTGGCAACTTTACTCTCACTGATATGTACGAGCAGTTTGCAGCCGTCAAAGGTATGGGTCCATTTAAGAAAGTCCTCCAGATGTTGCCAGGTATGTCTTCTAACGTGCCAGACGAAATGTTGAATACGGCCGAGGGACGCTTGGAAAAATGGCAAGTAATAATTCAGTCCATGACACCCAAAGAGAAAGAAAACCCGAAGATATTGAACTCCTCTAGAGCAAGACGGATAGCACGAGGCTCCGGAACGACAGAAAAAGACGTTAAAGAACTTGTCAAACAGTACTTCATGATGCGAAAAATGCTAAAGACCTTTAAGCGCAAAAAGAAACTGCCCTTCGGGCTAGGCGGAAAAGGAATGCCCGCTAATTTTCCAGTAGGCTAAACGACATGGATGTTTTAGAAAAAGCGTTTGAGCTTCTTAGCAAATATCCTCTCTGTGACCACTGCCTTGGAAGACAGTTTGCGTTGCTTGGTTACAGCATGGAAAACAATGTGCGTGGTTCAGCATTAAAGATCTGTTTAACGCTACAAGCTAACGACTTATCTAAGGGCAATAATGCCGAAGGTTTAAAACGGCTAAAAGTTTTGGCGACTAATGGTTTTTCAAGAGAAGCCCAAGAAACCCTCAAGCATCTCAAGAAGCGGATTCCGAAACAATCCTTGGAAGAGAAGTGCTATCTTTGTGAAAGCAAATTTGAGCTTCTAAACAATTTAACTGAGAAATCTTTAGGTGCTATTGAAGGCTACGAGTTTACTACATTTCTTGTAGGAATTGAAGTACCCGTTAAGGTTGAAGAACGGGAAGACGAGTTTAAGGCTGTCTTCAACCTTGACTACAGCGAAAGTATTAAGCATGAATTTGGACGATTATTTGGAAAAGCACTTGCTGTACGCACAGGTAAAGAGGCAGATTACTTAATCCCAGACCTAGTTATCGTAATCAACCCTTTTCGAGGGACCGTGCGTCTTCAGGTTAACCCGCTCTTTGTCGGCGGCAGATACCGCAAGCTAGTGCGGGATATTCCGCAGTCAAAATGGTTCTGTTCAAGCTGCCGTGGAAGAGGTTGCGAGAAATGCGGTGGAACAGGCAAAATGTATCCTGAATCAGTTGAAGAACTGACTTCAAAAACACTGCTTGAAGCAGCTGAAGGGCAAAAAACGTTATTTCATGCTTCTGGACGCGAAGACATAGATGCTCGAATGCTTGGAACTGGGCGCCCTTTTGTTATTGAGGTTTCTGAGCCTAAGAAGCGGTTTATTGATCTGAAAGAAATTGAAGCAAAAATCAATGCAGGGGCAGTTGGTAAAGTTGAGGTTTCAAGATTACGTTTTGCCACAAAAGATGTGGTTAGGCATCTCAAGAAGGGTGAAGGTGCTCAGAAGAAATACCGTTTGCTTGCCGAATTTGAGAACCCAGTTTCTGATGAGGATCTAAGACTGTTGGAAGAGAAGCTCACTGGAGCAACAATTAAACAGCGGACGCCTCTACGCGTTATGCATAGAAGGGCAGATTTAATCCGAGAAAGGTACATATATAAGCTTAAAGTTAAGAAGGTGTCGCTTAAGAGAGCTATTCTGGAAATTCGTTGCCAAGGTGGTCTCTACGTCAAAGAATTGGTGTCGGGTGACGAAGGAAGAACGATACCAAACGTTTCAGATATCCTTGGAAACAGGGCTAAGACGCTTAAGCTTGACGTATTAAGAGTAATAATGGATGATTAAGGAAAAGGTGAAACTTGAATGAGAGGTTCAAAAGGATATTATGCAGGCACTCGCAGTTTGCTGAAAAAGCCAAACAGAGAAAAAGGCAAACCAAACATTGGAAAAATACTTCACGAGTATACGCCTGGATCTCAAGTGATAATAAAAATGGACTCTAGCGTACAGAAGAGCATGCCTCATAAGAGATTCCATGGTAAAATAGGAATAATTAAAGAGAAACGAGGTCGCGGGTACGTAATCACCGTTCCTCAAGGCAACATGGTAAAAGAAATAATCACTCGCTCAGAACATTTGGAGCCATACACGGGTAAGTGAGGAAATGAGCGACAAAGAAATAAGCCAAAGCCGCTTAACATTACCGCAAGTCAAAAAAGTTTTGGAATCTGTTGGTGAAGAAAACCTTGACCAACTACAGCGCAGAACTTTAGACTACGTGAACAAGTTCTCGAAAATTGATCCTGAAAAATCAGAAGAAGTTCTTCAAAAACTTATAAAAGAATTCGAAATAGATGAAGCCGAAGCAACCCAAATTATAAATTGTATGCCTGAAACAGTTGATGAATTAAGAATTTTCTTGGCTGGTGGACGCAAAATTATAGAAACTGCAAAATTACACTCTATTGTTTCGCTTTTGAATGAGAACAGGACTTTAAAGTAAACCAAACCGACTAAGTATTTTTAAGTAGTAAGCACAATAGACTAGCGGGTTTAGTGACTATTATGGAAAAGCGGTATGAAGAGTACGCATACGTGTTAGATTTTTTAGCACACGGCAAGCCTGGTTTTCGTCCCACTGGACGGGCAGGTTATCGAGCAGGCGCTCTGATCCAATGCGTCGGCGAAGAATTCTTTACGCTTTTAGAAGCTTTGGTAAAGGAAGAACTAATGCTTAAGCCATGTGACCGTGTTTACGTAGGCAAAGACAGCCGCCAAGAAGTAACATACATTATCGGGCGAGTTAGCTATGAAGAATTAACAGCTTCAGCAAAATCAGAACTTCCAGGTGTCATAAGCAAAATAGTTCAAAATCGAGAAAAATGGTTTGTAAATTTCTTCAACACCGCACGAGCAATAACACCTCGGATGCATGCCTTGGAACTTGTTCCAGGCATAGGCAAAAAGTATATGTGGCAAGTAATAAACGATCGCGAACGAAAACCGTTTGAAAGCTTCGAAGACCTGCAGAAACGAACCGAACTGCCTAACCCCGTAAAACTGATTACCAAACGCGTAATGGAAGAACTTGAAGGCGACAGCAAGTACCGTTTGTTCACGAGGGCACAATAAGGCAAAAGCAATGAGCCTTGAGGAAACGAAGCAACTGCTTCGAACTTACCGAATAACCCCAAACAAACTTTTAGGTCAAAACTTCATGGTTGAGCCCTCACTCTATAACAAGCTATGCACTTATGCATCACTTAACAAATCAGACGTAGTGTTGGATGTTGGCGCAGGTTTTGGTTTTCTAAGTCGCTACTTGGCAAACATGTGCAAAACTGTAATTGCAGTTGAGAGAGACATTCGAATTGTAGAAGTGCTTCACGACCAAGTCAAAGACATCAGCAACTTGATTGTAGTCGAAGGTGACGCTTTAAAGACTACATTACCTGAGTTCAATAAGGTTATCGCAATTCCCCCTTACTACATGTCTTCGCATCTCATAACTTGGCTTCTTGAACGCAGAATCGAATGTGCAATAATGATTATCCAAAAAGAATTTGCGAATAGACTCGTGGCAACTGTAGGCACTGAAGATTATGGTTGGATAACAGTTCTAACCAAACAGCATGCAGAAATTGAACTTTTAGATGAAGTTCCAAAAGAAATGTTTTATCCTCAACCAGAAGTAGACTCGCGAATCATTCGACTCTGGTTCTGGAGCAAAAAATCCTTCGAAGTGAAGGATCCTCTGTTTTTCAAACAGCTGGTTAAGTGGCTTTTTACGCAGCGCAATAAGAAGTTAAGCAAATCACTCCTGCCCTTTCTCAAAAGCAACATGAGGTTAAGCAAGCAAGATGCGGAAAAGATAGCTCTTGACTATCCACTTCGCGATAAGCGCGCAAGAGAGTTGAGACCTGAAGATTTTGGAGATTTAGCTAATGCAATTTCCAAATAAAAGAGTCTACTTTGGAAAATACATGTTTGACCTATACGAGAATGTTTACGAACCAGCTGAAGACTCTTTCTTCTTTGCTGAAAACCTGGATGTCAAAAAAGGCTTCGAGGTTTTAGATGTCGGCGCTGGCTGCGGTATTCTCGGTATATTGACAGCGGAAAAGGCTGCAAGTGTGGTTGCGGTTGACTTAAATCCCTATTCTATTCACTGTGCAAAAGATAATTCTACACTAAATAATGTAAAAAACAAAATGACCTTCATACAAGCTAGTCTATTAACCGCTTTCAAAGAAAATACAGCGTTTGATTTAATTCTCTTTAATTCACCTTATCTGCCTTCCAACAAAAATGAAATGGAAACTTGGATTGAACGTTCTTGGGCAGGAGGCACTAATGGACGGCAAGTCATCGACCAATTCATCTCCGAAGCTCCACCCCATTTGAAAGCAAGCGGTCGGATACTTATGATGCAGTCCACTCTTGCAAATGCTGAAGAAACAATTCGTAAATTTGAGGGACAAAACCTGAAAGCAAGAATTATGGCTGAATGTAAGCTGCCTTTCTTTGAAACTTTAACACTCGTAGAAGCCAAAATTAACCTTTGATATATTCCCTTGTGTTGCTTCTGAAAAGCAAATAAAGGTATGTTGCATTGGTTAGTGTAGTGACTAAGATGACAATTTGGTTTTATGTTAAGACAAATGACGAACCGAAAGTTGTTGGAGACGTAGTTTGCGCTTTCAATTTCATAGAAGGCGAACATCCAGGAGATCAATACTCTTGGATTATGGAACTAGGAAAAGACGAGCCCGGCTACTGGGAGATCAAAGGCAAATACGCAAAACTAAAAGACCTCACCGAGATAGGCATCGTCTACAGGATAGGAGACACAGTGGTTTTATCAGAAATCGACGACGACCTAGTGCCAGACTTTCTTGACCCACTAATAACAAAATACGGTTTTGACAACGTTAAGTGGATAGTTGTTCAAAAAACAAAATAATTTCATTGTTTGTCGTATTTTTCAACTTCATCATTCATAACAACTAGTTCAACACATGCCTGTTTGAACATCTCTCTCGTGTCAGCGTCGGCATGATAGCGTTTATCACAAACTACCTTCTTTATACCTGCGTTTATTATTATCATTGCACAGGTTCTGCAAGGAGTCATTTTACAGAAAAGTGTTGCTCCTTCTAATGGTATCCCAAACCTGGCTGCTTGAATAATGGCGTTTTGTTCTGCGTGAAGAGTGCGCACACAATGCTGAGTCACATTCCCGTTGTTGTCTAGCACTTTGCGCATGTCATGTCCAGCTTGATCACAATGGGGCAAACCAGCAGGGGCGCCAACATACCCAGTAGTCATAATTCGCTTGTCTTTAACAATGACACAACCGCTTCTTCCACGGTCACAAGTAGCACGTCTAGCTACAGCTTCACATAAATCTAAGAAATATCTATCCCAATCAGGCCTTGAACTATCAATCAACGTGTTACGCCTCAATCTTTAGAAACATAGTTCATCAAGAACGAATTAATAAATAATATCTGGCACCACGGTGTTAGTTGAATACAAGAAATATAATACTTATTTTACCTTGCTGAAAACCCTCTCCAAACTAAAGATCCGCTTGCACTGGTTTACTTTTTAGGTAAACCAATAACTTGACAATTGTCCTACCCCGAGTAATCTTTTGTAATAGAAGTTACTCCGAGTCCACAGTTAACAGAAAGAGTTCCCCAATCGAGTGTTCCATTAACGTTAGGAAGTGGAAGAGAATAATTTCCAAAAAAAACATCCCAAACACAAATCACCCTATAGCTCCGTTGATTTTAAATAGAAACAGAGTAAGTTTCATGTTGAATTAATCCGGACCAATAAGTGAATTCAAAATGAACAGTTGCAGTGCACGTTGAATTCTGGAAAGTTTCTACAAATTGTACATGGATTGAGGGGACTATATCGTTTCTGGAGCTTAAAACAACTGTGCCTGACACTTGAATTTCAGCAATTATATTGACAAATATAATTATTTGAGTAGTTTTTGTCGTTTGGTGCAGTGGCGGAAACATTTACAAAGTAAACACCTGTATACACTGAGGCGGGAATATTAATCGTGAGTACGCTGGTGAAAATGTTGTGGGTCGAGGGAATTCCTGATCGATTAGAAATTGACCTTTAGGAAAATCAAGAAACATGTAGTAACGCTTATCATGCATTAAAATTACTCTGGAATGTGGTAAGCTCTTACTATTTTATTTCTTAATAATGTGAATTTCTCTTCCAATTTTGTGCCGCTCATCAACTTCAACCAAAGAGTATAAACCGTTTAATTCTTGAGCATTTGCGGATTCTTGACAAAACAAATCTTTAGAGAAAGGTCGCACTATCTTGAATCCAACGGTTTCAACTCTCTCAACTATTGGCATTGTTACTGATTGTCCAGAACGAGTTACAATATAAGGTGTCACAAGGACCAATTGGCCATCATTTTTTAGAACTTTATATGCCTGTTCGACCAAACTGAAGAATAAGGGTTCAAGCTTCTGAATAATTTTCTGGGCATAAGGTCCGGTGGGGACCTGACGCAACGCGGGACCCAAATCGGGCTCAGTCACAATACAATCAACCGTTTCCTGCCCAACCTTTTCTGCCAACTTTCCGACATCACCTTGCACAACCCTAAAATCCGCATCTTCAAGATTATATTCTCTTTTTATCCAGTCAAGGTTTTCATTTGCCGCCTTAACACACCAAGGATTAACGTCCACACCAACAACATTTGCGCGTGCTAGCAATGCTTCTTGAAGAACCGTACCAACACCGCAGAATGGGTCAAGCAAAACCTTTCCAGGAGTACAAGCAGATAAGTTAACCATTATCCTCGCTAACCTTGGAGGCATGCCAAAAATACTTCTTTGAACCGGTTTGTGCACATCTCTTTTTTGGAACTCGAAAGGATTATGTACACCATTTGTCCTTGCAACCCAAGTCTCTTCTTTTCCAATGCACAATAAAACTTCAGCCTTGTTTTCAACTAAATTTTTTTTTATCACTTCGACATGACTTAGCTGAGCAAACCTTCTATCTTTAGAAAAACCCATAAACTTGGACTTTTTCCCGAGTCTAGCTAAGTCATCCTTAACAGCGCTTCCAACAAAGCGCTGAATCATACCTGAGAAAGAACGCAAAGTCTTTTCAACGCAATACACGCTCACCCCAAAAAAAACTCTATCAGCCGACTTATCCATCTCATCAACAAAACGGCTTGAGACTAAAAATTCAGATATTTGTGATTGAGCTTTCTTGTTCTTATCAAAAAAAGCTTCCTTAACAATTTGCGTTAAAAATCTTACTTTCTCTTCACCAATCTTTATCGTTCCACCTAACTCTTCAATGGTGCAAGCATCAAAGTTTTCTTCTAGGTTAAACACAAAGAAATCTTTTGAAAAGAATTCTACTCCAAATTTGATTTCTCTCGCTTTTAAGTAATTAACAATCTCTGCTAAAGAAAGCTTCCAGTTTTTACCTGAAATAAATAACACTGATGGCATCTGGAAGATGAAGAGTTTCCTAAGTATATAAGAACTCACGCCCCGTTATGACTAGAATTATCTCAGTAGACTTTACAATTATAAAATGAATATATACGAAACCTTAACCGAAACATTACAAATCGTTTAAATATCGCTGGATGAGTATGCTACAAAAGGGATGCTGCATGCACGCAAGAAACTACAGGCACGTAAAAAATCGAGCCTACACAAGAAAGGAATATGCTAGAGGATTCCCACCCCCAAAAATAGTAAAGTTTACAATGGGTGATACAAAAGCGACCTTTGAAGTCCAAGGTCAACTTATAGCTCAAGAACGAGCCCAAATCCGTCATAGTGCTTTAGAAGCTGCCCGTGTTGCAACAAACCGCATTCTAATGGATAAACTCATAAATGATTATTACATGGTAGTTCATCCATACCCTCATATTATTCTAAGAGAAAACAAAATGATCTTCGGCGCTCATGCTGACCGACTTCAACAAGGAATGAGACGTTCCTTCGGAACAGCAATTGGTACTGCGGCAAAAGTTGAGGTAGGCCAACCCATCATAACAGTAAAAGTAAAAGCATCAGCTGCTGAAACGGCCAAAGAATCACTAAAAAGAGGAAGCGCAAAACTTCCCATCCCCTGTAGAATAGTTATATCCAAAATTGAACCATCTCCAGACGTAACCGAAACGGTTGAACCAGTCGAAACGGCCGAACCGGAGACGGAGACGACTTGACCGTAAAAGAAAAAGAATTGGTTTTATGGTTTAACGATGTAAGAAAAGAAGATATTCCTGTTGTTGGAGGCAAGAACTCCAGCCTCGGCGAAATGATTAATGCGGGACTACCAGTACCCCCCGGCTTCGCCGTTACCGCTTATTCTTATGAAAAATTTATTGAAGAGAAACGAATAGCTGAACAAATTTATAAGATTATTAAAGAAACTGTCACCAACTTAAATGATCCAAAATTGTATGATGTAGCATCTAAAAAAATACGGGAACTTATGGAAAAAACTCCAATGCCTAAAGACATTGATAACGCCATAAGAGTAGCCTACAAAGAATTAAATCAGCGGCTCGATTTGAAGGATACTTTTGTCGCTGTAAGATCCAGTGCAACAGCCGAGGATTTACCTGATGCGTCATTTGCAGGTCAACAGGAAACTTACCTAAACGTTAAAGGCGCTGATGACCTAATCAATAAAGTTATCAAATGTTGGTCTAGCCTGTTTACCCCACGCGCAATCTTTTATCGAAACGAAAAAGGGTTTCCACATGAAAAAGTTTTCATAAGTGTCGGAGTTCAAAAAATGGTAAATTCCGGTTGCGCAGGCGTTATGTTCACAATAAATCCTGTAACAGGAGACCGGGACGAAATTGTGATTGAAGGCAACTACGGTTTGGGCGAAACTGTTGTTTCAGGAGCCGTTAATCCTGACGACTTTGTTGTCGACAAAGGCACGGTTAAAATTAAGGAAAGGAGAATTTCACGTAAAACTGTAGAGTACCTGCGTGATCCGAAAACAGGTAAAACAGTTCATCTAGACATACCAGAGGATAAGCAGAGACTAACATGCATAACTGATCAGGAAATTTTGGCACTTGCAGAACTTGCCAAACGAATTGAGAAACATTATGGTAAACCCATGGATATTGAGTGGGCAATTGATCAAGACCTGCCTTATCCAGAGAATATGTTCATTGTTCAAGCTCGTCCAGAAACAGTTTGGGGTTCAAAACCTATGGAAACAACAGGTAAAACAGATGAAAATAAAGTTCACGAACAACTAAAAGTAGTTGTGAGAGGCATTTCAGCCGGAAGACGAGGTTATGGTGCAGGAAAAGCAACAGTTGTCCTAAACCCAGACGATGCAAACAGAGACATGCGCAAAGGAGCCATTCTCGTTACAGGCATGACTGACCCTGACTTTGTGCCATTCATGAAAATGGCAAGCGCCATTGTCACCGACAAAGGTGGAATTACATCTCACGCTGCAATTGTAAGTCGTGAACTAAACATCCCATGTGTGGTTGGCACGGAAACAGCAACAACGGTAATGAAGACTGGGGAAGAATATACGGTTGACTCAAGAAATGGCATAATATACGAAGGGATTATTGCTCAAGCTGTTCAACCTGCGTCAAATTCAAATGGATCATCAATTGTAATGCAAGCAGAATCAAATCCGGTTACTGCTACAAAGATCTACATGAATCTAGGAACTCCGGAGATGATTGAACAATACAAGAACTTGCCCTTTGAAGGTATTGGCTTAATGCGTACCGAATTCATCTTAGCCAGTGCTATAGGTCAACATCCAATGGCGTTTGTTGATTCAGGTCAAAGCCAACAATTTGTTGACAAACTAGCAGATGGAATAGCAACTGTTGCAAGAGTGATTCAGCCAAAACCTGTGGTTGTCCGTTTAAGTGACTTTAAAACTAATGAGTATCGTGGCTTAAAAGGCGGAGAAAAATACGAAATTGTCGAAGAGAACCCTATGTTGGGTTGGAGAGGTTGTAGTCGGTACATAAGCAAATGGTATATCCAAGCTTTCCGACTTGAATGCCAAGCCATCAAAAAATGTCGCACAGAATGGGGACTCAAAAATGTCTATGTCATGCTTCCAATGGTTCGCACTCTCTGGGAAGCCCGAAAAGTCTTGGAAATTATGAAGGAAGAAGGATTAGAACGCTCACGTGACTTCAAAGTATGGTTCATGGCTGAAACTCCATCCATAGGCATAATGGCCGATGAATTCTCAAAACTAGTTGACGGATTCTCAATCGGCTCAAACGACATGACTCAAGGTGTACTAATGATTGACCGTGACTCTGAGCGTTTAGGACAAATGGGGTACTTCGACGAAAGAGACCCAGCTGTAAAAAGAATTATTGCTCACCTGATCAAAGCCGCTCACGAAAACGGATGCACAGTATCCATTTGCGGAGAAGGACCTTCAAACCTTCCAGACTTTGCAGAATTCCTCGTTCGCGTTGGAATCGACAGCATATCGGTAAACAACGATGCAGTAATTACAACAAGAAAGAACGTTGCAAGCATTGAGCAAAAGATAATTCTTGAACGGCTAGCCGAACAAGCTGCATTAGCTCGCGGGCAACCAATTAAAAAGCCAACCCAAGACTGGGAATGGCTACGCTAACACGAAGCCAAAAGATCAATCAGATAGCTCTCGCTTTTCCTTCTAATTTCCTATTCTTGTCATTGGTGATTGCACAAAATGAAAGGATTTGACTTGGAAGAAAAAAGAATAAAACAAGAAATTATCAAGCTTTGTGCCAAACGAGTACTGTTGCAATTTCCAGAAGGATTAAAACCTGAAGGTCCACGAATTGCAAAAATAGTTGAGAGCGAAGGAGCTCTTCCCATAATTTCTGCTGATCCATGCTATGGTGCCTGCGATATAGCTGTCAACGAAGCTGAAAGTTTAGGTGTTGATTTGATTATCCATTTTGGACATGCCAAACTTACAAGTTATGATAAGATTCCAACAATTTATGTTGAAGCGAAAGCAACAGTGGCGGTTAAAAAGGCTGTTGAGAAATCCCTGTCACTTTTGCAAAAATATTGTTGCGTTGGTTTAGCCACTTCAGTTCAGCATCTACACGACTTAAATCGTGCAAAAAACGTTTTAACCCAAGCTGGAAAAACGGTGTTCATTGGTAACAGTGGACACCTGATTTATCCAGGGCAAGTCACAGGTTGCGATTACAGCAATGCACAATCAATTGCTGAAGTTGTTGAAGCTTTCCTCTTTATCGGCGGCGGAATGTTCCACGCTTTAGGCATTGCTTTAAGCACTTCTAAACCAACTTTCATAGCCGACCCGTATGATAACAGAGCTTTTTCAATTAATGATGAAACCCAAAAAATTTTAAAACAACGCTGGACTAGCATTCAAGAAGCGAAGAATGCTAAAACATTCGGAATTCTGATTGGATCAAAAACAGGCCAAAAACGACTTGACCAAGCCTTAAACATCAAAACAATGGCTGAGAAATGTGGGAAAGAAGCTTGTTTATTAATTGCTAGAGAAATTACTCCTGAAACACTCTTAGAATTTCCATCAATTGACGCCTTCGTCAACACAGCTTGTCCAAGAATCTCTCTTGAGTCACAACAAAAATTTTCAAAACCTGTATTGACTTTTAATGAATTTATGGTAGTTTCAGGAGAGTCTTCATGGGAGAACATGCTCAAAAAAGGATTATTCGAAAATTAGATTTAGAGTTGTTTCTGTCAAAGGTTGCTGCTCAACCCTCTCCCAAAGCTCGTCTTGAACAATACACCGTTTCCGAGAAGATTGCATCAAACATACTCTACATAGCCGCATTTGCAAATAACGATGTTGTTGGGAAGTCGGTGTTGGATTTAGGATGCGGCACAGGCAGGCTAGCTTTAGGGGCATCATTTGTTGGAGCAAAGGATGTTGTTGGCGTTGACATTGATAGGTTAGCTATTAAAACAGCAACTGAAAATTCAAGAAAAACTCGCTTGGGCAATGTCCAATGGGTTCTAAGCGATATCAACGGAATTGTTGGCAAGTTTGATACTGTTCTGCAAAATCCGCCTTTTGGCGTGCAAACGCGCGAAGCTGACCGCGCTTTCTTAGTGAAAGCCCTCGAAGTTGGCAATTCAATCTATTCACTGCATAATCACCCTGAAGTCGATAAACAATTGATTAAACAACTCAAATCCAGCCAAGGAGTCCTTCAGGTACCAGCTTCACAATTCCTAGAACGATTTATTACTAAGAACGGCGGCGTCATTACTTCAGTCAATGCAATGCTTATGACAATTCCCCACATGTTTGATTTTCACAAAAAACTAAAACATGACTTCGTTATTGACATGTATATTATCAAAAAGAGAACGCCATTGGAACTCTAAAGATTGAAAGGTCTGGCTGGCACCTTTTAAGAAAACGAAGCTACAGGCTGATGTTTACTTGTTCTTTTCGCCCAGTTTCTTGCATCTTGGGCATCTTCACTATTTGGATGTCCTCTCCTCAAAAGATTCCATCCACCTTAAACAAACGAAGCAATCCTCTATTACTTTTTGACTATTAGATTCCAAAACCGATTTGAGTTTGGATTTGACATATTGATTAACCTTTCCTGCTCCAAACCAAGTTAGAAAGATCGCGAAGAATTCTGTTGAGATAGCTAATCAGATCTTCGTTGGGATTGCCGAAATGAATACCGGTTCCAATAAAAATCAGGTCGTAATTGTCTAAGTCAACGGAATTTGCTAAGCTGGATTGAGTTATCCTCAACGATCCACAATTTAGTTCTTTGGCTATCTCGACTGCAATTTTTCCAGTATTAAATCCCTTAGAAGTGTATGGGACAATTGGTTTCATCCCACTTCTCCCTCAGACTAAGGTAGGTACATGATATTTGCAAAAAAATATAGTTTTCTAAGTACAAAATTTACAGTTTTCTAGTTGTGACTAGCGAGTTTATTTTTATTTGTTAATCAAAAGGTTTATTGATGGGAATGAAAGCTTAGCATATGCATTTATCAATTACAACAGTCCTAACTTATTAAACAAAAAGGTAAAATTCATGACTCTAAAACCAGCTGAACAAAAAAGCGGTCACCTAGTAATACCGGGAGAACGCTTGGGCGTTATTGAAGAATTCATTCCAGACTCCGGCACATACGTCAAGGATAGTGTTATCTACTCCAAAATAGTAGGCCACGCTTTAGTCGACTTACTTAACAAACGCGTTACTGTCTACCCAGTAGAAGAAGGTGTTGTAGTTCCAAAAGTTTCAACAGTAGTCATAGGACAAATAGGCAACGCGCAATCAGATAACGTACTAGTAAAAATTTTCAGAATAGGAAAGAAAAAACTCTCAGGTGAATTCGGCGGTATCTTGCATATTTCTGATGTCTCTGACAGATACGTTACCTCAATGAATGATGTATGCAAACCTGGCGATATTGTAAGAGCCAAAGTAATCAGTGAAAAAAACCGCATATACCATTTAACAACAAACGATAAAAACTTGGGCATTCTATATGCATTCTGTTCTCGATGCGGAAATTTGCTTGAACCCCAACGATACGAGCTACATTGCCCAAAATGTGGCAATACGGAAAGTCGCAAAATGGCACCAGACTATGGAAAAGAACCCATATAACGAAAAGGAGAAAAGACAAATGAAAATAAAAGTATTGACTAAATCTGAGAACGAGCTCAAGATTGAAATCGAAGGCGGCACTCACGGGATTTGCAACCTCCTACAGAAAAGACTTTTAGAGGATAAGACTGTGGAATTTGCTGGTTACGATGTTCCACATCCCCTTGCTTCAAATCCCATTATCTACCTGAGAATGAAAGGAGCTGCCAAACCTGAAGACGCATTACTTAGAGCTGTCGAAAAAGTTAAAGACTCAAACGATGCGTTCAGCAAAGAACTAAACCGCGTAATGAAAGCTTAATTCTCTTTTCTTCAATATTTTAGCTCTCTTTCAGACTCTCGCCTATTTGTTTGTTGTCCTAAATTTAAAAGCCAAAATACTCCTTATACTTCTTTAAGGTAAACTTGTTGGAATCCAAAAACTTTCGAACAATCAAGTCTGAAATTCGAGTATTAGGAATAGATGACGGCAGATTTATTGCGCAAACTCAAGGGAGCGCAATGATTTTTGGTGTTGTATTCAGAGGCGGTTTCTGGCTTGACGGCGTTATGCACACCGACATCGAGATTGACGGCTTTGACTCAACGAATAAAATAATTTCAATGATTAACAATTCACCACACCGCAACCAACTACGTTTGATTATGCTATTTGGGATAACATTCGCAGGCTTTAACGTGGTTGACATTAAAGAACTCAACATAGCGACATCGCTTCCAGTTATTGTGTTAATGCGGAAAAAGCCTGATTTAGGAGCAATGCGAGAAGCGATTAAGAATTTGCCTCGAAGTGAAGAACGCTGGCAAATGGTTCTTAACGCAGGAAAAATATTTGAAATATTATGCAGAGGTAAACGAATATACATGCAAATAGCTGGAATTTCAGAGAATGATGCTAAAGAAATCGTCGAATTAACGTCTACAAGGAGCAGTTTTCCTGAACCCCTACGTGTTGCACATCTCCTTGCCTCTGGAATCACTAGCTGATTAAGCCTTTGTTAGAAAAAGTTTAAAAGGTACCATGCTAAGGGAATCAAAGCCAATTGGAGTGTGACTGTATATGGAATTCTGCCCTAAATGTGGATCTCGCCTTGAACCTAAGAAATCAAAGAGCGGCAAAGAAGCTTCTCTTGTCTTGGCCTGCCAAAAATGTGGGTACAAGAAGGCAGAAGCTTGCGAAAAGGTGGAGCCAGTGGCGCAGAAAGTTATTCAGCATACTCCTCAGCAATTCGTCGCCGTCATTGGCAAAGAAGAGCAGAAACTAAGCACTTTACCAACAGTGCGAATGGAATGCCCAAAATGCAGTAACAACATAGCTTATGTTTGGCAAGTACAAACACGTGGAGCAGATGAATCTTCTACCCAATTTCTCCGTTGCACAAAATGCAGTTACACATATAGAGAATACAGCTAAAGTTTTCTTAACTCTTCATTATTTTTAAAATGCCAGCTATTGATATATTTCCGATATAGCTAGAATAATTTATTTATTAGCTTCGAACTTTATCATAAGCTATATAACTTTACAATAATATGCTTTAGCGAGGAAGAAAAGTAACATGTTCAAGCTAAAAGTGTCTGATGCTAAACTATTAAGAGACATGGCTACAGCCATTTCAATCCTTGTAGATGAAGCCACCTTTAAAATTGATCCTGAAGGTTTAAAATTGCGCGCCATGGATCCCTCACGTGTTGCCATGATTGATTTTGAATGGCCAAAATCAATATTTCAAGAATACAATTCAACAGAACCAGCAAAAATGTGCATCAACATAAGTGAATTGTTAAAACTTCTTAAACGCGCTGGAAGAGATGAAGCAGTCGAGTTATCTCTTGACGATAAGACCGGTCGCCTACAAATAACAATAACTGGAAAGTACAATCGTAACTTCACAATGCCTACACTTGAAGCATCAGAAGAAGAAGTTCCAACTCCAAAAATAACCTTCAACGTAAAAGCTAAAACTACAACTCAAGGCTTAAGTCAAGCAATCGAGGATGCACAGCTAGTAAGCGACCACGTCAGAATTGAAGCGGAACCAGAAAAACTAACCCTGAGCGCCTCAGGAGACTTAATGGGCGCAACCATTACGCTCCAGAAAGGTAACGACGCACTACTAGACTTAGAAGTAAAAGAAAACGCTAAAGCAACATTTAGCCTAAGCTATCTATCTGAAATCATTAAAGCAGCTTCAGCCACATCAGACATCGCAACGCTTGAATTCTCCAGTGACATGCCTGTGAAAATAGACTTTCAACAAACAAAAGAGGGAAAGTTAACCTTCTTCTTGGCTCCAAGAATAGAAACAGAATAATGTAACTATTTGCAACTGGAATCAGCAGGTTTAGATAGCTACTTAGTGAGAAGAGTTTTTGTTTCTTCTCTTTTCTATTGGGCGAATCTTTTCTTGTTGATATGGTCTTTGTTTTATAATATGGTAGGTTAAAGGATTATGTATTTTTCTGCAAATAGGGTCGGTTGGATTTGAACAGACTCCGTGACTTTGAAGTGTGGAACAATTGTAAGTAGTGTAAGGCTCAATTCTACCCCCTGTTTTGCCTGCAAGATCCTCAACCTGGTAACGGGTCTTATCTTCTTTGAAATCGGGAACATTCGAAAACAGATTTACAATCGAGTCTATGCTAATTTCCTGATGCAAAAGATATGTGACCAGTGCAAATCTTTCAGTGTGAGAAAGATGCTTCCCTTCTTTTGCTCTTTCAAGAAGGGTAGCAATACAAGGAGGATATTCACCTTCTTTGGCATAGACTTTTAGATCGTATTCTACTAAGTTAGGTTTACTTCTCAAAAATTCAGCTCTTAATTCTTCTATGTCTTCTTTGAGTTCTTCGGGTAGCGCATCTATTTTTTGCTTAGCACTTTCTTCTATTCGCTCTTTAACTTCTTCTTGGAGAAGGCGAACCAATTCATCGGTTGATACCATAACCCATCCTTTCTCGAATGCTCTGTTTACAAGTTTCCACTTAGGATCATGAAATAGCCGTCCTTTCGACGTGTTCTTAAGATATTTTGTAAAATTAATCCATGTTCCGTTAGCGTCAGTCTTGATTTGCCAGGAAAATGCTTTCGCAATTTCAAAAATGATATCTTTTCTTTTTTCATATCTTAGAAACAAATTGACTTGCTGGGCTTCGTGTAGAGCAAATCGTTCAATCAATAAACGGTCTTCTGATCCAGATACAAGAATAATGGCTAGAGGGTAAGAGGCTATTTCTACCTCTAAATTCTTGTTAGGTTCAATAGATAATTTCCTTGCTAGAGAGAAAGATACTGATACTCTTTGTTTAGCGCGTTCTCTTATTGAGGGTACCTCAAGGATTGTTCTGAAATCCAATTCAGTTTGTGCAATATGTTTTCTTACTTGAGGAAGGAAAGGATATTTTACCATATCATTTGTGGTGACGGAAATATTGGTACCTCTTTATTATTGATCATAATAATTCTTTGATGCTTATCTTCTTACCGTTACTTCATAAGGAATATGACTTATTGTGAGAAAATAATCAGTTCCATTGGTGATTGCTATAAACGCAGAATGCAGTTTTCTCAAAATTGGGCTAAATAATTGGTTAAGATTTATTAATTCAGCGTCATGTAAATTAAGTCTGAGCCGCATGAATTATCAACTAATTGGAAACAAGGTAGTTTCTTCTGAGATTGGAATAATTCTTCCCACTTACAGAGAAGAAGATAATATTTCCAAATTAATTGAAGCTATTGAAAACCTAAATTTGAATGCTTCAATCCTTGTAATTGACGATTCAAGCCCAGACAGAACCGCTGAAATTGTACAAGAAAAACAAACTAAATACCAAAACCTTCTTCTTTGTATCAGACCTAAAAAGAACGGTTTAGGCACAGCAATAAGAGACGGCTTCAAATTCTTTTTATCTCAAAAACATATGCCCACATATGTTATTACAATGGATGCCGATTATTCACATAACCCTGAAGATATCCCAAGACTATTATCATCAATGTATGAGGCTCAATATGGAATAGTAATTGGCAGCAGGTACGTTAAGGGCGGAAAAATAGAAGGTTGGCCCTTTACTAGAAAGATAATTAGTAGAATTGCAAACTTTATTGCTAAATCTTCCCTTGACTTAAGACTGCACGACTGCACAAGCGGTTTCCGTTGCTACTCAACTAAATTTCTAAAAGCAACAATCAGCAATCTGCATAGTAATACTTACGAAATCCAAATAGAAACAATTAGACAAGCAACTTTGAAAAATTTCAAATTAAGAGAAACCCCTATTCTATTTGTTAATCGTAAAATCGGAAAATCTAAACTCTCTTTGACAGAAATTCGAAGCTACATAAATTACACTCTAAAAGCAGTTACACATTAATAGTGTTGTTAAGCGATTCTTATTATTGCACTCTTTCAGAATGATTATTCTTTAGATTTTGATGGTTTAAAGAATTATTTTGAGATCTTCAAATTACATCTAATTTGATCTTCCTCCAGTATATAGTTAAATTTAGGAAAAGTAATCAATGTATTACTCAGGGGGACGTCACAAATGGAGGCTTCTAGAGATTTTGTTTATCAAAAATTTTGTGAATATTATCGAGACCCCCAAACAGTCATTCCTGCACCAACTTCATCTTCTCAAAGAGAATTCGGCTACCTCCTTTTCAAAGAACGGTTCATGGTTAGGCACAAGAGATTTGAAGGAATCAAAAGCCTGCGATCAATGCTCAATGAAACGATCCCCTCGGATGTCTACCATTCTTGCGCGTATTATGAGAACCCAGATTTCGATATGGACAAAAAAGGATGGTTGGGCGCCGACCTAGTTTTTGATATTGACGCTGACCATATCCCGACAACATGCGACAAAATCCATGATGAATTTATATGTGCAAAATGTGGATTTAGCGGTAGAGGAATAACTCCAGAAGTTTGTCCTGCTTGCG
>Ga0326726_10000634_pt1 | contig 32263 bp, 27 predicted proteins | sample MHFenrmetagenome_2_FD_207603 | JGI IMG/M metagenome (GOLD analysis project Ga0326726, IMG submission 207603) | Lab enriched peat soil microbial communities from Michigan Hollow, Ithaca, NY, United States - MHF15MN | ecosystem: Environmental > Terrestrial > Soil > Wetlands > Peat | place: USA...
GCTGCGTGCGCTTGCAGCCGTCGCGGTAGATCGCGATGGCTTTGAGGCCCTGCTTCCAACCGTCCATGTAGACGCCGGCGATCTCGTCGGGCGTGGCGTCGGGCGGGAGGTTGACCGTCTTGGAGATGGCGCCGGAGAGGAAGGACTGGACGGCCGACATCATGCGGACGTGGCCCGAGTAGTGGATCGACCGCGTGCCGTTCAATGCCCGGAAGGCGCAGTCGAACACCGGCAGGTGCTCCGGCTTGAAGCCGGGCGCCCCTTCGATCGTCCCCTTCTCGTCGACGAAGTCGACGATCGCGACGACCTCGTCGGCCGAGTAGCCGAGGCGCTTCAACGCGAGGGGCACGGTCTGGTTGACGATCTTGATCGTGCCGCCGCCGACGAGCTTCTTGTACTTGACGAGCGCGAGGTCGGGTTCGACCCCCGTCGTGTCGCAATCCATCATGAAGCCGATCGTCCCGGTCGGCGCGAGCACGGTGACCTGGCCGTTCTTGTAGCCGTGCTGGGCGCCGGACTCGAGCGCCATGTCCCACACCGCCTTCTGCGCCTTGTGGAGCTCCGCGGGCACGCCCTTTCCGGGGACCTCGGTGGCCGCGTCGCGGTGCATGCCGATGACCTCGAGGAAGGCCTCGCGGTTGGGCGCGTAGCCGGCGAAGGGGCCGAGCTCCGAGGCGATCTTCGAGGACTGGAGGTACGCCTGGCCGCACATGAGCGACGTGATCGCCCCGGCGTACGCGCGTCCCTCGTCCGAATCGTACGGCACGCCGGCCGCCATGAGCATCGCGCCGAGGTTGGCGTAGCCCAGACCGAGCGGCCGGAACTTGTACGAGTTCTCGGCGATCGCGGGTGTCGGGTACGAGCAGTTGTCGACGAGCATCTCCTGCGCCGAGATCACGACGTCGCACGCGTGACGGAAGGAGGCCACGTCGAAGGAGCCGTCCTCGGCGTTGAAGAACTTCATGAGGTTCAAGGACGCGAGGTTGCAGGCGGAGTCGTCCACGAACATGTACTCGGAGCACGGGTTCGACGCGTTGATGCGGTGCGTCGACTTGACCGGGTTCCAGCGGTTGATCGTCGTGTCGTACTGCATGCCCGGGTCGCCGCAGATCCACGCGGAGTCGGCGATCTTCGCCATGAGGTCCCGCGCGCGGTACGTCTTGTAGGGCTGTCCCGTCAGGACTTCCTTCGTTTTCCACTCGCCGTCGTTCTCGACGGCCGCCATGAACTCGTCGGTGACGCGGATCGAGTGGTTCGCGTTCTGGTAGAAGATCGACGCGTACGCTTCGCCGTTGAACGAGCCGTCGTAGCCGGCGTCGATGAGCGCCCAGGCTTTCTTCTCTTCGTTCGCCTTGGATGTGACGAAGTCCTCGATGTCCGGATGGTCGATGTTGAGGATGACCATCTTCGCGGCGCGGCGCGTCTTTCCGCCCGACTTGATTGCGCCGGCGAACGAGTCGAAACCCTTCATGAAAGAGAGCGGGCCGGACGCGGTGCCGCCGGCCGAGAGGCCTTCATGCGAGCCGCGGATCGACGAGAGGTTCGAGCCCGTGCCCGAGCCGTACTTGAAGAGCATGCCCTCGGTCTTGGCGAGGTCGAGGATGGAGGACATCGAGTCGCCGCAGGCGTTGATGAAGCAGGCCGAGCCCTGGGGCTTTGGCTCGATGCCGACGTTGAACCAGACGGGCGAGTTGAAGGAGGCGACCTGGTTGACGAGGATCGCGGTGAGCTCGTCGTGGAAGGCGTCGCGGTCGGCGGCGGTCTTGAAGTAGCCGCCCTTCTCGCCGTAGCCGGTAATCGTTCTCGCGACGCGGCCGACGAGCTCGCGGACGGAAGACTCGCGCTCGGGCGTGCCCATGCGGCCGTGGAAGTATTTCTGGACGACGATGTTCGTCGCCGTCTGCGACCACGACTTCGGGACTTCGACGTTCTTCTGCTCGAAGATCGTCTCGCCCTTCTCGGAGGTGATCGAGGCTGTTCGCAGCTCCCACTCGATCGCGTCGTACGGGGACACCGACGGGTCCGAAAACACCCGCGTGAATGTGAGGCCTTTCAGGCCCCTCGCCGGCGCTGTTCGGGCCGTTTCGGCCTTCTCGGACACCCCCTCGGCCACCCCGCGAGCCTCTCCGAAACCCTTCTCCGTCGCACTCATCAACCGTCCTCCTTCCCCCTCGAACCGAATGCTCCGCCCCTGATAATGAAACCCGGACCACCTTCCGCAGGATGCGAAGCAACTGCCAGTGTTGCCCTTCAGGGTAAGACCGGCTAGAACTTCGAGTCAAGCCAAAAATACAAGATGTAGGGGGTCGGGCGCTCGGAGGCCTCAGGAATAGTGGCACGGCGATTGCTGTTTTCCTGGGCATGAGACCGAAAGTGAATGACGTGCATCCAATGGACATGAGCGAAAAAGCACGCGCAGCAAGGGTTTCCTTTCGATCCGTCTTTCCCGTCGACGGGGCTCGCCTGGCGATCGGGAGCTTCAACCGGCCGTTGCTCGAGGACGAGCGCCGCGCGCTGCGAAGCGCCTGGGAGCGCTCGCGCCTGCCGGGAGTCGAGGACTTCGAAGTCACCCAAAAGCAGGTGTCGTTCGTGACGCCGACGCCTCGCGTGGACGAGACGTGGCGCAAGATCGACGCGCTGCTGACGGGCGTTCCGCTCTCGATCGCGTCCTGATCCGAGGGTCCAGGGCGAGGGCGGGCACCGCAACCCGTTCAGCCAAAAAGGCTTCCAGGGAGATTGCACCCGGTCCGCCTCGCAGACCATAATGACGCCCCAGGAGAACTCAATGTCAACCGTCACATCGACACCGACGCCGATCACGATGGGCTCTACGGGAGCGCTTCTCTCGCTGACCGACGCCGCGATTGCCAAGGTCAAATACTTCGCCGGCACGATGCCGGACTCGCAGGGCAAGCCGCTGCGCATCTTCGTCCAGGGGGGCGGGTGCTCGGGCTTCCAGTACGGATTTACGTTCGACGAGAAGAAAGAGGGCGACACGCTCATCGAGACGGGCGGCATCGAAGTCGTCGTCGATCCGCAGAGCGCGACGTACCTGAAGGACGCGAAGGTCGATTTCGTCGAGGACATGCGCGGCGCGGGCTTCTCGGTCACCAACCCGAACGCCACCGGTGGCAGCTGCGGGTGCGGGAAGTCGTTCAACGCGTAAACGCGCATCACATCGATCGTCGAAGAGCCCCGCGCCGAGCGGGGCTCTTTATTTTTGATCGGGTGCGCCCCTCACCCCGGCCCTCTCCCGCGGGGCGAGAGTTTTCTTTCCGCACCTTCTCCCCACGGGAGAGAGGCGAGGTGAGGGGCGCGACTCTCGGAGCAGGAGATGATGCGCTGGTGCGCGGACGTGTGAAGGGACGCTGGATCCTGGCGGCGCTGGCCGTCGTCGCGCTGCTCGCAGCCGGCCGATTGCTGCCGCTTCGCGAGTGGCTCGACATTTTCGGCCGCTGGATCGAAACCCTCGGCCCGGCGGCGTACGTGCTCTACGTCGCGGCTTACGTCGTCGTGACGGTGCTGCTGCTGCCCGCCGTGCTCCTGATGGTCGGCGCCGGGCTCTTCTTCGGCCTGCTGCCGGGCGTCGCGGTCGTCTCGGTTGGAGCCGCGCTCGGCGCCGCGGCGGCCTTTCTCGTCGCCCGGTATCTCGCGCGGGAGCGCGTGGCGCATTACGTCAGCGGAAACGCGCGTTACGACGCCATCGACCGGGCGATCGGACAGAAGGGTTGGCGGATCGTCTTCCTGCTCCGCCTTTCACCACTGGTGCCCTACGTGGTGTCGAACTACTTCTACGGGCTGACGGCGATCCGCTTCTGGCCCTACGTCCTGGCGAGCTGGGTCGGAATGATCCCGCTGCAGTTTCTGTACGTTTCGCTCGGGGCTGCCGCGCGCGAAGTCGCCGGCTCTCCCGCCGCGCCGGCCGGCCCTCTCAAGTGGGCGGTGCTGGCCTTCGGCGTTCTCGTCACGCTCGCCGCGACCGCCTACGCGGGCAGGGTCGTGAGAAAGGCCCTCCAGGAATCAGGCGAGAGAGCGCAGTAGGCAGAACCGGCTATTGCGGCTTCTGCTTCGCTGCGGAGAGCGTCGTCAGGATGTCCGAGTCGCGCTGCAGGACCTCGACGCCGTAGCCCTTCTTCGTGATGAAGGTGGCGTCGACCTGGAGATAGGACACGCCCTTGGGGAGCAACTCCTTGCGATAGTGCCAGACCTCCTGGAAATCGTACGACGATTCCGGCGCTTCCGTCCCCGGCCCCGTGTAGCGGTCGTTGGTCGCGGCAAGCTGCGAGGTCGAGACCTTGTTGTTGGGCGAGTGCGCGACGAGCTCGCTCTGGGCGATGGAAGAGTCGTGGTCGCCGACCGACGACATGCCGGCGGCCTGGTTCTTGTCCTCGCCGGCCTTCAGGCGCCGGCGCCCGCCGTAGGTCGGGGGCCCCAGCAGGACGAAGACCATCCCGCGGTCGGTCATGCTCCCGCGCTTCTTGCTCTTGTCGTCCTGCGTCAGCTTCGCGTCGGCGAACGCCACGCGCTTCTCGAACGTGGGCCGGAACGAGTGGTCGTCCTCGGAATCCCGGTCGAGCCAGAACTTCGTCACGAAGGCCGACCGCTCCGCGTCGGTCGTTGCTTTCGCCCATCCCGCCTTTTCGGAGTCCGTCATCAGCCAGACGACCGGCCCGTCGCCCCAGGCCGCCGTCACGGGTTCGCTGGTCTTCTCCGGCGCCTTGAACTCCTGGTACGCGCGAGCGAGCGAAGGCCCCGAACCCGCCTTGCGCGCGGCCTCGAACGCCGAGACCGCCTTCTTCGAGTACACCTTGTCGTCGATCGAGGCGTTGGGCTGCGCCATCAGGAACGTCTCGAAGCTGTCCTGCGCCTTGTCGGCCTCTCCGAGGTTGGCCTGGCAGACGCCCCGGTAGAACGCGAGGGGTCCTTCGAGCTGCGGTCGGATCTTTTCGTTGCCGGGCTTGGCCGCCTCGACGTCGAGGACCTCGAGCGTCCCGAGGGCCTCCTGCCACGAGCCCGCCTTCACCTGCTCCTTCGCCTTTGCGAAGAGGTCCTGGACGGATTGCGCGCAGAGCGCGTGGGTCGCCAAGAGAACGCTAGCGAAAACGACGGCACGTTTCACGACCTGCCTCCTGTCTCCCGGCGTCCGGTTATTCCGCTTTCTTCTTCGCGGCTTCCAGCGTCGTCAGGGTCGGCGAGTCGCGCTGGAGAACGTTGGAGCCGTAGCCCTTCTTGGTCACGAAGACCACATCCACCTGGAGGTAGCCGACACCCCTGGGCAGCAGCTCCTTGCGATAGTGCCAGACCTCCTGGTAGTTGTTGTTCGACTCGGCGGCCTGCGTCCCGGGCCCCGTGTAGTGGTCGTTCAGGGCCGCTATCTGCCCCGACGACATCCTGCTTCCGGCCGCCGCGGCCTGGTTGGAGGCCTGGCCCACCGCGACCGTGCTCGCCTGCGACGACACGGTGGACATTCCGGCTGCCTCGGAGGAGTCCTCGCCGGTCCGGATCGGCTTGCGCCCGCCGTAGGTCGGCGGCCCGAGCAGGACGAAGACCATGCCGCGATCCGTCAGGCTGCCGCGCTTCTTCTCGTCCTGGTTGAAGTGCGCGTCGGCGAAAGCCGCGCGGCGCTCGAAGCCGGTCTTGTAGGTGTTGTCGGGGCTGCCGGAGTTCGGGTTGCGCGCCTCCCAGAACTTCTCGACGAACTCGACCCGATCTGCGCCGGACGTCAGCCCCGCCCAGGTCTTCTTCTCCTGTGTCGTCATGATCCACTGCACGGGACCCTCGGCCCACCTCTCGTCGGGCTGGTCGCCGATGTTGGCCGGCGGCTTGAACTCCTGGTAGGAATTGAAGAGAGACGGCGAGCCGCTCGACGGCGTGTCCGGCGGCGCCACGGCTTTGCGCGCGGCCTCGAACGCCGCGACGGCCTTCTTCGAATACATCGACGGGTCCATCGAGGCGTTGGGTTGCCCGGCGATGAACGTCTGGAAGCTCGCCTGGGCCTTTTCGGTCTGCCCGAGGTTTGCCTCGCAGACGCCTCGGTAGAAGGCGAGGGGCCCCTCGAGCTGCTTTCGGAGACTCTCGTTGCCGGGCCTGGCGGCCTCCGCGTCGAGCGAATCCATGGTCTTCATGGCGTCCTGCCAGGACTCGCCCTTGACCTGCGCCTTCGTCTTCTGGAAGAGCTCCTGGACGGTCTGGGCCGACAGGCCGTCGGCCGAGAGCAGAACGGCCAAAACGAGCGCGAGTCGTTTCACGGCAAGCCCCCTGGCTGTGTAGAGCCCGGGATCTCGACTTCGTTACCGACGTCCCGGACGGATGCAATATATATTGCCCCGGCGGCCATGGCCCAAATCTTCCATCGCAGCACGAACACGATCTCGCGCGTGTCGGTCTTCGGGGCCGTGTTTTTCATCGCTTTCCTGGGGTGGCTTTTCGACGCCCTGAACCGCTCACCGTACACCACCCAGCAGGGCGTCGCCCGCGTCCAGCCGGTCCAGTTCTCGCACCAGCACCACGCCGGCGCCATGGGGATCGACTGCCGCTACTGCCACACGAGCGTCGAAAAGGCCGCCTACGCCAACATCCCCCCGACGAAGACCTGCATGAACTGCCACTCCCAGATCTGGAGTCAGTCGCCCGAGCTCGAGCCCGTGCGGGAGAGCTGGCGGACGGGGCGGTCGATCGAGTGGGTCAAGGTCTACGACCTGCCCGACTACGTCTACTTCAACCACTCCATCCACGTGGCCAAGGGCGTCGGCTGCGAGACCTGCCACGGGCGCGTCGACCGGATGCCCCTGGTCTCGCAGCACCCGACCCTTCAGATGTCGTGGTGCCTCGACTGTCACCGGGCGCCCGAGAAATTCCTCCGGCCGCGGGAGGACGTCTTCACCATGGGCTACGTCCCCGCTGGGAACCAGCTCGAGATCGGCGCGCGCCTTCGCGGCGAGTACCGGATCCGGCCGAGCTACGAGCTGACCGACTGCACGACGTGTCACCGATGAGCAGCGGGAAGATCGACATCGGGCAGGCGCGGACCCGCCTCGGCGCGCTCGAGGGGCGCGAGTACTGGCGCAGCCTCGAGGAGCTCCTCGAGACCGAGGACTTCCGCGAGCACCTCCACCGCGAGTTTCGCGTGCCGATCGACTCGGGCCTCGGTTCCAAGCTCGATCGCCGCGAGCTGCTCACTCTGATGGGCGCCTCCATAGCGCTCGCCGGGCTGACCGGCTGCACGCGCCAGCCGACCGAGAAGATCTTTCCGTACGTCAAGGCGCCCGAGGAGCTCGTGCCCGGCGTTCCCCTCTTCTACGCCACGGCCCACGTCCACGGCGGCTACGCGCGCGGCATCCTGGCCAAGAGCTACGAGGGCCGGCCCATCAAGATCGAAGGCAACGAGCTGCACCCGGCGAGCCTCGGCGGCACCGACGTCTTCGCGCAGGGCTTTCTCCTCAACATGTACGACCCGGACCGCTCGCAGACGCTGCGCCAGCGCGGCGAGATCCGGCCCTGGAGCGCCTTCCTCGCGGCCGCCCGGCTCGCCCTCGAGAAGGAGCGCCCGTCGCGCGGCGCGGGACTGCGGTTCCTGACGGGAACGGTGACGTCCCCGACCCTCGAGAAGCAGATCGCCGGAGTGCTCGCGGCGTTCCCGGAGGCCAGGCGCGTCGCCTGGGAGCCGTCCGGCCGGGAGAACGTCCTCGAGGGCGCGCGCCTGGCGTTCGGCGAAACCGTCGAGCCGCGCTACGCCTTCGACCGCGCCGACGTGATCCTCTCCTTCGAGGCGGACTTCCTCGGCTCGGGCCCGGCCATGCCGCGGGCGGTCCGCGATTTCGCCTCTCGCCGACGCGGGGAGAACCCCAATCGCCTCTACGTCGTCGAAGCGACGCCCTCGCTGACGGGGGCCCGCGCGGACCACCGGCGCCCGATGGCGCCTGCCGAGATCGAAGCGTTCGCGGCCGCCGTCGCCGTAGCCGTCGGCGCGATCGCCTCGGCGGCGCCGACCGACCCCTTCGTCGAGGCGGTCGCCGCGGACCTCAAGGCCCACCGCGGCTCCTCGCTCGTCGTCGCCGGCGAGTCGCAGTCCCCGGCCGTGCACGCTCTCGCCCACGCGATCAACGAAGCCCTCGGCAACGCCGGCAGGACGGTCACCTACTCGCAGCCGGTCGCCGGCGGACCGTCGAACCAGTCGGCCGCGCTGGCCGAACTCGCCCTCGACATGACGGCGGGCAAGGTCTCGACCCTGGTCATCCTGGACGGCAATCCCGTCTTCGACGCTCCCGCCGACCTCGAATTCGCGAAAGCCATGGACAAGGTCGGGCTGCGGATCCACCTCGGCCTCTACGACGACGAGACGTCGCGCGTGTGCCACTGGCACATTCCCGCGGCGCACTCCCTCGAGGCCTGGAGCGACGCGCGCGCCTTCGACGGGACGGTCACGATCCTCCAGCCGCTCATCGCGCCGCTCTTCGGCGGCAAGTCTTCCCACGAGGTGCTGGCGGCCTTTTCGGACCAGCCCGAGAAGACCGGCCACGACATCGTCAAGGAGGCCTGGAGCGGAAAACTCCCCGGCCCCGATCCCGAGCTCGCGTGGCGCAAGGCCCTCCACGACGGCCTCGTCGAAGGCAGCGCGCTCCCCGCGAAGCCGGTCAGCCTGCGGCCGGACTTCCATTCCGAAATCCGAATTCCGAAACCCGATGGCGGCCTGACCCTTCTCTTCCGCCCCGACCCCACCATCTGGGACGGCTCCTACGCCAACAACGGCTGGCTCCAGGAGCTCGCCAAGCCGCTGACCAAGCTGACCTGGGACAACGCGGCCCTCGTCGCGCCCTCGACCGCCGAGAAGATGGGCCTGACCACCGAGGACGTCGTCGAGCTCTCCGTCGGCGGGCGCAAGATCGCGGCGCCGGTCTGGGTCATGCCGGGCCAGGCCGAGAACTGCGTCACCGTCCACTTCGGATACGGCCGCACGCGCGGTGGCCGTGTCGCAAACGGCAAGGGCTTCGACGCCTACGTCCTGCGGACGAGCGCGGCCCTCTGGTCGGCGCCCGGTCTCGAACTGTCGAAGACGCTCCGGCGCGCAACGCTCGCGACGACCCAGCACCAGTACGCCATGGAGGGCCGCGACCCGGTCCGGGCGGTGACGGCCGACGCTTACCGTAAGGATCCCGGCGTCGTCGCCCGCCTCGGCGAGCAGCCGCCCGGCCCGAAGGACACGCTCTACCCGAAGCTGCCGACGGGCAGCTACGCGTGGGGCCTTTCGATCGACCTGGCGTCGTGCGTGGGCTGCAACGCCTGCGTCATCGCCTGCCAGTCCGAGAACAACATCCCGGTCGTCGGCAAGGAGCAGGTCGCACGCGGCCGCGCTCTCCAGTGGATCCGCGTCGACCGATACTACAAGGGCGGCCTCGACAACCCCGAGACCGTCCACCAGCCCGTGACCTGCATGCACTGCGAGAACGCGCCGTGCGAGGTCGTCTGCCCCGTCAACGCCACGGTCCACAGCGCCGAAGGCCTGAACCAGATGGTCTACAACCGCTGTGTGGGCACGCGGTACTGCTCGAACAACTGCCCGTACAAGGTGCGCCGTTTCAACTTCTTCCTCTACAGCGACTACACGACCGAGATCCTGAAGCTCGCCCGCAACCCGGACGTCACCGTCCGCAGCCGCGGCGTGATGGAGAAGTGCAGCTACTGCGTCCAGCGCATCAACCGGGCCCGCTACGAGGCCGAGAAGGAGAACCGGCCCATCCGCGACGGCGAGATCGTCACGGCCTGCCAGCAGGCCTGCCCCGCGCAGGCGATCACCTTCGGCAACGTGTCGGACCCCGAGTCCCGCGTTTCGAAGGCGAAAGCGCAGCCGCGCAATTACGGTCTCCTGACCGAGCTCGGCACGCGGCCGCGGACGACGTACCTCGCCTCCCTGTCGAATCCGAATCCCGCGCTCGCCTCCGGCGGCGCCGAGGAGAAGAAGAGTGGCTGACGGCACGCCGAACCCGGCCGCCGAGAAGCCCGCGACGCCCCACGGGGCGATCCTCGCGCCCGGCTATTCCTTCACGACCCTCACCGACAAGCTCGCCTCGATCGCGCTCTCGCGGCGCACGCCGCGGGCGTGGTTCTTCGGCGCGGCGGTCGGGTTCCTCCTGACGATGGTGCTTCTGGGCACCATCACCGCCATCGTCTTCCGCGGCGTCGGACTCTTCGGCGTCAACGTTCCCGTGGGCTGGGGCTTCGACATCCTGAACTTCGTGTGGTGGATCGGCATCGGCCACGCCGGCACGCTCATCTCGGCGATCCTGCTGCTCCTGCGACAGCCCTGGCGCAACTCGATCAACCGCTTCGCCGAGGCGATGACGATCTTCGCCGTCTCGTGCGCCGGGCTCTATCCGCTGCTCCACACGGGCCGCCCGTGGATGGACTACTGGCTCCTCCCCTACCCGAACTCGATGGGAATGTGGCCGAACTTCCGCAGCCCCCTCGTGTGGGACGTCTTCGCGGTCTCGACGTACGCGACGGTGTCGCTGCTCTTCTGGTACGTCGGCATGATCCCGGACCTCGCGACCCTGCGCGACCGGGCGAAGAAGCTCTGGGCGAAGCTTCTTTACGGCATGCTCGCCATGGGCTGGCGCGGCTCGGCGCGCCACTGGCAGCGCTACGAGACGGCCTCGCTGCTGCTGGCCGGGCTCGCGACGCCGCTCGTCATCTCGGTCCACACCGTCGTGTCCTTCGACTTTGCCGCGGGCATCGTTCCCGGCTGGCACGCCACGATCTTCCCGCCCTACTTCGTCGCCGGCGCGATCTACGCCGGCTTCGCCATGGTGCTCACGCTCGCGATTCCGCTGCGCAAGATCTACGGCCTCGAGGACTTCATCACCCTCAAGCACCTCGACAACATGGCGAAGATCACGCTGGCGACGAGCCTGATCGTCGCCTACGGCTACGGGGTCGAGGCGTTCATGGCGTACTACAGCGGCAACGTCTACGAGCGCTACATGATCTGGAACCGGATGAACGGCCCGTACCACTACATGTACTGGGCGCTCATCTTCTGCAACGTGATCGCCCCGCAGGTCCTGTGGTTCCGCAAGGTCCGCCGCAACATTCCGGCGCTCTTCTGCATGGCGATGATCGTCAACGTCGGCATGTGGCTCGAGCGCTACGTGATCATCGTCGTGAGCCTCTCGCGCGACTTCCTGCCGTCGTCCTGGGGCATGTACCACGGCACCCGGTTCGACTGGTCCATGTTCCTCGGGACGATCGGCCTCTTCATCGCGTTGCTCTTCCTCTTCATCCGCGTCCTGCCGATGATCTCGATCTTCGAGATGCGGGCGATCCTGCCCGAGGCGAAGGTCCGCGAGGAGGAGGCATGAGCGGCCCGATCTACGGCCTGATGGCGGAGTTCGAGGACCCGACGGCCCTCGTGGAGGCGACCCGGCGCGCCCGCGAGGAGGGATTCACGAAGCTCGACGCGTACTCGCCGTATCCGATCGAGGCCCTGACGGAGGCCCTCGACATCCACGACCGCAAGCTTCCGGCCGTCGTGCTCGGCGGGGGGATCCTCGGCGGGCGCGCCGGCTTCGCCCTGTGTTACTGGTGCTCGGTCATCGAGTACCCGCTCAACGTGGGCGGCAAGCCCTTCAACAGCGTCCCGGCCTTCATCGTGCCGACCTTCGAGACGACGATTCTCTTCGCGGCCTTCGCCGCGGTCCTCGGGATGCTCGGCTTGAACGGCCTGCCCATGCCCTACCACCCGGTCTTCAACGCGCCGCGCTTCGCGCTCGCCTCGCGCGACCGGTTCTTCCTCTGCATCGAGGCGAAGGACCCGAAGTTCGACCACGACGACACGTGGGCGTTCTTGACGAAGCTCGGCCCGCGCGTGGTGATGGACGTGGAAGAATGAAACTCCCGGTTCGAAACTCGCGAATTTCGTATTTCTTTCTCCTCGTCGCGCTCGTCGGCTGCCGACAGGACATGCAGGACCAGCCCAAGTACAAGTACCTGCGCGGATCCGCGTTCTTCGAGGACAAGCGCTCGGCGCGGCCGGTCGTCGAGGACACGGTGGCGCGGGGATTCCTGGACGCCGACCAGCGCTTTAAGACGGGCAAGGAAAACGGGCAGCCGATCGCGACCCTGCCCGAGCCCTTGAGGTTGTCGCGCGAGCTCCTCGAGCGCGGCCGGCAGCGCTACGGGATCTACTGCACGCCCTGCCACGGCCTGACCGGAAACGGCCTCGGCATCGTCGTGCAGCGCGGTTACCGGCAGCCCCCGTCGTTCCACATCGACCGCCTGCGCGAGGCGCCGGTCGGCTACTTCTTCGACGTCGAGACACACGGCTTCGGCGCGATGATGGACTACGCCGCCCAGATCCCGCCCGAGGACCGCTGGGCGATCGCCGCCTACCTGCGCGCCCTGCAGCTGTCTCAGCGCACGACGCTCGCCGACGTCCCGGCCTCGGCGCGCGCCACGCTCGAGAGCGCGGCCGCGTCCGGAAAGGCCGCGCCGTTCCCGATCGACACCGACGACTGGAAGCACGCGATCGACGAGGGCAAGACCGACGCCTCGCAACGGACGGAGCACTAGGGTGGATACGGCGACCGATCCCCGGCTGATCGCCGAGACGGGCCGCGGCTCGAAGCGGGCCTTTGCCGTCGGCGTGTTCGCTCTCGGCGGCTCCGCGGCCTACGGGTTCGCGCACCCGGACCAGTTCTTCCGCTCCTACCTGCTCGCCTTCGTCTTCTGGAACGGGCTGGCGGTCGGCTCGCTCGCCGTGCTCATGCTCCAGTACCTGACCGGGGGCGCCTGGGGCATCGCCATCCGGCGCGAGCTCGAGGCCGCCACACGGACCCTGCCGCTCACGGCGGCGGCCTTCCTGCCGCTCGTCTTCGGCATGCACAGGCTCTACGAGTGGACGCACGCCGACGCGGTCGCCGGGGACGAGCTCCTCCAGAAGAAGGCCGGCTACCTGAACACGCCCTTCTTCCTGGCCCGGACGGCGATCGCCTTCGCGATCTGGATGCTCCTCGCGTACGCGCTGAACCGGTGGTCGCGGGACCAGGACACGCACGCAGACCACAAGGCGATCGACCGGAAGCTGCAGCTTGTCTCGGGCGGCGGGCTGGTCGTCTACGCGCTGACGACGACGTTCACGTCGATCGACTGGGTCATGTCGCTCGAGCCCCACTGGTACTCGACGATGTACGGCGTGATCTTCATGGTCAGCCAGGCCCTCGGCGCCCTGGCGCTGGCGACCTTCGCCGTCGTGCGCCTGGCCCGCCACGAACCGGTTTCCGAGTTCCTCGGCGGGCGCCACCTCCACGACCTCGGCAAGATGATGTTCGCCTTCACGATGATCTGGGCGTACGTCAACTTCTCGCAGTACCTGATCGTGTGGTCCGGCAACATCCCCGAGGAGATCGTCTGGTACCTCGCCCGCTTCCGCGGCGGATGGGGCTGGGTGGGCCTGGCGGTGCTGCTGCTGCACTTCGTCCTGCCCTTCCTCCTGCTCCTGTCGCGCCGCGCCAACCGCGACCCGAAGACGCTGCTCTCGGCCGCGGGAATCCTGATTGGAATGCGCTTCGTGGACATCGCGTGGCTGGTGCTGCCGGCCTTCTCGCGCGGCGCTTTCCGCATCCACCCGAGCGACCTGTCCGTGCCGATCGGCCTCGGCGGCCTCTGGCTCGGGCTCTACATCCGCAACCTGACGACCCGGCCGCTCGTGCCCGTCAACGACCCCGGCTTCGAGGAGGCGCTCGCGCATGGACGCGAATAAGCCGCACGCCGAGGGTCACGGCGTCGCCGCCGAGCCGGACCACGTTCCGGTCCGCCTGGTGGTCGGCTTCGGCGTCGTGCTGACCGCGACCGCGGTCGTAGCGGCGGTCCTCATGGCGGTTCTCTTCAAGGGTTACGACCGGACCGCCGAGCGCCGGGACGAGAAAATCGACGCGGCCGCCGGCCTCGAGCTGCGCGAGCCGGGGCTGCCCCCGCTGCCGCGCCTCCAGGTCTACCCCGTCCGCCACTGGAAGGACTTCCAGACGGCCGAGCGCGAGCGGCTCGACTCCTACGGCTGGATGGACCGCTCGACCGGCGCCGTGCACATCCCGATCGACCGCGCGATGGAGCTCATCGCCGAGCGGGGCGTCGGGCCTCTGCCCCAGGCCCCCATGGCCGTGCCCGCGCCGCCGGCGACGCCGGGGGTGAAGAAGTGACCCGCAAGCGCCTTGACGCCTTGGCGGGCCCGAGAGAGCGGGCCCTCGCTCCGCTCGGGATGACAGTGCTCGCTCTCGGCTTTCTGATCTGCACGTCGGCCCTCCGCGCCCAGTCCATGGAACCCCCGCCCAACGGGATGGTCCCCGCCGACCGGAAGCCCGAGATCCTGAAGGAGATCGGGATCGACCAGCGCCTCGACGCGCCGCTGCCGCTCGACCTTCCGCTGCGCGACGAGGCCGGCCGCGCCGTGAACCTCGGCGACTACTTCGGAAAGCGGCCCGTCGTGCTGGCGCTCGTCTACTACAACTGCCCGATGCTCTGCACGCAGGTCCTGAACGGCCTCGTCGCGGCGTTGAACGTCATGTCGCTCGACGCCGGCCGCGACTTCGACGTCGTCGCGGTCAGCTTCGACGCCCGGGAGACCCCGGCGATGGCGGCCGCCAAGAAGGATGCGTATCTCACGCGCTACAAGCGCCCGAACGCCGCCGACGGCTGGCACTTCCTGACGGGCGACGCCGCCTCGATCGCGCGGCTGACGAAAGCCGCCGGCTTTCGCTTCAAGTACGACGAGGTTCGCGACCAGTTCGCGCACGCCAGCGCCATCATGGTCGCGACGCCGGACGGGCGCCTCGCCCGCTACTTCTACGGGATCGAGTACGCGCCCCGCGACCTGCGCCTCGGGCTCGTCGAGGCCTCGGCGGGGCGGATCGGCACTCCCGTCGACCAGATCCTGCTCTACTGCTTTCACTACGACCCGTCCAACGGCAAGTACGGCGCCGTCGTCATCAACATGATCCGGCTCGCCGGCGTTGCGACGCTCCTGGTCCTCCTCGCGGCGCTCGTTCTCATGTCGCGCCGCCGCGCGCGAATGCTTCGGGCCGCAACCGGAGACGCCCGCTGATGCATTTCTTCCCCGAACAGGCCTCGACCTTCGCGAGTCACGTCGACGCGCTCTATCTCTTCCTGATCGCCGTGACGGCGTTCTTCTCGCTCCTGATCGGGGTTCTCGTCGTCGTCTTCGCGATCCGGTACCGCCGCAAGTCACCGGACGAGGTGGCGCTCGAGGTCCACGAGTCGGGCCTGCTCGAGATCGTCTGGACGGTCATCCCGTTCGGCCTGACCATGGTGATGTTCTTCTGGGGCGCGAGCGTCTTCTTCCGGATCACGCGCCCGCCGTCGAACGCGATCGACATCTACGTCACCGCCAAGCAGTGGATGTGGAAGCTCCAGCACACCGACGGCCGCCGCGAGATGAACGAGCTCCACGTGCCGATCGGCCAGCCCGTGCGCCTGACGATGGCCTCGGAGGACGTCATCCACAGCTTTTACGTCCCGGCGTTCCGGTTCAAGCGCGACGTCGTGCCGGGACGGTTCTCGGTGGCCTGGTTCCAGGCCACGAAGCCGGGCAAGTACCACCTGTTCTGCGCCGAGTACTGCGGCACGCGGCACTCGGGCATGATCGGCTGGATCTACGTGATGACCCCGGCCGACTACCAGGCCTGGCTCGCGGGCGGAACGCCGGGCGAGACGCTCGCCTCGGCCGGCGCCAAGCGCTTCGTCGAGAACGCCTGCAACACCTGCCACGGCGAGCAGAAGGGGGCGCGCGGACCCTCGTTGAACGGCCTCTTCGGCCGGGCCGTTCGCCTCCAGAACGGGCAGACGATCCTGGCCGACGAGGCCTACGTCCGCGAGTCGATCGTCAACCCCCAGGCGAAGCTCGTCGAGGGCTACCCGCCGATCATGCCGACCTTCCAGGGCTTGATCAGCGAGGAAGGCCTCCTCCAGCTGACGGCGTACATCAAGTCCCTGTCGCCGGCCCCGGCCGCCCCCGGCGCGGCGAGCTCGGCGGCGTCCGCGGCGACCCCGGTCCCCGAAAGGAAGTCCACAAGGCCATGACCAACTCGAACGCCCCGCCGGCGCGCCACCCCGGCGCCAATTACCTGAACTCGAGCTACGGCGTGCGGTCGTGGCTGCTGACGAGCGACCACAAGCGGATCGCGATCATGTACCTGATCGGGGTCACGGTGTTCTTCGCGATCGGCGGCCTCGCCGCCGCGCTCATCCGCCTCGAGCTGCTGACGCCGGCCGGGGACGTGTTCCAGGCCGAGACCTACAACAAGATCTTCACGACCCACGGCATCATGATGGTCTTCTTCTTCATGATCCCGGGCATCCCGGCGGTCCTCGGCAACTTCCTCGTGCCCCTCATGATCGGTGCGAAGGACCTGGCCTTCCCGCGCATCAACCTGCTGTCCTGGTACCTCTACATCGTCGGCGGGCTGATCGCCCTCTGGGCGGTCGTGCACGGGGGACTCGACACGGGCTGGACCTTCTACACGCCCTACTCGACGGTGTACTCGAACGGCTGGGTCGTCGTGACGGCCGTCGGCATCTTCATCGCCGGGTTCTCCTCGATCCTGACGGGCCTGAACTTTCTCGTCACGATCCACACGATGCGGGCGCCGGGCATGGGCTGGACGCGCATGCCGCTCTTCTGCTGGGGCATGTACGCCGCCTCGATCATCCAGATCCTCGGCACGCCGGTCGTGGCGATCACCATTTTGCTCGTGGGCGCAGAGCGCCTCTTCCACCTCGGCATCTTCGACCCGGCGCAGGGCGGGGACCCGGTGCTCTTCCAGCACCTCTTCTGGTTCTACTCGCACCCGGCCGTCTACATCATGATCCTGCCGGCGATGGCCGTGATCAGCGAGCTCGTGACGGCCTTCTCGCGCAAGCCGATCTTTGGTTACAAGTTCATCGCCGGGTCCTCGATCGCGATCGCGGTGCTGTCCTTCCTGGTATGGGGCCACCACATGTTCGTGTCGGGCCAGTCGGTGTACGCGGGCCTGGTCTTCTCGGTGCTGTCCTTCCTCGTCGCGATCCCGTCGGCGATCAAGGTCTTCAACTGGACGACGACCCTCTACAAGGGCTCGGTGTCGTACCAGACGCCCCTGCTCTACGCCCTCGGGTTCATCGGCCTCTTCACGTTCGGCGGGCTGACGGGGCTCTTCCTCGCGTGCCTCGGCCTCGACATCCACGTGCACGACACGTACTTCATCGTCGCGCACTTCCACTACATCATGGTGGGCGGCACGATCATGGCCTACCTCGGAGGCCTCCACTACTGGTGGCCGAAGATCTCCGGGAAGATGTACCCGGAGTACTGGTCGCGCGTCTCGGCGTGGGTCATCTTCATCGGCTTCAACCTGACGTTCTTCCCGCAGTTCATCGTGGGCTACCTCGGCATGCCGCGCCGCTACCACGCGTACCCCGAGGAGTTCCAGGTCTTGAACGTCATGTCCACGGCCGGCGCCTCGATCCTCGGGATCGGCTACCTGATCCCGCTCGTCTACTTCATCTGGTCCATGCGTTACGGGCAGGATGCCGTGGACAACCCGTGGGGCGCGACCGGGCTCGAGTGGGAGACGCCGTCTCCGCCGCCGACCGAGAACTTCCCCGAAACGCCCGCCGTGACCGGAAAGGCCTACGACTACCTGACCGGACGGGAGGAGGCGGCCGTTGGCTGACGCGACCCACGCCGCCGCCCCCGGCGCGCCGCCCGAGCTGCGCCACCACTTCGTGGACATGGAGGCCCAGAAGGAGGCCTCCGCGCTCGGAATGTGGATCTTCCTGGTCACGGAAGTCCTCTTCTTCGGCGGCATGTTCACCGCCTACGTGATCTACCGCGCGTCGTACACGCGGGCCTTCGAGGGCGCTTCGAACCTGCTCGACCTGCGCCTCGGCGCCTTCAACACGGTCGTCCTGATCGTGTCGTCCCTGACGATGGCGCTGGCCGTCTGGGCGGGCCAGCAGGGCCGGAAGAGCCTCATCGTCCTCTTCCTCCTCCTGACGATCCTGCTCGGCTCGACCTTCCTCGGCGTCAAGGTGATCGAGTACAGGCAGAAGTTCGTCCACCACGAGGTCCCGGGCCCTCACTTCGTCGTGCCGCTCGACGAGGAAACCCACCAGCCGCTTCCGCGCCAGAGCGAGATGTTCTTCTCGCTCTACTTCTGCATGACGGGGCTGCACGCCCTCCACATGATCATCGGGATCGGGCTACTCCTGTGGCTCGTCGCCCGGGCCCGGCGCGGGGAGTTCACCCCCCGATACAACACGCCCGTCGACATGGTCGGGCTGTACTGGCACTTCGTGGACATCGTCTGGATCTTCCTCTTCCCGCTTCTGTACCTGCTCGGGAGGCACGCACTGTGAGCCGCCACGGGAACGGCCACGGGTCGCTCGGCGCCTACTTCGCCGTCTTCACGGCGTTGATGGTCTTCACGGCCCTGACCGTGTGGGCCGCCTACCAGCACCTCGGCATCTGGAACACGCCCCTGGCGCTCGCCATCGCGACGTCGAAGGCCGTCATGGTCGCCCTGATCTTCATGCACCTGCGCTCCTCGCCGAAGTTGACGGCGATCATCGTCGCGACGAGCGTCCTTTTCCTGGGCTTTCTCATCCTCGTCACGGCGTCGGACTACCTGACGCGGACGTGGGTGCCCATCTACTTCCGGTGAGTCCCGGTTCCCGGCGCGCCGGCCTCCGCGAGCCACCCGGAGAGCGCCGAGCCGATCTCGTCGCCGTGCTCGAGGATGAAGTCCTCGTGCTCGCCCGGAACGCGGGCGATCCGGCTCGCGGCGCAAAGGCCGCTCCACGCCTCGCCGTAGCCCCTCCGGCCCGACTCCTCGCATTCGATGAGATGGACCGGGCCGTCGAACCGCTCCGGCCTCCACGCCAGCAGCGCGCCGAGGTAGGACGCGCGCCGGTCCAGGGCCTCCCGCCGCGGCGCCGTCGCCGGCTCGGCGATTCCCCGCGCGCCCGTACCGGCCATCCGGCGCAGGTACGCCCAGCGGCCGCGCGGAAGCGCTCGCAGGACGCCGCCGTGGTAGCGCAGCCGTAGCCCGAAGTACAGAGCCCGCCGCCACAGACCGTCCACGCCCGGCGCGCGCAGGCGCAGCCACGCCCGAAAACGGCGGCCCGGCGCCGGGAACGGGGCATCGAGGAGCGCCAGCAGGGCCACGCGCTCCCCTTCGCGCCGCAGCCGCAGAGCGATCGCGAAGGCGAGGATGCCGCCCATGCAGTCCCCGACGAGCGCGTAAGGGCCCTCGGGCGCGCTCGCGCGCATCTCTCGAACGCACCGGGCCGCGAGCTCCTCGAGGGGCGGGTGGGGCGCCGGCCCCGAGCGCAAGGCGAAGAGCGGCCAGGCGCCGCCCGTCACGCGCGCGATCCGCCGAGCCGCAAAGAGATCCTCGCCGTCGCCCGCTCCGCCGGGCACGACGAAGACCGGAAGCCCGGAGCCTTCGCGCAGCCGCACCACGCCCGTCTGGGACCGAGCGGGCCCGCTCGCCGCCCGCGAGGCCAACCCGGCGGGTGTCGGAGCCTCGAGCAGGTCCGTCACGGAGAGCTCGACGCCGAGCCCCTCGGAAAGGGACGCCAGCATCTCGACCGCCGAGAGCGAGTCGCCTCCGAGCTCGAAGAAGTCGTCGTCCGCGCCGACGCGATCGAGGTTGAGGACGAGCGCGAACGCGCCGGCGGCCTTCGCCTCCGCGTCGCCCGCCGGCTCGCGAAACGCGGCGTCCAGAGCGGGGCGCGCCGCGCCGGGCTCCGGGAGCGCCCGGCGATCGACTTTCCCCGTCAGCGTGCGCGGCAGCGCGTCGACGAAGACGAACGCCGACGGGATCATGGAAGCCGGCATGCGCCGCGAGAGGGCGCGCCGGAGCGCGCCGATCGTCCGCGCCGTCCCGGGATCGAGGGCCACCCACGCCGCGAGGCGGACACCCCCGGTCCCCTGCCTGCCTTCGACCGCCGCCTCGCGCACCCCGGGCAGGGCGAGCAGCGCGGCTTCGACCTCCGCGGTTTCGACGCGGTGCCCGCGGACCTTGACCCGGGAGTCCCGGCGTCCGAGGTGGAGCAGCAGCCCGTCCGGCAGCAGGCGCCCGTAGTCGCCCGTCCGGAAGAGGCGCGCCTCCGGGCGGCCGGGAACGGGAAGAAACGTCGCGGCCGTCAGGTCCGGATCTTTCCAGTAGCCCACCGCGAGCGTTCGGGCGACGACGGCGATCTCTCCCGCGTCTGCCGCCTGGCCGTTCTCGTCGAGCAGCCTGACTTCCGTCTCGTCCACCGCGTGCCCGAGCGGCGCCCCTCCGGGCCACGGCGTGTCGTGGCCCGCGAACCACTGCCGGATCACGTTCATCTCCGTCGCGCCGAGGCCGACGTGGAACACGCAGCGCCGCGGGAACCGATTGCGATAGAGGTCGAGGTCCGACGCGAGCACCGGCTCGCCTCCGAGCTTGATGCACCGCAGCGTCGAGAGGTCCTCGCGGCCGTCGAGCGTCGACGCGAAGCTGCGAAAGACGCTCGGCACCGAGTGGTAGATGGTGATTCCCTCACGCTCCAGAAACTGCGGAAGGCGCCGCAGCCCGTCGCCCGAGAGGTCGTGCGGGCACACCGCCGCTCCGGTCAGCAGCGCGCCGTAAATGTCCGACACGGACGCGCCGAAGCTCGGCGAGGAGAGAAGCGTGATCCGGTCCTCCGGAGCGATCTCGAGGCCGGAGGCGAGCTTCCAGACGTTGTGCAGGACGTTGCGATGGCTCTGCATGACGCCGCGAGGCTTGCCCGTCGAGCCCGAAGTGAAGAGCACGTAGGCGAGATCGCCGGGCGAAACCACGGGCAAGCCGTCAGCCGCGCCGCCCCGGGCCAGATCTTCGATCCGCAACACCGGAACGCCCGGCGGGGCGAGCCGGCTCGCGAGCCCGGCCGAAGTCGCGTCGGCGACGATCGCCGCCGCGTCGAGGTCGCGGCCGATCGACTCGAGGCGGGCTTCGGGAATCCTCGGGTCGAGCGGAACGTAGAAGCGGCCGGCCCCGAGCGCGCCGAGCATCGCCGCAAAGAGCGGCGTCCCCGCTTCGAGCAGCAACGCGACCGGGCCCGGCGCGCCCGCCAGCCGCGCGTCGAGAGAGCGCGCGGCGGCGAGGGCCGACGCTTCGAGCTCGGCGTAGGTCGTCACGCGGCCGCGCTCGCGCACGGCCGCCCGGGTCGGATTCCGCGCGGCGACCTTCCGAAACCGCTCGAAGACCGAGCCCTCGACCTCGCTCTTAGGGAAGTCCACCGTCATACAGCGCCTGCAGCCGCGTGTAGAACTCGACGTCGCCCGGCCCGTGCTCGGGCGGTCCGACGCCCGAAGCCTTCCAGCCCCCGAAGGGCGCGTCGGCGTCCGCATCGGCCGTCGACGAGTTCCACTTGAGGATTCCGGCTTCGGCGGCCCGCTCGAAGCCCTCGCGCCAGGGTCCGGGACCCGCAAAGAGAGCCGCAACGAGGCCCTGCCGCACGCCGTTGGCGAGCCGGATCGCCTCGTCGCAATCGGCCGCGCGCTCGATGACGAGGACCGGCCCGAACGTCTCGTCCTGGACGATGTCGCTGTCGTGGGGAGCGCCGACGACGAGTGTCGGCGGATACCAGGCGCCGGGGCCGGCCGGCGCGGCCGCATGCGGCGTGAAGAGACGGGCCCCCGCGTCGACGGCGCGCGCGACCGCCGCCGCGACGCGCTCGCGCGCGGCGTCGGAGACGAGCGGGCCGACGTGTGTCGCCGGATCGAGCGGGTCGCCCCACCGGAGGGCCGCGGTCGCGTCGGCCACGAGCCCGAGAAACTCGTCGAAGATCCCGGCCTCGGCGATCACTCGCCGGTTGGCGGTGCACCGCTGTCCCGCGAACGAGAACGCGCCCTGCGCCACGAGCGGCGCCGCGCGGAGCAGGTCCGCTCCTTCCAGGACGATCGCCGCGTTGTTGCCGCCGAGCTCCGCCTGGAGCGGAATCCGGCGCCGCGCGCAGATCTCCTGCGCCGCCCAGCCGGCCAACGACGAGCCCGACAGAGAGACCGCGTCGACGCCGGAGTCGCTCATCACGGCGGCCGCCGCGCGGTGGTCGCCGCAGACGAGGCGGACGGCGCCGTCCGGGAGGCCCGCCTGGCGCGCCGCGTCGAGCGACCGCGCGGCCAGCGCCGACGCCGCCGGCGCCGGCTTCCACACGACGGTGTTGCCGAAAGACACGGCAGGGCCGATCTTTCCCCACGGGATCGCCAGGGGATTGTTCCAGGGCGTGACGGCGGCCACGACTCCCACGGGCACCCGCCGGTACGACGACTCCCGCCCCGCGGGCTGCCGCGCGCCCTCCCCGAGCGCCGCGGCGCGGCGAAGAAGCTCCGCGGCGCGCCGGACCTCGGCCTCGCCCTGCGTCACGGGCTTGCCGAGGTCGGTCGCGATCTGGCGGGCGAACGAGGCGGCCTCGGCCTCGAAGCGCTCCGCGAGGGCAACGAGCGGCCGCGCACGCTGCGCCGGCGCCAGGGCACGCCACGGCTCGCCCGCCTTCCGGGCCGCCGCGCACGCCGCCGCCGCCTCGTCGCGCAGCCGATCCGCGCCCTCCGGCGGCGCGAGGCCGGAGGCGAGCCGGGCGAGCACGTCCTCGACCGGAGCGAACCGGGCGGCGCGGCCATCGAGGTACCGCCGCGTCACCGCCGCGTGGAGCGGATCGTCGCTGCCGGCGGCGTCCTCGGCCACCCACACCGTCCACCCGCGTTCGTAGGCGTCGAGGACGGTCGCCCGCACGCAGCCGTGCAGATGGACGCCGGCGACGACGAGGGTGTCCGCGCCCGAACGCTCGAGGGCCGGGCCGAGCTCGCGCGAGGAGAACGCCGAGAAGAAGGACTTGGAAACGACGGCCTCCGCTTCGGCCGGCTCGAGCCCAGGAGGCGGCGCGTGCCCCGGGGTACCCCGCACGCACCGCCAGCGGCCGAGCGCTTTCCAGTGCGGCATCCGGTCGTCCCGGTCCGGGTCGACCGAGGTGACCGCGTGGACGACCGGGATGCCTCGCGCGCGCGCTCCGAGAAGAAGCCGCCGGGCGCTCCGGACGACTTGCGCGGCGGAAGGCTCGAGGCCGGGGGCGTCGAGGAAATCGTTCTGCAGATCGACCAGGAGGAGAAGCGGTCTCATTGGGCCGCGCGCGCGCGGCGCTCGACCTCCGCGGCGATCCGCCGGCCGAGTTCCGCCGTGCCGACGACGGTGGCATCCGGCTCGGCGACGTCGAACGTGCGGAATCCGAGGCGGAGCACCTCCTCCACCGCCGCCTCGATCCAGGCGGCCTCGCGGCCGAGGCCGAAGCTCTCCCGCAACATCATCGCCGCCGAGGCGATCTGCCCGATCGGGTTGGCCCGGTCCTGACCCGCCAGATCCACCGCCGACCCGTGATTGGTCTGGTAGACGGCGGCGCCGGATTCCGAGAAGTTGCCCGAGAAGGACATCCCGCGCGACGCGAGCAGGACCGCTCCGACGTCGGCGAGCACGTCGCCGAAAAGGTTCGGAGCCGCGATCACGTCCAGGGACAGCGGGTCCTGCACGAGCCGGTACGCGGCGAGGTCGATGTCCACGAACGTCGCTTCGACACCCGCGGCCGCGGCAACCTCTTTGCCGACGTCCCGCCAGAGCGCGCTGATGGTCGGAACTCCGCCGTCCTTGACCACCACGGCGAGCCTGCCGCGCCGGCCCGCCGCGAGCGATGCGGCCGCCCCGAGGAGGCGCCGCACCTGGGCCTCCGTGTAGCGGAAGGAGTGCTCGCAGACGCGGCCGTCGCGCTCGTGGGCGGTCTCGCCCCACTCACCCTGGTAGACGCCCCCGACGTTCTCGCGGACGATCAGAACGTCGACGCCCGAAAGCAACGCCGACTTGAACCGCCCCGCGCCGCCGAGCACGGTGAGCGGCTTCAACGGCGAGAGCTTGCAGAAAAGGTCGAACCTCCGGCGCAGGTCGTAGACGAAGCGGCTTCCGCCAGGGCCGCAGAGGATGGCGCCCCCCTGCTCGAAGACCCCCGCGCAGAATGCGGAGACGCCGTCGGTGAGGGCCCTCCCCGACAGCAGCTCGGCCTCCCGGCCGATCGGCCCGCCGGCGCGGACCTCGACCCGCACGCGGCCGTCCGCCTCGAGCGCGCCGAGCACCGCGAGCGCCGCGCCCGTGACCTCGGGCCCGATCCCCTCGCCCGGCAGCACTCCGACGACGCAGGGCGCGTCGCCCGCGGGGCGGCTCGCGCCTCGGAAGATGGCCTCGCTCCAGCGGGACACGCCCCGCGCCTGGCTCGATTCGACCGACACGGACACCTCTTTTGCGACGGAGTCTATCTCCGCGGCGGCGCGGGAACCTGGAGTCGTCAGGCCGCGGCGGCCGCCGCACCCGGCCGGCGGGGGATCGCGGCCAGGAGGACCCCCGTCAGGATGAGGGCTCCCCCGGCGAGAATGCGGGGCGAAAAGCTCTCGTTGAGCACGAGGCCTCCGAGCACGATCGCGATGACCGTGTCCACGACCGGGATCGTGCCCACCACGGCGACCGGAACGCGGCGGATCAGCCAGAAGAGCCCGACGAACGGCAGGGCCGTGCCGACCACGGCGAGATAGGCGACCGCGCCGACCGACCCGGCCGTCCACCGGGTCGGGGCGCTCCTTTCGACCACGGCGGCCCCGACGAGCAGCAGGGACGACCCGGCAAGCGTCTGCCCCCAGACGTTGCGAAACGGCGAGACGCCGCCGAGGTGCTTCTTGTTGACGACGTTGCTGTAGCCGGAGACGGCGGCGGAGACGAGGATCAGCGCGCTCCCGACCAGGAGCGCTCTCGTTTCGGCCGCCGCGAAGGACGCCGCCAGCGCCGGTCCCTGGACCACGGCGACCCCCGAGAGCCCGAGCAGCGCCGAGACGAGCGTGCGCGCCGTCAGCGGCTCGGCGGGAAGGAGCCAGTGCGCGAAGAGCCCGACGAAGATCGGGAAGGTCGCAAAGAGAAGCGCCGCGAGCCCAGTGGCGATCCTCTCCTCGGCGAGGAAGATGCAGGCGTACGACACGCCGATCTGGAGAAAACCGCTCCACGCGATCCACCGGCGCTCGACACGCGTTGGTCCCGGGCCCGGCCGCGTGAAGGCGAAGGGCGTCAACAGGACGCAGGCGAGAGCCATGCGCACGCCCGCGAACAGGAGGGGCGGCAGGTCGCGCAGGCCGATCTTGATCGCGAGCCAGGTCGACCCCCAGACCAGGCAGAGGCCGACGTACATGGCGAGCCTGCGGCCCGAGAGGTGCGGCATGGGACGGCATCGTAACTCCGGCTCCCGAGGGATAAACTTCTCGCCGTGTTCAAGGCGACCGCCCGCGGGATCCTGCCCAAGCCCGAGCTCTACCGGGACGTGACCGCCTCGATCGCCGCGCTCCTCGAAGGCGAACCGGATCCCGTCGCGAACCTCGCGAACGCCTCGGCCCTGCTCTCCGGCGCGCTCGACGGGATCAACTGGTGCGGCTTCTATCTCCTGCGCGGCGGCGAGCTCGTGCTCGGCCCATTCCAGGGCAAGCCGGCCTGCGTGCGGATCGCGCTCGGCAAGGGGGTTTGCGGCACGGCCGCCGCGCGGCGAGAGGTTCTCGTCGTGCCGGACGTCCACGCGTTCCCCGGGCACATCGCCTGCGACGAGGCCTCGCGCTCCGAGATCGTCGTGCCGATCGTCGTCGAGGGCGCTCTGGTCGGGGTCCTCGACGTGGACGCGCCCGAGACCAATCGCTTCGACGACGAGGATCGCGCCGGGCTCGAGGCCTTCGTCGCCGCGCTGGTACCCGGTATTCGGTGGGGGGAGCTATGAAGACTTTCGGCGGCAAGGTGACCTGGTTAGGCCATGCGGCGTTCCTGATCGAGTCGCCAAAGGGCGCGCGGATCGCGCTCGACCCGTTCATCGGCCACAACCCGAAGTTTCCGAAAGGCTTCGACTACCGCAAGCTCGACGCGATTGCCGCCACGCACGGGCACTCCGACCACTTCGGCGCCGACGGCATCCCCCTGGCGAAGAAGAGCGGCGCCACCGTCGTCTGCGTCTTCGAGCTCGCCCTCCACTGCGCCGCGCAGGGCGCGACGAAGGTCTCGGGCATGAACAAGGGCGGCGCGCAGACCGTCGCGGGCGTGGAGTTCCGGATGGTCCAGGCGGTCCACTCCTCCGGAACGTCCGGGGCAGGGGGCGACTCCAATCCGCCCTCGGATCCCTGCGGCTTCGTGCTGACCTTCGAGGACGGCTTCAAGGTCTACCACGCCGGCGACACGAACGTCTTCTCCGACATGGCTCTCATCGCGGAGCTGTACGCCCCGGATCTGGCGCTGCTGCCGATCGGCGATTTCTACACGATGGGGCCGCGCGAGGCGGCCAAGGCCTGCGAGCTGCTCGCCACTCCGCGCGTCATCCCGATGCACTGGGGAACCTTCCCCGTGCTGACCGGCACGCCGGCGGCGCTGCGCGCCGAGATCAAGAAACGCGGCCTCCCGACCGAAGTGATCGAGCTGGCTCCCGGCGAGTCCTGGCCCCCGGGGTCAGCCCTGCATTCGTGAATTCAGTGGCCCCCGGGGTCAGCCCTGCATTCGTGAATTCAGCGATCAATTCAGGATTGCAGGTCTGACCCCAACGCCTAACGCCTCCTGCAATTCACGATTGCAGGTCTGACCCCACGCGTTACTGGAGCGCCAGGCGGCCGGCGAATCCTTCCTCGTAGCCGTGAAAGTGGTCGAGGGCCGGCTCCGGGTGCTTCCAGCAGTAGTACCCGGCTCCTGAATCGAAATCGACGAGCCAGAGTCCCTTGATCTCGAGGCCGAGCGCCTCGAGCTCCCCCGCCCATTCCTCGACGAGCGCCCGGCGCTCGTCCTCCTGGTCGCCCGGCAGCCGCCCGTAGCGCTCGACGGCGTCGGCGGTCAACTCCTTGACCCGCGGCAGAAGCTCCCGCGCCTCGTCGAGGGTGAAGATCCGGCGCGAAGGCCGGTCCTCGCCGGCCGCCGGCGCGACGCCGCTTTCGCGGACGGCTTCGATCAGGCGCGCGACGGGCTCGGCGTCGTCGGCGCCCGCGGTCTCCACGTACTCCTCGAGCGCCACGAGGGCCTCGGCGTTGCGCCCGCACTTCAGGAGCAGCAGGCCGCGCTCGCGCAGCAGCGGACCGCTTTCGGGCTCGAGGATCTCCGAGAGCTCGAGGGTTGCCAGAGCCTCCTCCCAGCGGTTGCGCCGTTCGTAGGAGCGCCGCAGGTTGAGCAGCACGCGCTCCAGGATCGCCCGCGGCGGGTCCGCCTCGAGCGTCTCCTCCCCGAGCGCGACGGGTGCGCCGAAGATCGCGGCGAGGCGCCCCGAGAGGTGCTCCGCGTCGCCGACCTCGCCGCCGTCGAACGGGTCGAGATACCGTCCGCCCGGCAGGTCCGGGCCGCCGACGACGAAGTGCCCGGGCAGCCCGATGCCCGAGAGATCCAGCCCCGCCCGCCGCCCCACTTCGATCGTCACGATCGAAAGCGTGATCGGCATTCCACGGCGCCGCGCGAGGACGCGCGCGACCGAGGAGTTCGACGGCTCGTCGTAGGACTCGGCGTCGCCCCGGAATCCCTCTTCCTCGAAGAGCACGCGCAGGAGCGCGGGCAAGCGCCCCTCAAGGCCGGCCCGCACCCGCTCGGCCAGAGCGGCCACGGCCTCTCGCGCGGCGGCGACGTCTTCGGCCGGGTCCACGAGGAGCGCAACGAGCAGGGCCCCCTCGAACAGGTCCGGCTCTCCGTCCGCGGCGACCAGGTCCCGCCAGCGGCGCAGCAGGTCCGCGTCGACCGCCATGCCGTCAGCTCTCCCGGCGCGCGATGGCGACGCCGTCGCGCAGCGGGACGATGACCGACCGGAATTCCTGCAGCGAGAAGAGCGTCCGGTTGAAGTGACGGATGCCCTCGGTCGCGGCGTCCCGGACTCCCTCGTCGGTCACCTTGCCCGACCAGAGGACGTTGTCGGCGATCAGGTACCCGCCGCGGCGCACGCGGGGCGCCGCCGCCTTGAGCGCCGCCGGATAGCCGTCCTTGTCCACGTCGATGAAGATCACGTCGAAGTAGCCGGTCGTCGCGTCGAGCGACCCGACGGCGTCGCCCACTTTGATCGCGACGCGGTCGAGAAGCTCCATGCGCTCGAGGTAGCCGCTCGCCCGCCCGGCATTGGCCGGGTTGCCGTCGGTGTACACCACCTGACCGCCGCGGCCGACCGCCCGCGCGAAGAACGCGGTGGAGTACCCGATCGCGCTCCCCATTTCGAACACGCGGCTCGCGCCGATCGACCGCGCGAGGATCTCGAGCAGGGTCGCGACGGCCGGCCCGACGATCGGCACGTTGTTTTTCGCCGCGTACGCCTCCATCTCGGCCAGCACCGGGTCGCGGTCCGGGATCAGGTCGAGGATGTACGCGTCGAGGTCGGCGGCGACGAGGGGGGTCATGGGGGGATTCTATAGGGAGGCGACGGGCAGGCGGCGAACGGCAGACGCTCGAAACGGGCCCGTATAATCCCCGACCCATGACCCTCGTCGAGAAGCTGCTTTCCGAAATCCCGGCGGCGGAATACCAGCAGCTCGTCGCAACCCGGCGCGATCTGCACCGGCATCCCGAGCTCGCGTTCGAGGAGCGCCGGACGGCGAGCATTGCCGCCGCGCGGCTGCGCGAGATGGGCCTCTCGCCGCGCGAGGGCGTCGGGCGGACGGGGGTCGTCGCGGACTCCGGAGCGGGCGGCCCGCGCGTGATGTTGCGCGCCGACATGGACGCCCTGCCGCTCGACGAGGCGAGCACGGAGCCCTATGCGTCGCAGACGCCCGGCCACATGCACGCCTGCGGGCACGACGGGCACGTCGCGATGGGCCTCGCCGTGGCCAGGCGCCTGACCGCCAATCCTCCGGGCGCGCCGCTGCGCTTTCTCTTCCAACCCGCCGAGGAAGGCCAGGGCGGGGCGCAAGCCTGTTTCGACGACGGGGCGCTCGAGGGCGTAGGGTCGGCGTTCGGTCTGCACCTCTGGAGCCCCCTTCCGGTCGGAAAGATCGGCGTCAACAGGGGCGCACTCATGGCGGCCGTGGATCACTTCGAGATCGACGTCGAGGGCCGTGGCGGCCACGGGGCCGCGCCGCACGAGACGAACGATCCCATCGTCGCCGCTGCGCGCATCGTCGACGCCCTCCAGTCGGTCGTCGCGCGGGAGATCTCGCCGCTCGAGGCCGCCGTCGTCACGATCGGCTCGATCCACGGCGGCACGGCGTTCAACATCATCCCGGGCTCCGTCCGGCTGACCGGCACCGCGCGCTCGTTCAGCGAGGCGACCGGAAAGGCGCTGCCCGAGAAGATCCGCCGCATCGTCGCGGGCACGGCGGCGGCCTGCGGCGTCGAGGCCGCGGTCCGCTACCACCGCGTCAACTCCGCCACCGTCAACGACCCGAAGATGGCCGACCTCGTCATCGAGACCGCCGTGCGCCTGCTCGGCGAGGAAAACGTGGAGACCGACACGCGCACCCTCGGCGGCGAAGACATGTCGGTGTTCCTGAACGCGGTCCCCGGCTGCTTCTTCTTCGTCGGGTGCGCGCGCGAGGGGGAGCTGCGCCCGCACCATTCGCCGCGCTTCGACATGGACGAACGGGCGCTCGCCGTCGGCACCGCGGTCATGGAAGCCGTCCTGCGCGAAGCGGCGCGGCGACTCGGCGCGCCCGGGTAGGGCGCGGCCCCGCGTGCCGGCCCTGACGATCGCCGCCCTCGGCCTCTACCTGGCCGCCGTCCTGGCGATCGGGTTCGCGTGGCGCCGGCGCGCCGGCCGCGACGAAGCGTCCTACTTCGTCGCCGACCGCTCGCTCGACACGTTCTGGGGATTTCTCGGCCTGGCGTCGCTGACGACCGGCGGCTCCACGACGATTGCGCTCGCGGCGCTGGTCTACACGCACGGCCTCTCGGGCCTCTGGCTCGACCTCGCCGGGGCCCTCGGGCTCTTCGCGCTCGGCTTCTTCTTCGCGCGCCGCGTGCGCCGCGAGGGGGCCGTCACTCTCCCCGAAATCCTGGGCACCCACTACGGCGCCGCCGCCCGGCGCGTTGCCGCCGTCCTCGTGCTCGTTTCCGAGATCGTGTGGTTCGCGCTCCTGACCGAGGCCACGCAGGTCGTTCTCACGGCCGCCTTCGGCCTCGCGCCAACCCGGGCCATCCTGCTCTCGACCGCCGTCTTCGTGGCCTACACGTCCCTCGGCGGCCAGTACGCCGTCGTCCGGACGGATCTGCTCCAGTACGGACTCATGGTCGTGGGGATTCCCGGGGTCGGGCTCGCCTGCGCGCTCTCGGCCGCGAAAGGGCTCGGGGGCCTTGCGCCCGCCGCCTGGAGCTTTCCGACCTCGCCGACGTTCCACGCCGGCGACATCGCGGCGATGCTCGTCCTCATCGGCCTGCCCCACATGGTGGGCAGCGACGTCTACCTGAAGCTCAACTCCTGCAGGGACGAGGACACGGCCCGGCGCTCGACCCTCTACGCGGCCGTGTCGAAGATCCTCTTCGGGCTCTCGGTCGCCGCGATCGCACTGGCCGCGCGCAAGGCCCTGCCCCCGGTCGAGGCCGCGAGCGCCCTGCCGGCCGCCGTGCTCGCGTTCGCTCCGCCCGCCCTCGCGGCCCTCGTCCTCGTGGCCCTGGTCGCCACGATGCAGACGTCCGCGGACATCGTCCTGCTCTCGGCCTCCGCCGTCACGGCGCGCGACCTCGCGCCGCCGCTCCTCGGGGGCCGGGCGCTCCCGATCGCCGCGTCGCGAGCCCTGCCGCTCCTCTACGGGACGCTCGGCCTGCTCACGGCCCTCGTGCTCGATCGCGACGTGCTCCGCACGCTGCGACTCGGCTACTCGATCTTCGCCGCTGGCCTGATCCTGCCCACGCTCGCGGCGTTCCTGCCCGGGCGCTGGCGCGTGCCGACCCGCGGCGCCATCGCCGCGATGATCGCCGGAGGCGCCACGGCGGCGGCCGGCCGTTTCTTCCCGCAACTGTCCGGCGGCCGCGATCCCGTGCTGATCGGGACGGCGGCCAACGCAGCCGTCCTGCTCGTTACGTTCGCAACGAGCCGGGCCAGACGATAGCCCGCCTCCGGCCTCCCCCTACTGGCTCCCCTTCATCGGCGCCTCGCCCAGACACTCGTACGCCGGCTCCTCGGCCGATCGAATGACGGCGAAGTCCCAGAGGCTCTTTTCGCCCTCGACGTGGCGCAGCGGCTGGTACACGACGACGTGGGCCGGGCAGCTGGCGCGCTCGAAGTCGACGACCGCGACGCCCGCCAGCTTGACCCCGAGGCGCACGTCCCGCGCGTCGGGAAACCGCTTCTTGACGAGCTCGACCGGGTCGAGCGCCGAGCCGTCCGCCTTCTTCTGCCGGTCCTGGAGCCTCGCCAGGTCCGCCGCGAAGGTGGCCTGGCGGACGAGGCCCCAGTAGGCGAGCTCGTCGTCGGAGCGCTCGCTCCACTCGGGTTCGACGGTCTCGGCGAGGATGCGGAACTTGCGCTCGCCGAACACATAGGTCGTGACGAGGGTGAAGCTGCGGTACCGGGCGGGCAGCTCCTTGTTGATGAACGTGTCCACCGCGATCCGGCGGGTCACGCCGTCCGGTCCGAACTCGACGTCCACGCCCGAGCGCGGCGCCGTGATCGAGAGCGTCGTGTCGAGCCGGCCCTTGTCGAGGCGGTAGAAGTGGGTCTCGGACAGGCGCGGCTCGCCCGCGTGAACGATCTGGAGGGCCACCTGCGGGCGGTCGTCGAAGCGGAAGAGGACGGTGCGGAAGGCGTAGAGCTGATCGCACCGGGCGGGATCGTCCGCCTGGGAGCAGCGCAGCGGCAGGTGCCCCACCAGAAGGAGGTTCCAGTCCGAGCCCTTCCCCTTCTGGAACACGGCGAAGATCGGGTTCTCGAAGGGCAGCTTCGTACGCGACACGAAGCCGACCACCGGGATGTCCGGCGGCAGGCTCCGCACGGTCCCGGTTCCCTCGACGAGCGCCTCGACCGCGCCGTCGTTGTCGAGGTCCACCTCCTCCACGCGGGTGATCCTCGAGAAACTCACGAACGCGTTCTCGTAGCGCGGCAGGCGGCGCTCGGCGACGGCCCCCTTGCGCTGCGACACGGGCACGCGCTCGGGAGGCACGGGGGTCGGAACGGGCGTCGGGCGAGCGGTGGGCGTCGTCGCGCCCGGCGCGGGAGCGGGCGCCGCGGCGGCGGGGCCCGTCCAGACGGCGAGCGCGGCCGCGCCGGC